>Ga0209367_1001598_pt1 | contig 28285 bp, 21 predicted proteins | sample WorMetLIZISLAND2_FD_187412 | JGI IMG/M metagenome (GOLD analysis project Ga0209367, IMG submission 187412) | Marine gutless worms symbiont microbial communities from Max Planck institute for Marine Microbiology, Germany - Olavius geniculatus... ...
GTATAAACAATAAGCATAGCCACATATTATATTAACCAAACAGAAACATAGTCAAATGTACAGAATACGCAGCACAACAGCTTAGCTACTGTACAACTACCACTATTAAAGCAAACTTATCATACCCGATACTGTCTCAAAATAGTCCTAGCATTTATGTACACGACCATAGTGAAAAATATTATGACATCAGAAAACCATTTCTGCTTGGCTGCATCTGCAGCCAATCATCAAACAGCGAATCAAGTTGCTCCGATAGTGTAAAAATATGAATATGTCTGAGCAACATGTCATAGATGTCAGAATATTCTAATGGACATGCCACTTCCAGAAATTTTCAAATGCATGGACAAAACTGTGATATTCTGTGCAAGTTGACATTATAAAATACCCCCATCATTAGGCCTACTTAGAAAACATTTCCACAGATATGGTGGGTGACAGTTTTGTGCATAAACCTGCAAAACTGCACAGAAGCGTTGGTTTTGATTCACTGGTAATAATAACAATAACGGCATTTCAGATCGACAGCAACATAAACTGAACAGAAATGCACATTGTACAGGGTGGTCCAAAACACGGTACAAAGTTTACAGCACCATAATTTTGCAACCTTACGTCACAGAGTCATGCACTTTTCAGCAAAATGTTCAGAAAGAAACTGCTTACATGACAAAAGCCAGCGTTTGAATACAGCAATTCAATATTTTTTGTTTTGTGGCTGGCAAATGTCCTCACTGATGATCTGAAAGATTTCTTAAATCTGTAAGCGAGGAGCCAACCAAGAGCACACCAACTTTATATGAACAGTACTTTACAGTTAACCAGTGGTCATGTACTGGATAATTTTTGGCTTTAATGCTGATTTCAGCTTCACAGCTGTTTACGTAACCTTTGGTTACTCTGACTTTCTGGGGATGCGCATTAGGCCGAACTGATATGGCCTCAGTGCTGGGCGCTTAACAGCCTGCCCACGCCGAAGGTAAGGAAAAAGTAAGGTAAACTGGCAAGTGAACTGTTCAAAAACAGTATTGACCTCTAAATCTTCATTCTTTAAGGCAAGTTTGAGATAGAAATAAAGTCTGCACCCAACCGATTTTTCAGACTGATAAAAATAAACAGTGCTCAACGTGTCCACCACAAAAACAAACAGCCGATGATATTCGTTTAGACTAGTTTGATAGTACCAATGATTAGCTCTGAAGTGACTGATCATGTCACAGTAACTGTTCAAAGCTTACTTCAGATGATCAACGTGCTCAGTCTTCTGACATAAGCAAAAACGACTATCGCCTGTTGTTCATTTCTGTAGTGGACACATTGAGCACCGTTTCTCTTGACTCTGGACACTGGGCTTCACGTTAACCTTGTTTCTATCACTAACTTGCCTTAAAGATGTAGTGGTTAATATTTTTTTTTGCAAAACAAAGCATATTTAATTGCTTAATTTGGACACTGGTCTTTTCATGTAAGCAATTTTTTTCTGAACAATTTGCTGGAAACCGCATGATTCTCTGACGTATGGTTGCAAAATTATGGTGACGTAAACTTTGTGCTGTATTTTGGACCATCCTGTATATAATACATGCACACAAGCACAAAGAAGAACTAAACCTGCCAGTTAGGCAAACTCTCACAGACACACACACTACACGTCATTCGCAAACTATCAACTACAACACCTAATGGGCAACATGGTTCAACGGAAATGTATCAGCTCAACTGAACTGTATCAGACACGGCACACATACTACACAGCCCAGACAGAAAGTACTCAGAGCATACAGCATTAGCATCATACTGCGAAAAAAACAGCATTACAGTCATTGTGCAGCTGTCCATCCAGAACGCGTTCAAGATGTAGAAAAATTTTTTAAAATGCGAACTTCTCCAGTGCAGAAGTAACCTACCGGTGTACCGATTTTTGGTTCAAAGGTTAGGGCTATGCTGTTAGGGTGAGGCTAGGGAGACAGCTGCACAATATATCAATACTGGCACCAACAGTTTTCCGGTTATCTGATAACACGTATGGAATATGCATTACGAAGCAATGACTCGCGTTATTATGCACAATCACTTGATATGCTAGAATGCAGAATCATCAGTTTGTAGCTTAAGAAGCACCAACAGTCAGCTGTTGCAAGCATAATGAAAAGATGCAGTTAATTAAAGCCAGCAAGCTACTCAGTACTTGGAACTCTGACACTTAAAACATTTAACCCACCTATGCTGCAAACTTGTAACACAGCAAGATAACAGCTGAGCCAGTCCAAGAGGAACATAGACAGAAATGGCCTAACAGCTTTCACAACTATCTGCCTAAACCAACAGCACACCAGAAAAGCAGTGGCAGGCACAGTCATAGACATATGCGGGCAAAGCATAACCTCTGGAGAAAATCGATGATCAATACTTGAAAAATGATAATGCAAAGAACAGATGTAGCCACTAATCTCCCTGTAATCAAAAATTAAACAGTCTTTGAATATCGCAAGTCAAACTTATGCGTTGCTTCAATGGCTCTAAACATAAAAATATGCGAAAATTAAGAAAAAACACCTACCATCCCCGTCACTGCCACAAAATTTATCAATTAACATGGATCAACTGAGTAGGCTGCATGGACTATGCCAACTCTTACTTCTACACTGTGGGTTCAGACGGTGACAATCAAATATTCAGATAAATACTGAAACACTCTTAGAAACACGCTTAGAACATCAGTCACAACAACTGTACTGCGAATCAGAAAGACAAAAATCCTACAAGTACGATTCTGTCGTAGCAATATATTAATATACTGAACAGAAGAGTACAATAAAATCTTTCTACATTTTGCACGAAGTAATCTTAATATCACAATCATAGCATCGCAAAGAACACCACTACACTGTACTATTACAGTCTGTATCACAAACTATGGATACATAGTTTGCTCGATTAACGCTAATGGAGCAATGGTCTTAAGATGCAAAGTTTACCATTTGCTTTAAAAGATCCAGAATGTACAGCAGTACAATGGTAGCTAATCTTAGAATAAACTCATAAGTCGAAATGATGATTAATGACCTATATATTCATCAAATTACAACATTTATTGATGACTAGTTCCTTGAGTTTCAGCAACCACTGCCGCCTTCTAGGCTTCTTCGCGATGAATCATTTTACAGAAGGCAAAAGTAGTTGATAATACTTCAACAAACTAGTAAACAAAGACTATAATTTGATCAATTTGTACAGCTCATTACCGTAGTACAACAACACTGTTTACCACACGACATGAGCAGATTAAACAGCGAGGCAGTTAAATAAATGCATATTCAAAGAACAGGAAACCAGCATCTACGGCTATGACTGGCAATGTCCATCAAAAACTACTACTAATGCCAAAATTTGTTCATCAGGCCTGCAATGAAATGACCACAGATTAGGTAGGGTTTTACACAGTAGAGAGTATACAAAGATGCTGACAAAAATTTAATTTATCAATTAGGATTCATTAATCATTCACTAACTGATTTCTGTAAAATATGATGGTCTAGCACCCACTAAATGTGCTATCTCAATGTTAATCTGCGAAACAAATAACCCTCTGAACGTTTGCATCCAAGAGTCATCATACCACACCTAATCTGCATTACTGGATAAAACATAAAACAAATGTTTGACAATGGCTGCATACAGCTGCATACAGTACACAGTGGAAAGTAAAACACACAAGACTATGGAACCCACGTCAATGTTATGCTCTGTACTGACTGCAAAAAACTGTCAAAAACAGTTTAACGACATTATAAAGAAACTCTACGCAGTGGAAAGTAAAACTGTACTACAAGACTATGGAACCCATGTCAATGTTATGTATGAAGTCCAAGTCTTACAGTTAGAGGCATGGTTTGGTTAACCAAACAGTGAACAAAAACTATTCACTGCAATGTGTTCTGCAGTGCAGTCAATGCACAGAAATTCAGTATGGAGCCACTGACTCATTTCAGTGAATATTAAGTCAACAAAACCTAAAGATTCACAAGCAGAAAAATAGCGCATTAGCTACGTGCAAATACTGGAAACTGCGACGAGCACACCGCACTGCAAAATGAAAACATATACACCACAGAAACACACCACCACATGGCGCATATATATTACGTTCTATGACCACAGCATGACCACAGCAAGTGAAAGACTCCTGTGGGTCACAAATGAAAGACTCTTGACTGGTCATACACAGAAGCCTGTGGTGCCACTGCGCTGCTCTATACAGGTTGTATCAGAATGCCACTGCACGGGTTGGGTAGCCTGCAGGCAGGACCAGAAACTTGAATTAATCAAAAGCTACCTATGATCAGAGATCAAAATTTTCAAACTATCAAAATCTGTTAAAAGTGCACTCATTTTAATTTACTAAATGGCCATTTAATCATTGTTATAACAATACATTGGTTCATTCCATAAGTCAATGTAACCTGTGGGATTTTTGATTTTGAAGAAATGGTGACGAAAATCCAATTACACTGTCTCAAAAAAACGTTGCACTTTGTAACTGTCTATATGTCTGACAAATATTAACCGATTTTCAAAATTTTTTCACTGGCAGACTCTTTGAACAAATAGCAATAAATCAGTTATAAAATATTCTACCACACTGTAACTGTATCATTACACTACCTTGTGAAATATAAATGCAAGAAAAAACTAACATTAATAGGCAACTGGCATGTTGGAAAATGAAAGGCACTTTTGACAAAAATCACGATAAATGATCAGTGTGATGCTACACTGTGTTAGACCAGCCTTTGTGGATATCTGGCGTGTTGAACAGTGTGTTTGTTCCTGGTTTTTGTGGTTTAGTAAGGCTACCAGTTCATCCACAGTAGTCATGTTCTTTTCAGTATCTGCATGCGTCAGTCTGCCGTTTTGATGCCTTTGGTCAGTGCTTCCTGTTTTCCAAATCTTTTTAGTAACCTGTGCAGTAATTCCTTTTTGCTGTTTATTCTTAAAAATTATGCCAGAATTCTTTGTGAACTGGCTTTTTCAAACTCCTATAAGTTCTTAGTCAAAGTCTTGTCTTCATTGCTAAATGCATGTTACAATACCGATGTATCGTCACTGCATTAAAAATTATTATTTACAACAATATCCTTTTCTTCTGTTTAAAAACACAAGAAATGTATCAAATACTAAACATCATTTACTTTTAATATACAAATTAGTCGAAAATTGTTTCAGAAGATAATTTTTGCATATACATTACTAAGATTTTAGTGATTTTTCACAATTTAAGTTTTACATGGTAGTGTAGCGACACAGTTAAGGTGTGGTGGGATTTTTAATGACCACACTACTGCTACTTGTCCACAGAGTGTGGCATTAAAAAAAATCTGAAAATCGGTTAATATCTGATGAAGATATGAACAATCACAAAGTGGGACGTTTTTTTGAGACACAGTGTAGTACACTGTGTTCAGAAAAAAACACCCTCTCACGTTTCCTGTTATATCTCCATGAAAAATGCCTAGATTTCCACAAAATTTTCAGGAAGTGTTTAGTAGGAAACACGTATTCCACCGGTAAAAAAAAAATATTTTTGCTACTGGTTACGTCATGATGACGTCATATGTTCCGTGTTTGTAAATTGTGGGTTTTACCATAAAGACAGGCATTTGAGGAAATGTTAAAACATATCAATTGGTCATTGTGTTAACTGAACCCAAAGATATGCTAATTTGTCAAGCAATTTTCTATTATGAACTGTTTTCATGGTTCATTTTTAGCTGAGTGCAAAATTTTTAACTTTGTTGATGTTGGCATCTTCACGCGCACTGCACACTGCGTGGATGACCACATGCCCGCCATCAGTTGAACAGCGTGATACTGCCAGACGTGTTAAATTTTTTATTTAAAAGTTTCATTTTATCAATATTCAGTTGTCTGTCCATTGTCCAGAAACATCTTCACAAACTTGTGGCTCCATAACCCTTGCTGACTCGCAAACACTTGTTTCAAATGTCTGTCTTCAACAGCAAAAACCCATAACTTACAAATGCAAAAATATGACATCAGCATGACATCACCAGTAGCAAAGAAGATCTAACTTTTTTCAGCAATGGAGTACATGTTTCATCCTAAACATTCCCTGAAAATTTTGTGGAAATCTGAACACTTTCCATGGAGATAAACAAGGAAACGTGAGTGGGTGTTCTTTTCTGAACACAGTGCATAACGTTGTTAGTGAAACAGGCTGGGCCATAAAGCTGGAATGCGCACTACGACAAAACAAGTCTGGATGAAAAGCAATGGTGGGACCAAATTATTCCTTTCTGTGCGCACGTCCAGACAGCAGACAGTGGCATGGATGTCATCTAAATAGGACAGATCATGCTGACACAGTGACAATACCTACACAAGTCTTGAGTTGAAATCACTCACTAGCTAGACCATCCATTAATCCACAAAGACTTAACCACATCAACATGACAAAATTCATTAGACGATTTCAGTTCCACTAGAGTACTGTCAAATCAGTGACGGCCCATCATAGCCAGGGGCCGCCATAGCCACAATCCCATAGCCAACCAGGGCCGGTACCGGCATAGCCAGGGGCCGCCATAGTTAGGGTTACGATTAGGGTTAAAACCCCACATTCCTATAGGCTTTCCGTAGAATCCCCGCTTGAGGAAAGGGGTGGCCGCCACACTTTCCTAAAGGGTTAGGACTATGGCTATGGCATTGTGGCTATGGCAGCCCTTGGCTATGGTGGGCCACAACTGTCAAATCACTGCCCATCATATGACAAGCAAATCTCCTAGCGCGGTCGATTTTATGCACAAGTAACACAATTAAGTTATAAAACTATTCATCTGGCGACAGCAGCCAAGAACGCCTATGTACCCAGAACGTGTTAATGCACCATCTGCATCAGCATCAGTCATGCAACAGCATTAGAATTATGGCACACCAAGTGCCACTAAATGTCTGTAACAGCATTGAAAATAAAATGTCCCGATGTGACAATAATGTTAACAGCATTTGAATAGTTTAGTGCATGTAATAATCTCAATGGTTACCACACAGTTTCCGGCACAAGATCTGAACACAAGAAATTATATTCAACAGGTTTACACGCAATTCAGCAGACCTTAGTTCCAACATAACATGTAACACGTAATTGTCTAAGGACATTAAACTGCAATGTTTTACATCACCTGAAAAATCTACAGCTTGTTTTAAACATGCTCAACGTCACAGAGTTATAATCCTGAACTCATCATTCCAACATTCAAAGCACGTTTTAACGCAACTTAAATAAACGATCCGCTCACTTAAGATCCTCACTTAATCTTAATTTCCACGTTTCCTTACTAATTAACATACAAACCCAACAGAAAGCAAATTATGATAATACCAAGTAAACAGAGATACTGTAGCAAAGAAGCAGACAAATGACTAAAAATACAGGGTGACACAAAAACATGAAATATTCTATTTACATTCTTAATCGTGTATTGTTATACCTCAACGCAAAATACTTGCACTGTTGACTGGCGGGCAACAGTTCACGTCACTGTTGCCTGCGTGAGCGGGCAACAATAAGATGTTGAAATCATTTTTGTTGAAGTGATTTTTGTTTAAAATTTTGTTTTGGTTTTCAGGTATAACAAAACAAATAGTAACTGGCACAAGTTGCCCTCAGTCTTCGACCTCGAGGCAACATTTTACGAACTTTGTGCAGAAAATTGTGAATGACGACCTCGAAGCCAGTCACACACACATAACAGCCAAGTAACATGTTGACACTATGTAAACAACTAAACTAGAGCTGTCAAAGCGTTAATTTTTTTCAACGCATTAATGCACCGCGTTAATTTTTTTTAACGCATTTATTAACGCAACCAGGCCCATCGAGAGGGAGAGTAGGGGGGTAAGTTAACCTGGGCCCCACAACGTTTGGAAGCCCCGCTTGTAGAATATAGAAAGTTAGAAACATTTTAAACATATAATCAGCAATAACTGGCATCATAGTTAGCATAGAAATTTATTAGTCTGTCATCGGAATAATTATTTATTTACATTAGTGATGGAAAGGCAACTAAACTGTAAACATGTAATTGTCAAATAACCACAGTTTAACGGAATATTGGAACTTTTGTTTCACAGAATTTAATAAATGAAGATAAATTTACGTATATGCATTAGTTTTTTTAACGTGCGTTAATTTATTAATGCATTAATTTGACTGCTCTAAACTAAACAAAAAAGTAATCAACATGACTGCACTTCACCGCAATGATTCATGTTGCTAAATGTTTCAAAAACTGTCCAACTGCTGGACAGACAGAAAACATGCATTTTCCACTTTTTTACGGGCCACCCTGTAATATTAAGTCTATGGCATTCATTAGCAGCCATCATGTGCCTCTGTCTATGCAGCATTCACAATGTACTTCATCACAGATAAGAATGCACTCACTCTACACGATGGTGCATAAATAGTGAAACAAATATTTTACGTAGATTGAGCAATCGGACAGTTTTGTGAATGATTTGCCTCAATCAGTGCAGTGAAGGATGGTCATGTGTGTTCAAGCGTTCAACATGACCACCATTCTCTGCAATGATCAAAGGCAATCATTTACGAAAATGTCAGATAGGTCGATCAACGTAAAACATTGCAGTTTATATGCACCGGCCTGTAGCACGCCTAGCAGTTAGCGGTCAGTTTGTCAGAAGTCGTCTAGACCAGTGACGGGGGTGGAATGCTGTTGCGACTAGAACGAAGAACGCGGCCGCCCCGCAGTCCCGTCTGCTGTCTTTGTACCGCACCGACGGCCTGCGGGGGTATCACAATCATAGGTCGAGCGTAGGGCAGGGCGGTGTAGGAAAACGGTGACCCGGAACCACCTGCCATGGGATTCAGCTGGTTTCTGACACCACGAGATGACTGGACGCGACCGCCACCGGCACAGCGTGTCTGTAGGACCACACCGGTCACTGGGTTAACCTCGTCACTCGGACGCAGCGCCACTGACCTCGGTATGTGCACTAAACAGTCACAAACAACTAACAATCAGATCGTCATCATAATAATCAGCATCATCTTTGTCACACTGACAGGACATAGCATAGCACAAGTTCATGCATGTAGACCATGGTACACACTACAAAGGAGTCTGAAAACATGTTGAAAACTACAAATAATAACTAGAAAATGAAATGTTAAGACAAAAAAAATGACTTGCACCACCTAGAAAGCTACAGCATTACAGTACCACAAAAACTGGTATATTATATATTATTATTCCAGTTATTTTATGACTGAGGACAAAGACACAAGTATTTCAAAAATTTAAAAAGACAATCGGAAATTACCATCAACCCAGATAATCCAAAATAAACTGTCAACAATATTTTGCACAATCTATACATCAGCGAAACAAACATCCTTTACTGACTTGTATGAGTCTGCTGCAGATATGATGTCATTGTAATTTATGACACCATAAAGCATTAAATAGACACGATTTTTAGCGACAACGAAAGAGGCTCGAGTCATTCATCATCGTGGATAGCAGACACTTCCGTGATCAAATTTCAGATTTCAAAATAGATAATAGTCACTGGGGGTCAGGTCATTATTGTACGCAGTGGTCTTAGTGTACTAAATCATAGTCGTGAACAGCCAGATGGGTAACTGTAGACTTAGGATTAAGGTGCAGTGCTGAAATTAGGGGACTACGGTGTGAGGCTCGCTCCCAGCCCCCTGCCCTCAGGGACCCATATAACTAGTCACAAATCTTGATTGGCCTTCCAACTTCCATTCACACAACTAATATAATTAACAGTAATATTTTCAATAAAATCTTTCTGATACTGTTAAATATTGGCATTACATCATAATTATCTGAAATGATGTTATTTGCAGCCACCGCAGGTTAGACTATAGTACACTCAGACGCAAATAAGAAATTCATAAACAAATTTGTGAGGGCTTTCATAAAATCAGATGCCATGGAGCCCAAGGTTGGTAAATCCAGCTACAGATTGAAAAAGGTTCATGTACCTACCAGCCTGATTCAAATGCTGTTTGCGTTAGTGTTCCAAATCGTTTCAGCTTAATGCTGTATGACATCGTAAATTACAATGACATCACTTCCACAAGCTGCTCACATGAATACGCAAGGAAGGTACATTTTACTGATGTATAGAGGATAAAGAAATTTCGTTTAATATATTGACTCAAAAATCTTTGACCGCCCCTCATTTTTGCACGGAACCGCAATTCACTCAAATGCCTTTGTTCGCGGCCAGCACAAATTTAAGCTATCGTATATTCACGTAAGCAAATAAGAAATTCATATGCATATTTGTTAGGGTTTTCACAAAATTCTATTCCACGTGGCTCCAATTTACAAATCTAGCTACAGATTGAAAAATTGTCATGCAACAGCAAGCCTCATTTTATGCTGTTTGCGTTAGCGCTCCAAATCATTTCGGTTTAGTGCCCTGTGACATCATAAATTACAATGACGTCATATCCGCAACAGACTTGTATGAGTCAGTAAAGAATTTATGTCTCACTAATGTATAGATTGTGAAAAATATTATTGTCTAATATGTCAAGGCCTGAAACTTTTGGGATGGTCCTCGTAACTGCCATCACATACATGACGGCAATTTGTGTCGTACCATTCGGTGCAGTGAACTCAAGCGGTGCTGGGATGACTGCAGGTAGCTGTGGTGATGCCAGCAGCAGACTAAGCTGATCTACGCCGGACAAAGGCACCGGTGAAGGTATTGGCAGGACCTGTGTGGCAGACAGTGAGAGTACGCCAACACCGGATGTGCAGCGACATTGGGGCTGACAGGTGCTTGGCTCATCTACCACCGGACGACTTACCTGCTGCAATACCATAGCCATACATAGGTTCCTTCAATGTCTTTCAACAAACTACACAAGATCGCTGAATTACAACCTTTATTTACTGATTTGTTAAGAGAAAACCAGTAATCGTAGTACATTATGAAAACATACCTCAACACTCATATGTCAGTCGAGCACCACCACCTAGACACTAACCTTCAAAACTAAAAATGGCACAGCAATTCTGACTTTTCTACACCATTTTGCTTTTAAGTTAGCAGCCCCTATGGGTTAAATGGACAGATAAACCAATGGACAAGACCGATACTGCAAACTTTAAAGATGGCCATGCAATAAGCCATGACAACCACCAGCACAGCAAACCACAAGTGTCCTGTGCCACGCACCACAGAAATTGCATTAACGTATCAATGCCAACTGATGAAATCTATAACAGCTTCAAAATGCCATTATGGGATGCACAATACCGTGTTCCAATCGTAGACGAAGTCATTCGTGAAGCCGCTGCAGATGAATAAACTCTGAAACAGCTGTCGGAGGTAAGCGTAGTTTGGTTTATCGTCAAACCGCAATGAACGACAGACTGTTAGGTACGTCGCAAACTCAGCTGTAAGCAAAACAACAGAGTTTAATAGACTTCAGTTACAAATTGCACACAAGAACAACTGCAAAGTTGCAGGGTCAAAATGCTATATAATATGCTAAAACTTTTTAGCATAAACACTAGCCATTAAGTGAGATTGATTGTGAAGTACCAAAATTCTGGGCTGTTGAAACATCTTCTTGAGAAATTTTCATCCAAAAATGCAACATTTGGGGCTGGAATACGCCCATTTTGGGAGAAATTTAGAGCACCCATAGTCTCTGCTGTCAAAAATTTGCACCTGTCTGTTGTAATTCTGTTTGAAGTTTGCAATTTCTGTTAGAAAAATGCAACTTACTCTTCCGCCTAGTTTTTTTGACCCACAACTCTGCGGCCTGTTGCCATCATTGACTTGATATGTCTCAATGAAACTCACGGGAATATTGAAGTCTGAATATCTTTTACTCACATGAGAAACCTTTGCACAGTTCATCAACAGAAGTTGACATTTTCTTCTCACTGATTCTGTCGTATTTCTGCTTCTTCGTAGCTGCCCGCAGTCCCTGCCATGGCAAGCTGCCTCGAAGAAAGTACATCATGATGTACGCGATCGACTCTACATCATCACGACGACTTTGCTCTGCCAAACACACAAAACATTTCACATACATGTAAATAATAATAATTTTCTTCCTGTGCAAATTAAATACTGGAAAATTAACAAAATAAATACAGCTTGTTTGATGAATGCAGGTGGCTGCTTACTTACTTATGAACCAATGCAATGAGCTTCAGCACAGATCTGCCTAAACTGTCAACACTTTCTAATACTCAACTTGAAACTTGACGGTATTTTTACCATCCCAAGAATGGCTGAAGACGCGAGTTAACCCCTTGACTGCCACATGCTGGATATTTCTGGTGCCTGAAGTATAGTGCTGGCACCACATATCGGAAATATCCGACAGTATCCCTATAGGATGCATTGATGCCTGGCACTAGGAATATTTTATGCTTGGCGTACTGGATATATTGGCTGATTCTCTGATGCTCAGCATGTATTGGGCTACTTTTGTAAAACTTCTTGGTTACATGCACTGCAACATCATCTTTTACATTTTAGTCGTGAACAACTACTATGGCAGCAAATAGTAGACCTACTACTACAACTGCTACTACTGCTACAACAACAACAACTACCACTACAACACCACCAAGTACTACTGCAGAAAGCTACTGATGCCGCAATTACTACTATTAATACGACGACTACTACTGGTTTTACTGCTACTACAGTTGCTGCAACAACAACTATTACAACAATAACTACTGTACTACTGCAACTACAACAACAAAAACTACTACTTTTTGTGTCTTCGTTCTTTTCGTGTCTCTGCACTGAAAATTTGAACTCCTTAACTCCTGAAATTCGTCAATGTCAAACCCTGGCTACCTTCAGATGCCACTTAAAGACCCACTACTTTCAGTCAGCCTTTTCTGCCACCTAGCGTCCATCATCCTATGCGCCCTGATTCTTTCTGAGACTTTGGCACTTTACATATCATTTACTTACTTACTTACTTACTTATTACAGCATCTAGTACTCCTACCACTGCTACTACAACAAATACTGCAACTACTACTACAACTACAACAACCCTTACTATGGTGCAGGGAATTTCTAGGAACTGGCAGTTAAGGGGTTAACCTGGTGGTTGTTTACACACAGATATGGTGATTCATATCACCACCCAGCCAACTAGTAAACTAAACTTGGCATCAAGCAACTTCATTGGTTGGGACTAAGCCAACCTGTCAACCATGTCATACAGTACCTAAACAAACCCTAGCAAAATGTATTACTATGCAACAATCACTAGCGCTATGCAATTTGTGCGCTGGACATAACATATCCATACAGCATACAATAGTAAGAAAACATACAGCAAAGTATTGCAATGTGGAGAGAATCCTTCGAGGCTGAATGAATTTTTTTCCATAGGCCTTTAAGTCGAAGTACTTTCCAAATTAGCACCGTGACATTGCATTGTGACGTCTGTCGGCACATTAGCTACTGTCAGCCTTCTGCTTCCTAATGTCAACTTCTGTCAACATCAGCTTTGAAAGAGTTAATCATCAGACTTTCAACAAGTCTGCTAATGCCACAATTCCATTACGCTGACTTTGCAACAAAGTCCGGGACAAGTCGCTTTGTCGCGCACACCAATCATGAAAGTCCGAGACACAAATCATGTCGCCGACTTTCATGATTTGTGTCCGCGACAAGTCCGCAACTTTGTCGCAAACTTGTCACGGACTTTGTTGCCGACTTTTCCCGTGTTTGTCACGGACTTTGTCACAAACATCTCGACATGTCGAGATGATTTGTGTCCGCGATTTTCGTGATTTGTGTTGGCGACTTTCACCGAAACTTCACGGTTTCATGATTTGTCACCATTTGTGTCCGCGACTTTCATGATTTGTGTCAACGACTTTCCGCACGGGGAAGTTTTGGTGAAAGTCGGCATAATGAAATTTGGGTTTAAGCTAGCCCAGCATGCATATGAGAAACGCACCAATGCCGAGGTGTGTGTTGACGCTGGCGTATCGTGCAGTGCCTGTTAAGTTCTTGTTGCTACGGAACGGAATATGCTGGTGTGTCCGAGCGTCGCGGTACCGTTTTGCCAAACCGAAGTCAATCAAATAAACAACGTTACCCTTGTTACCCAAGCCCATCAGAAAATTGTCCGGTTTTACATCACGATGGATGAAGTTCTTCGAGTGAATGTATTCAATGCGGCTGATCTACACAGAACAAACGAACACATAGATTTTACACGTTTCATGAAAGAATAAAATGCAGCAAACCTTTGTCACTGCAAGTTACAGGAAAAGCATCAATATCCTATTTTCCAGTAACATCGGCAGGTGTTCCATTTATCACATAAACTCAATAAAAAAGCAATAGTTATATGCAACAAAATTCTAATTATTCAATCAACTTCAAAAAATTTTATTGAGAAGAAAAACAGAGCTAATATCACCACAAATGCTTTGTGTGCCTATTTTAATAAGAGCACATATTGAAATGAAATGATCTAAAAATTTCAACTAAAGTATAAAAGTTGAAAAACGTGCAAGCCAGTTAAGATGATTTGGATCTAACATGTTAAGTGTTGTATTCTACTGCACAATCTGTCCACAAGAACATTCAATTAGATATTTTACACAAAAAAATAAATAAAGATTTATTGACATTTACAAGTCCTAATGTTTTGCCAAATTACACCTGCTGAAAAATGCAAATTATTCAGAATGTAACATCTGCACAAAATAAGAAAACTTCAAAATAACAAATGCCGAAGATTACCATTTGATCAGCCAGCATTAAAACTGTCTTCAAGCTGAACTTCCGTGTACAAAAATTAAAGAGATCCTCCAGACTGGGTCCCAGAAGTTCCATGACCATAATATTGTAGTCACCTTCCGTTCCAAACCACTTCAGTAATGGAATGCCCGCTGCAAAATAAAAATCAACAATTCAGCAGGCTTGCTATGGTAGCAAATAAAAAAAACTACCATGCAGGCATCAGATGCATTCCGACAACATTAAAACTTGTTGTCAGACGAACATACAGCAACTACAGAAATATATATATTCTGCAGCTGCCAGCCCAAAACTGTGGAACACTGGAACACCTTCCCAGTTGTGTGGAAATAAACTGATATTAACTTTGAATAGTTTAAATAGCTGTTAAAAACATTTCTGTTCAGGTGTTGCAATTATAGTACATTGTCACTAACTGTTAAACTAAAAAAAGGGAAAGCGTACCATGCCCCTCCGAGGCATAGGCGGGATGCTCATCTCCCTTTCCGTAGCCATTGTCCCGTAGAAGGATAAACCACTAAGTCCGTGACGCATGGCCAGTTCGACGTCAGACCTACGGTTACCTTCCCAGCTGTGGGGCATCACTGCCCTTTGGCCGGTACCAAATTACACTGTTTGGTGAACAGAGGCACGTGTGTGAACAACTTCCCAAGGTTGTTACCATATAGTGCTCCGGGCCCAAGTCGATCTGGGGACCTTTCGGTCACCAGTCTGGCCTGTTACCATTAGACTATCTGGTACACAGCAAGAGCATTTAGGCATAGGAGTCAAGTGCAATGCTGTTAGTATACAAAGTTCCAAACACATTAAAGGCCTAGAATATACATAGGTTAGTGCTGCTAGTGCTGTATGGTTTACCCTCCCTGCCAGCCACTCTGAATTTCTGTCTGTCTGTCTGTCTGTCTAACTGTCTATGCGTGATGAACATCAATGGATGCTGTAGCTCATTTGCCGGCCCGGCCATGTCTATGGCTAATGCTTTCACGGCCATCTGTCAGTCTTTCACACACACATGCCATCCCATGCTGTCAAGACAAGTTGTCCAGGCCTTGCACTTTGTGTTGTTAGACGGTACCTGAGTCTGTCTTGTCCGATCTCCTAGCAACACATCACCTGCTTGCCCATGGTTAACCAGTCCTTCTGTTGACGGTTAACTGGTCAAAGTGAATGGCCAGTCTTAACAGCCCTAATATATACAACAATATTAGAACATTTAATGTAAGTACACACCACCATCCTGTAATAACTTATATATTCTGGACTCAACAAGAAGCTGTGGGTGCTTTGACTTGACAGATTCCAATTTCACAGCTACTTCTTCAGTTGAAGATACATCTGTCCCTACACAAAACAGATTAATTACAGATGAACAGTTGTGATCTAATATGGCAAGTCAAATAATGACGACGATGCACTGTATACAAATTAGGCCTAACAAGCTTATATAGGAATAGTAGAAGCCTACAAAATTTATTTTAAGTTGATGATTTGACTTTATTTTAATTCTGTGGAATGCGGAATTCGAAAAAACTCTAAGGCGTAATTTACGGAACGTTCCGCAACAAAAATTCCACAAAATACACCTTCCAAAAAAGTCAGTACTAGGGGTAGATCGGCGATCTCGCACTAGTGAGCAGAAAATTACTAGTGGTAGATCGCCACTTTATCTAATTACATTTATCACATTATTAATGTAAGAATGCAGCCATATTTCTTCACTGCTTTACCAGGGCTGTGGTTGGGACTGAAATATCAGTCACTTTGTTATCAATTACCAAATTTATTCAAAAACAATATATTTTAAAGTCTGTGTTACAAAGAAACAGATATGGCTTGAGATGGACTCTTGATATAATACTGAATAAGCCTGATTTAAATACGCGACAGTGTCGCGGCGTGGTCCTATGACTACCAGGAACATAAGTTCTACCATGTACCTAATAATGTGCCTACCCGATCTACCTCTAGCAATTATCCAGTGCTAACAGCAAGATCGCCATCTACCGCTAGAGTTATTGTTCCGAAAATTACGCATTCCACAAAGTACACCTTTCCATAGCACTGAGCTTTGAGAATTAATCAGTTTGCTTACCTAAATAGATGTCTCCAAACGATCCATTTCCAATTTTCCGACCAAGACGATATCTGTTTGCCACCCGCAACTCCATTCCAGTAAAGTCGGACGGCAAACACATACCCACTCCTCTCAGATAACACCTCAGATAAACCCCCTATCCGACGACGTCCACCAACAAGGGCAAAAAGGTGGTGTATAGTTCTCTTAATACACCTTCATCGGTAACGTCAACGTTCTTGCCAAACTCATTAAAACATCATGAACTGCCTGATACAGTTCCAACGTTTCGAACAAGACGTACGAAACTGCAAAATACGCTTTATAATGCGTCGAACTCACAAACAAAAACACTCATACGACACAGAATAGCTAATACTCATATCAGTCGATGACGCACTAACTGACGTACCGGAAGCAGTAAGTAACAAAGGAAAATCTGCATTCTACAAGGTGCGCCAATAAAAAAACAACTTCCTAGAAATATTCTATGGTGTGTAATGTACAGGGTGGGCCAAAAAATGACACAATGTCAATGACTTTATCAAATATTAACCAATTTTCAAAACTATTTTACTGTCGGATATGTAGTAACACTAAGCCTAAAGATCTCACCATGCACACCTAGATGTGTCGCTACGTCCACACTACCTGGTGAAATGTCAGACATCGCACTTGAGCTGACGATAACACTGACCTATTGCGTGATCAATGCTGATCAAGCATGGCCCCCAAACACAGCCCGGACTGATTAAATCCGGTCGATTATATGCTGTTTGGGGTGTCCTTCAAAAGACGGCCAATCAATGTCGACGATTCAAGCCAAACATCTAGCTGAAGCAGTTGCAGCATTTGGTTGGCCGGGTTTTGATCAGTGGCTTCGCCGGCTTGAGTGCGTCGTCCAGCAGCGAGCGGACACACTGAACAATTTTGATGTAAAAACTTCGAGAATGTGACAGTTATTTGGACATTAACTGAGACAATAAACACGTTGTTTCAACTTGTTAATTTTTTTACAATGTTGTTACAGATATCGTCTTGTTTTCAATGGTTGCTTTAAGACACTGATATTTCACATACTCTTGAGGTGTAGTGGGAGTTTTACTTATAGTGTTAGAGTATAAATGTTCTCCTGATTTTGGCACTGAAAAAAATTGAAAATCGGTTAAATATAGCCTATATTTGATGAAGTTATTGGCGTATAAAACATTATTCCATTGTTTTGGTCACCTGTAGACGACAACAGATGAGTGAGACGACACATCGTGCCAAATTACGATTCGACCCATGGCCGGCCTCAGTCAACAATTAACAATTTTTCACAACTCGGTAATTTTTCCCAGTTAATTGCAACAGTTGCAACACGTGGGTTGTCAGTCTTAGTAGTGACATCACCAACGTGACTCCAAAGAACAACTTCTGTAACTGTCGATCACTCGATCGAGCAGTCGAGTACTTGGTGACAGGATAACTACTCGAACAATCACAAATTATTCAATACAAGCAACTCTATTTTCCGTTTTTTTATTTAACGCCATTTTTATTTATTCTATGTAAACAATTCAGTTTTGTGAATAAAGCGAAATATGCAGATGAATCGTATGTTTCTTTGCGAGATTTGTTATAGCTTTTTTGATACTTAAGTATATCGTATATTTTACTACACACAATATTATTGTTTTATTATTTTTTTTGCATTTTCAGAACTCTAAACCACCATCAGTGCAGATCGTACCAGGATACATATGGGGCTCATACACTTTCGCACCTGACAGTCGCACAATATGCTGTCCGCTGCGATAGAACTAACTTTAACATTACAAGGATTTGACGGCAACATTGTCAGGAGGGTTAGTTATTTTAATTTACGTTTTGCATCAAGTTGCACATGTGCGAACATTATAAACACATCCTCACCGCACTGCCAACGTTTCACGGCGTGCAATCTCAGTACACATGTCTCATGCGTATGTAGCCTAATGTGATGAAATTATGCGCCAAGCGTGTTTTGCATGCAACGCAACGCACACAATGTATGCTACGCAATAGGGCCTACGTGCACGAAATTAGGCCTACTAGTACGCAACGAAGGAAAAATGTAGCAAAATTTTACGATATAACTGCATAACTGCCCTCCTCTCTTTATTCAGGCTTAATTCGGACTGGCACAGTTTCTGTGAAAAACAGGAACTGTGGCGTAGTTACAGTTTTTTTGTTTTCATTTTTTTTGTACCGTAAAATATCATTGGACCGATGGAAGTGAACTGAGCAACTGTTGCAAAAGTAAATAGAAATAAATCCATATAGTAAGACAGTAACTTAGTTTCGGTTCGATTAATTTTTAGTTTGTTGCCCATCACTGCCCATCACTAAAGAGCAATGAAGCCCATAAGCATTGACAAAAAGAACGCATTGATATTCTACACAGGTGCTTGTTTACTGATGGAAACGATTTTTGTTGTTGTTTAATTCGTTTAATTTGACGAATAGACAGTGGCAATGTGAATAGAAAAACAGTTGCACGCGGTTGCAAAGTCACTGCGAAAGTCACTGCGATAGCCTATGACTGTCAGGTGCGATAGTGTATGAGCCTCGATACGATACCAGGCGAGCCTGAAAGCCTTTAGGGTCGCAGAATACTGATGTTCATAAATCTGAATCTTAACAGATCATTTTTGAAAGAATTCGACAACGATGCTGATACACACATCACCCAGACTGTTCCATAATGACACCACCCTCTCTGAGAAGAAGTACAGTCAAATCTAGTCGGTGTCATGGGCTCAGCTTGTTGGCGGGCTGAGTTTAGCAGAGGATACTGAATAAGCCGAAACTTTGAGTTGTATACATTTTTTGACAGCCTAAAAGACTGTGCTGCAGCTTATTCAGTACAAACTTTGTTATTTTTCATAGCTGAATAAGTTGCAACACAGTCTTTTAGGCTGTCAAAAACAGGGATGTGGTCTCGGTCGAGACATCTCGGTCTCGAGACGGTCTCAAGATGTACTAACGTTTCATCTCGGTCTCGTCTTGGTCTCGGACCGATGCGTCTTGGGTCTCGTCTTGATCTTGAAGCAATATGTCTTGGTCTCGGCACAAAAGGTCTCTTCTCGGGTTTCGGGCCATTGCGTCTCATTGAGACATTTTGTGCAGGCGCGCACCGTTCATACTGTAGAGCACGATACTAACCAGCATGACATTTGTGGCTTAGACATATTCGTTTACAGTGTTTTTACTTTTTCATTTATTTATTTATCATTAAGCAGAATTGTCATGTTAGTCTTTTTTCGTCATAAAATGACCTAGTGGCAATGAAGATTAAGTGTATGATGTCAGAATAAATACTATCAGCCAAATGTAGACGACGTATAAGGCTATAATCAGCTGTAGTTTACTAATTTCAGTTGCTTGCAAATTGCGATAAACATAATGGCTCATGTCTACAGCACTGCAGTTCCAGTTCTTTATGGTGCAAGCCGTTAACTATTCAGTGATAGTCAAAATAAATTGCAAAAAAACCCACAATATCACAAATAGAAAGCTTTTACCATGGTGCGAGTTAATTAATCCGTATAATTTTTTTTCACTGTCAGCGTGTTTCACCATACGTCATGGAAAACGTCTCGGCGAGACATTGAAGCTCCCGAGTCTCGGGAGCTTCAAGGTCTTGGCCAGCGTCTCGGTAGCTGCAACGTCTCGTCTCAGTCTCGGCTCAGAAGGTCTTGTGCACATCCCTGGTCAAAAAGCATAAACAACTCAAAGCTTCAGCTTATTCAGTACCCTGTAGTAAACTCAGCCTGCCGGTAAACTGACCCCATGACAGCGGCAATGCTTTATTCTCAGCTTTAAAGAATGTCCTCTTGTATGACTACTGATGTCAAATTCAAATAACATACTGAACGGAATGGCAGACAAACTGCACGAGCCACTTTGTAAACTTTAATCAAAACAGCTTGCACTCATCGTTTTTCCAGTGACCACAATTTCAGTCTATCTAATCTGTCAGCATTTGGCAATTCTCTTACTGTCATCCTTGTACACTTACAAGAGAAAAAAGTTATTCAGTTACAATTATAGTTACAGTTAATGGAACAACTAGTACTGGGTGCTTTTGATGTTTATGCCTCGTTGTCCATTTGTCGCATTTATATTTGAATGCATTTACACAACATGCAGCCATAACATTTGGTAGTTAATTTGATGCGTCAACAACCCTTCTGATGTGATGTAGTCGCATTGGCGTAATGGAGCTGGCAAGGTACGTTGGTGATCGTCTGCATGATTTGCTGGGCATATCTGACAAGTATGTAGCAGAGTATTTCATTGGTTTAGCCAGCAAGTCAACATCAGCCGACAGCTTTGTACAACAACTGCGAGACACGGGCACTGTCACCATTGATCAGGCCATGATTACATTCGCTCGTGAGCTCTGGAATAAGGTCAGTTGTAGTTATAGTTATCGCAGTAGTAAGCAGTAGGCCTATTAGTTGTATTATGTATCTAGTATGTAGTTGTATGTACTATCTAGGTGCCACTGCCACATTGTGAAGTCTATAATGCTGCCTGCTAATGTTGACAAAATGAGATATATTATATAGTTTTCAGATTAATAGTGTAGAAAAGCCCAATAGTGCTGACTGGATGCTTATTATAGTTTTTGTAGTCTTAGTTTTCTGATAAGGCTAGGCTAATTTTATTTGGTTATATAGTTGTTTTTATTTTACTTTGATTTAAAGATTTTAGCTTACATTCTTGTAAAATGGACACCAGTAATTTTTGTTTTTGTTGCCATTTTTGTTATCATAATACAGGGTTGCAAAAACCCATTTTAAAAAAGCCCAACTTGACGGGTTTTTAGCTTAAACAGGTTTTGTAAAATGGCTCATCTTGATGGGTCTTGGGATTTCTATGGGTTTTCAGTTGGTCATTTTGTATGAAGTTTCGTTTTGTTTTTCACGGCACAGATTATACCAATATTTGCACATTTGTATGTTTAAATGTTTCAGAAACTTAGCCATGATAAAATTTTTCATTATTAGTGGGTGTTGCAATCCTGTCAAAATATCACTGGAGAGAGTTGTTTAGTAGTAATATTGGTAGTGGTAGCAATAATAGTGCCTTTGGTGTGATAGGTGCCGCATCAGAAGCCCAAGCTGGCTGCAGGCATACAGAGGGCTGCTCTGGTGTCTCAGCACAAGCCCCAGACCTACAAGATGCTGTTAGATGATAGTGATGATGATGATGATGCAGATAATGTTGTTTCTGCAGCATCTCAGGTGAGAATGTTACCCATCTTTCATGTTCTCTATGCAGCTCATTCATTGCATTGACTTGTAGAAATCAGCTATATAGTTAACGGACCTCCTTTAGATTTGACCAGGGTTATTTTTGCCTTACATCTTATTTAATACTTTTTGTGTTGTGCAAGTCAATTAAGTATATGGTATTGTTCTGTCATTCCTTTCTATTTGTGGCTGAGTGTATTTGTGGTTTATTATAGTTTATTATTGCTATTTGTGTTTTTGTTTTGTTTGAATTTTGAGGTTGATTTTTGTTGTCAGTACCAGTGCATGTGATATCTGCATTGACTGATTGCTGAAATGACTTGTAGTGTGTTTCGTTTGATGTAAGAAACTCTTCTCACTTATTTGCTGCCATGTAAAGTTTTGTGCTGAGTGACTTGTGAGAGAGAATTATGCATCAGTAATTTACAGTCATATTGTTTATACACACATTGCAGTTTGTTTTGTTATTCTGTTTGTTTATTGCAGAAATCAAAGAAATCAAAACGTAAGCGAAACATTCGTCGTAAATCTTCAAGCGAGAGCAGTGAAGATGACGCACCTGTGTCTAAGTATGCACTCATGTTTTCAGTATGGTAATTAATTGCACATTTGCATTCCGGTTTATTTTTGTTGAGCATTAACTGTGTATGTTTAGTGTATCACCTGCCTGTGAAGACCGTAAAAAAACGTAAAGTCCTTCCCGAGCCTTACGGCCCATAGGGCAGTGCTGATCTTCATTTCCTAAGGCCATCAGCCAGACACCAGTTTTTACACTGCGAGACCACGGATGCAGGGCCAGTGTATCACGTGGTGTGCCTGTTTACATCCCAGCGGTGAAGCCAGTACCAAATTATACTGCTTGGTGACATGTGTGTGAACAATTTGCCTAAGGTCGTTACCTGGCAGTGTCCTGGTGCAGAGTCGAACCTGCGCCCCTGAGTTACCTCAGGATTACAAGTCCAACATGTTACTGTTAGACTATCGAGCCATGTGAAGACCAGTCAGTTCCAAAACATTCTTTTATGTGGATTGTAGGCCCAGTCTAGCATAGAGTTACTGCAGATGTGTAAAACAACTAGAGTAGATGTGTGTGATACATTTGTTGTTGTTGTGTGAATCATTGGCTGTATTATGTAACGACGTAAAGTATGTAAGCAAAACCTGAATTTATACATGTATGCTAAACTTAACCTCATATCTGTTATGATCTGTTATGATGTGTTAACTGATGTGTTAAGCTGCAATCCTAAGCTATGTCCTAAGTGTGTGATTGCTAGTATTAAGAACTATATAAGTGAAGTGATTTATAAATCACGACTAATATCAGTTTCTGTGATTTGTGATTTTGGTTGAAATAAAAAAATGTTGATGAGTTAGAGCACTGTTGATCGCTGTTTGAAGGTCAGTGGCAGAAGCCGAAGTGAACAGAAGTTCTACTGATAATGACTCTGATGTTGAGCGGACGAGGGACCTGCACGAACGTGACGAGTTTGCCGGTAGACTGAAGAAGAAAGACGCCGAGAAGACCAGGAAAGTCATGTCCAAATCCGAACAGAAGGTTTGTTGTCATTGTAGTTGTAGTCGTAGCACTTGTAAACCACTGTCAAAGTAGTAAATTGTAATAGATAGCAAAAAAAATCTTCAAATTGTTAAGACTGAGACTTTTTTCTCAGGATAGAAACTTTGTTGCTCAGTATAAAGCTGTATGGAGGACTTCGTCACTCTCTATTAGAAGACATCAGCTGTCAGTGGTAGTGGACTAGCGGTCGACTTGTACCTGGCCAGCTGCGTTCACACAGACATGTAGTCTAGCAGTCAACTCGTTCTTAGATCTGCCAACATGGCCATCTCCATGCTAGACCTGATGCCTGTAGCAGCCTTCTGTTCATCTAAACAGTATTTTAACATTCAGCTGTTCAAACATCAACTAAAATTGATGTGTTACCATTGTCAGTGCTCCCTTATGTTTGCAGTCAATGGTACACTAGAAATGACCGACTGTATTGCAAATGTTGTGTTGTTGTTAGGCGTATGATGAAGCACGTCGTAGGCTGGAGAAGGAGACTCAGGATCGTAAAATTATCATTCCCGAGCTACGCGAGCAATCGCGTCGTGATTATCTCAAGAAGAGACACACGGAGAAGCTGGAAGACCTGGAAATGGAGATTGCGGAGGAAGAATATTATTTTGGTGGAACGTGAGTATTTCCACTCAGTTTGCTATGCTTTACACCAGCAGCTTGGTGGGTTGAAAAAGTAGGCTGGGCAGGAAGTTGCAATTTTTTGACAGACTGTATAAATATCCGACAGTAATCCAGCACACATCTGCAAATTTTTGACATAGCTTATGGGTGCTCAAAATGTTAATTTTGCGCTTTAATTTTTTAGTGTGTGGTTTTTAGCCCCAAATTTTGCATTTCTGGATGAAAATTTTCAGACCAGAAGGTTTTCTGACGATTTTCCAACATCTTAACACCTCCCCTCCGGCCATGATGCCACTGCTTTACACCACGAGATCAGATAAGGTGAGTTATTCATTAGAATACAACCATAAATTCATTGAAAGGTTACTTGAAGTTCAGCATATACAACGTGAGACAATAAACCAAGTTGTTATACTGAGTAGCTCATAAAAAGTGAAACATACATATGTTATGCATCGGGCAATCAGAGAGCTTTGGAAATGATCATTGCATTAAACAGTGGTCCTGCTAAACATTTGCTTTCAAGTGTTTCACGTGACCACCCATAGCGAACTGTTAAGCACTTTCAACTACAACAACTATTACTATTACTACTACAACTGTTACTACTACTAAGCACTGTGTCATGTTGTCTAAAGTGAGTCGTCAGTGCGTACCAAGCGAGAGAAGCATGATCTAGACTACAAGAAGACTGTTCTTTCACTGGCCACACAACATCGCTCGGCTTCAGACCTAGAGAAAGTCGACAGATACTATATGCCAACTGACAAGAAGGTAATTAGTTTCTGTAATAGTAGTAGTAGTAGTAGTAGTAGTAGTAGTAGTAATATTGGTAGTTTGCGTATCCATATTTAGTGTCTGTCATTGTAATAGTTGTTGTAGTTGTATGCTGTAGTTGTTGTAGTACCATAGTAGTAATTGTTGTAGATTGATCTGCAATGCTTTCTTGATGACAAGTCTGATTGTGGTCCAGTTTGTGAACAGAGGTGCACGGAATAGGAACATCTACATGCTGATCTGTAGGGGAAATTGTAGTATTAGTAGTCGTGGTAGTAGTAATAAGTAGTCTGCATTTGTAGCCCTAAACGCGTCGATCCGCCGGCTCCCCAAGGACTGTAGGTGTTGCCCAGGTCACCCACATCACACCTGGCTACGGACCCTGGAAGCTGATCTCCATTTGCTCAACCACGGATTGAAGTCAGCGTGAAGAATCACTCAAAACCGAGGATGTTGAAAACAGCTCGTGGACACGGCTATGCTCCAGTTTGCGGCATGCTCGCAATGATAATGCTGATTTGCAGCATGCCATATATCAAAAGAGAAGTTAGAATCGTAGGTGTGGGTGGTGGCAGTTAGTTCATGGTGCTGGTGTCTGAGAACAGATGAATCTTGAGGTGTCGTTGGAAGATGTTGGAAGTGGGCGTTGTTCGAATGGTAATTGGTAGACTGTTACAGATGCGAGGAGCAGTTGAGCTGAATGCAGTTGAGGCTGGCAAACAGTAGTAATAATAGTAGTAGTAGTTGTTGTTGTGGTTGTCGTCACTGTAGATGGAGCCAGAACGCTACATTGAGGACAAGTCTGAGTCTGGTCCAAACTATGAACAACGTCGCTGGGAAGATGAACATCTGCATGCTGCTCTGCTGAAGTTTGGTGCTAAAGATGCTAAGAATGCCAGCAAGGTACTGCATTCGGTGATGCTTGTCTAATTTTACACATGTCTGTCACAGACATCATTTTTATAGTTTAACAAAGCTGCAGAGTGTGTTTTTAATCTGCAGCTTTGTTAAACTATAAAAATTCATCATGTTGCAATTTTTATTTAGTTTACACTGATTCAGTGTCATTTGCTCGGAATGATTTCTGTTTGCCGTTCAATGTCGCTATGGTGAACAGTTTGTCATAGATAATGATCAGTCAAGAAATCAGTGAATAACTGCTGTAATTTGATAAATTCTTGTAGCTTGTTAGTTGCTGTTTCATTAATGAGTTTAATCAGTTTATGCGCAGACATTACTTCTGACCTGGGGAACATTCGCACCAGTTTTGATTGTTTTCTATCTCTTTGTATTTGAGTTAGGAACTTATATGGTACAGATGGATGGAGTGATGGACAGATGAACAGATGGATGGTCAGGACTCTTAGGGCCGGTTTCTGGATCTTAACTGGCCGGTCAAGTTAGTGTTAACTGACAGATTTGCATAACTTGTGTTTCCCGTTGCACTAACCAACGGTCAAAATGGCCAAAAATTTAACTGGCCAAAAATTTAACTGGCTAAAATCGGCCAGTTACCTAACCGTCGATCGTAGTTATCGTATTTAACGCAACTTTTGTACCATTTTGCAAGCAGTTAATTGAAGAATGTGATACTATAGTACGATTTTACCATATAGCAAGGTCTTCAAAACGCTCAAGGAGACGTTTGCTGCTACAAATTTTACTACAAAATCCATTCGTGAATGGACAAAATGGCTGTCAGCAATCGGTTGGCTGGCTTGTAGGCTGGCTGACGTGCGCTTGCGCTCATTAATATTCATGATGCCCACCTGCACTAGGCGGAAGTGATAAGTGTCGTGTGTGTCGCTGCTAAGCAACTATAGTTTACCGCTCAGTTAGCTGACAGCCAGTCAAGGTTTTATTCAGAAACGCGCACAAACTTAACTAGCAAGCTATAATAATTAACAGATGGTTTACTAACTGATCAGTTAACTAAAAGATCCAGAAACCGGCTTTTAGTGTGGCCTATTGAGACAGCCATGTGATAAGTCTAGTTCTATTGTAAAAGCTTTTGTGTGTTGTGTTTTGCCAGCTGAAAGAATACGACTTTGTGATGGATGATGAAATTGAGTTTGTTCAAGCACTGCCGATGGCTGGCACATTGAACGACAACGAGGTCAGTTGAAGAAGAAGTACTGTAGTAGTAGTTGTTGTTGTAGTAGTGGTGGTGGTGCTTGTACGGGTGATATAGTTATACTCACAGCTGCCTGGTTAAGTTGTTAACAGATAGCAGTCACAGTTTGACAAGTTAACACCATGGAGAACTTTGATGCAGTCACAAAGACATACTATGTGATGGATTGCTTTGCTTTTTTTCACAGACTGCGCGGTAGCGCCAGCCCTGTTGTAAAGGTGACCAGCCATTTCAATGGGAAACTCCAAAATTTGACCCCTCGTATTTCCCAAACCCCTTAACTTTTTCACACCAAAATTTGCACAGATGATTACGTCCAGCATATCTCCTGATGTGCAAAATTTGGTGAAAATCCGTTTGCGGGGGGCTTCCCCACGAATAGGTGAAATATAACGCTTGCGTGACTTTTTGTGCCTTCCCTTCCCTTTCCTTTTTTTCTTGCCGTCCTCTACAGGAAAAACGACTGAACTGATTTTAACGCTTGATGGCTCATATGACGCGGTTTCGCACAAGGAAGTGCCTTTTGGGGGTTACAAAATTTAAATTCAACATTTTCACCTATTTTTTCACAAAAATATGAAAAATTACAATGGCGCCTATGGACACAATTAGACAATGCTTTAAACTGTCATAACTCCGGCTATGTATAAGATAAAGTCGTAATTTTTGGTTCTAGGGTATGGTTTTCGGGGTCGGCCAATTTAACAGTGTCATTTATATTTACCCCTGATCGACCCCCGTTGCCATGGCAACGAATTTTGGGACAAAATTGGCTATAACTCGGCCCCCGTAAAAGATAATTGCTCGCTGTTTGCACCTACTCCCCTATTTTCGGGCCCGCGCTATCCGATGGTGTTTAAATTTCTCCCCTGCCAAACCCCGTTGCCATGGCAACGAATTTTGGGACATATGGGTTAGAACTCGGCTTACATAAGAGATATATCGAAGGTCTTTGCGTC
>Ga0209367_1001600_pt1 | contig 28271 bp, 20 predicted proteins | sample WorMetLIZISLAND2_FD_187412 | JGI IMG/M metagenome (GOLD analysis project Ga0209367, IMG submission 187412) | Marine gutless worms symbiont microbial communities from Max Planck institute for Marine Microbiology, Germany - Olavius geniculatus... ...
ACTTTGCATTACTGTTTGCAATACATGCAGGTATATGTTTATAAAATTATATTTGATTCGGTAAAGATTATTGCATGTTATTAAGAAATCTGCAATGTTATCACTTTTTTTGGGACACAGTGTATATGTATAAATGTACAAAACATCAGTTTGTACTTTATACACTTGTTAACGGCGACATGCAATGAGTGACACATCGAAAAACAGCAAAAATCATAAAAAAGGTTATATCACTCACCATCACATCGTCTAACTGTCAATGTGCTGTTGAATAACATCACCTTTATCGGGTATAATTAGGCCTGCGTATTAAAACAGCCGTTGCGTCAACTATGTCAGTTGCGTTTGTTGCGTACTTTTTTTGCGTTTTTGCGTTTAGGCCTATAGTACGTACTTTTTGACCACTTTCTTGCGTTAGTAGCTTTGGGTGGAAAGTGGAAACTCCGCTTTAGGAACTATTACAGAACAGAAATGTGCTGACTGCGGACGCGTTAGTCCACGAACGTATATAGATCCGCAAGATTTTTGCGGACGCAGTCACGCGGACTGACAGCGGATCAAAGGTAGACAAAATCTGCGAAAGCGGACTGATGCAGATACTGTTCCGTGACAAATGTATTTTTAATAACTGCTAACGTACTTTGGAAAGCATGTTTAATTTTTGTCTTGTTTAGCAAAATGCATTAAAAAAACCCTTTAGGCCCACTAGCGCCCACTGCTGTCAGTTATGTTGCTATAAGCCTAATGGCCTACTTCACTTACTAAAGGCGAGGCGTATTTACTGCAAACACAAACTGACCAATGGGACTGACAGCGTATTCAATATTTTTCTTCTGTTTCGGACGCGGATTCTCGGTCAAATTCCGCAGACTCACCCGGACCCAAAATTTCGGGATCCGCACATCTCTGTACTGTTGCAGAACAACATGAGTATGATCCATTTGATGTGTTTATGAATTAAATAGTTTATGCTGACAGTGTATGTTTTGATTTTCGGAGTTGTTAGTTAATTATTGGAAATGGTAATGATAATGTACATATTATCGTTGTAAAGTATTGTATTTTATGCGGTAAACATGCAGTTTAGCGGCCTAAACGAAATTCACAGTCCACTTACTGCCTATACGGGCCAAAGCGTGCATGCGGTCAGTTAACCCTAATCCTAACTCTAACCCTAACCCTAACCTAACCCTAGCTCTAAACCTAAGCCTAACTCTAAGCTTCGCCTGTATATAGGCGGTAAGTTGACTGTATTTTGTTTAGGCCGTTAAACTGCATGTTTACCTTTTATGTTTATTATTTCGCTATATTATCGTTAGCAAATTTGTCTGTCAATCAGTAATCAGTAATGTAATCAGTAATGTAGATAAACCCGGCAATTAGAGCTCTGCACGGGCCGGGGGTTACCGACTGAAGGGACTTCTGACGTTGAGCTGAGCACAGGGCCAGATTTTACGTGGGGGACCCTGGGCAGCTGCTGGTGTGGGTGCCCCTATGTATTGTAAAATGAAGAAATCTCGAATGGCGGAAATTCCGCCGTGCTATGTGCCGTCTATTTGCTGGAGCGGCGGAAATTCCACCCCAAACTCAATTGCTACGTTTGCGGAAACCGGAAACGAAGTATGTGGCCATGTGACCAGCCTGCTGCATCTTAGAAATAGACTGAATTAAATATCTGTAGTAGGCTTATACGTTAGCGTTTGTTGTAGCACTTATTGCAGCAATTTTTCTACATTTAGCTTAATTCGCAGTCAGTTTGCCGCTTAATGACGGCTGATATCAGGGTTCCCCTTTGGACCTGAAAAGTCCTGAAAAAGTCCTGAAATTTGACTTTTCATTTTTCAGGACCTGAAAAGTCCTGAAATTGGACATGGGTGCTGAAAAAGTCATGAAAAAGTCCTGATTTTTGCTAGTGTTATCCTGAAAAACCAAGACACTGAATCTGTAATTTTTTCCAGTAACATTTGTGAAGCACCAGTGTAACATGAGTGACATTGTAACAATGTAAATAGCACCAGGTTCTGATTCTAGAGACGTTTTTATATAAATATCATGTGCTTGATGATACATCATTAATCTGTCAGGTAATACTTCATATATCATTTTTTTTCACTAAAATAACTAAGTGCATTGATGGGTTTTTGTTGTTTTTATGGTGCTGAAAAAGTCATGAATTTTGATTCTGTCATTTGAGTGGGAACCCTAGGAAATTGTTATATGCAGGCTGTTTTGCCAGATGATGCTGTATAGAGCTGTGCTTTGTAATTGTGTGTGTGACTAGTCACGAAGATATGACTCGCGAACTACTATCTTCTCGCCAGAAGGTTGGATGTATTTCACTTTTTTATTGTCAACTGTAGAGCTTGGGTTGCTTGACTGAGAGTCTTGCTTAATAAAACTATTTTGCTAATAAGTCATATAAATTCGATGGATTTACATGCCATTTGGAAAATGTACACTTGTGGGAGTTGAATGACATATTGTGTTAAATGAGTATCTGTGAATTTCCTGGTGTTTTTCAGCCTTCAGTGCTGTTATGTGTAGGCTGTTTTGCCGGATGATGCTATACAGTAGATTTCGGAGATTTGCGGGTTAAGTCCCAGCTGAAAATGCGCTCATCTAGTCTAGTTATGATTCATCGGGTGACAGCACCAATCAGTGACTTTGCCTTGTCTGGTCTGCAGGCCGCCTGTATCAGGTCGAGTATGCAATGGAAGCGATCGGTCACGCAGGAACGTGCCTCGGTATTCTAGCAATGGATGGCATTGTCCTAGCAGCAGAGAAACGAAACACAAACAAACTTCTTGATGAACTCTCCTACTCCGAGAAAATCTACCAACTGCATGAGTGAGTCATTCGTTCTTTCGCTTATTCTTTAATTCTTTTATCCTTTCTTTCTTTGGTCATTTTTCCGCACAAAAGCAGCTACTGCTACTTAGCCATCGCAATTCTGTCTGTCTCTCTGTCACACGGGTGGATCAGTCAAAAGCGTGCAAGGTAGGATCACCAAATCTTCACCTTCGGCTGCCTCCCCACCAGCTGTGAGGTTGTGTTATTGCAGTTATTTGCAGGCGTCATTTATTTATTTATCCGTTGGTTTCCTAGCAGGATTATAGAAAGAGCTACAGGTGGATTTGGCTGAAATTGTCCAGGAAGGTAGAATGTAGCCCTGGCTGGAGTGTGCAAGATTTTGGTGGTCATCTGGATTGTTTTCCGCATCCAGGAATGAATTTTCAGATTTTTGACCAGATAGGGCAAAAAGGTTGTTTGGAAGATTACAGCAAAACTTACAGACGGATTTGGCTGAAGTTTCAGGGAATGTCAGATTTGGCCCGATGCGCTGTTGCTTACATTTTGGAGGCAAATGTTGCTGCCACGTTGCAAGTACAAGAAACAAGAAATCCGAGCTAATGCTCATGAGACACACAAGAGCTTATGGCAGTTCCTGTTCGCAGCTAATATCAGTTTATCTCCATCCATTTCGTTGCACTTCACTCTTCTGCAGCCAAAAATCGCACAAAATCCTCTATTTTCTAGGTTCAAGGTCATGCAAGGTCATCGATGTTGATACCATTAACAAGCACATCACCATTGCTTGTTATGATGATATAGCCTATAGACACAAAGATCTCGCAAATATCTTTAATAACAGAAGCCAAGTTATAGCCCATTTTGTCCCGAATTTCGTCACCATGGCAACCAGGCGAGTCCGGGGTAAATTTGAATGACACCGTTAGATTGGCCATCCCCAAAAACCATACCCTAGAACCAGAAATTACGACTTTATTTTATACACAGCCAAAGTTATGACCGTTTAAAGAATTATGTAATTTTCCCCATAGGCGCCATTGTAATCTTTTTGGAATTTGTTGAATAATTTTTTAATTATAAATTTCACGGCACGAAATTTTGTCACGAAATAGTAGAGACCCTAAGCTGTCATATGTTGAAAACCCAAAGTCTCTATCTCACCTGGTCTTGGAACGGTACCGGGACGTGACAGACAGACACCAAGACACAAGACACCAAGACAGAATCACCATAGCTAATATGCGCTAAGCTATGCTAGCTCTCGTGCGTAAAAATTGTTGCACTGAGTTTTTTTCATATTTGCCAGATGGCAGCACCAATGCCAGATAGGGGAAATGTTCGCCAAATAAGGTGCTATCGTTTAGCAAATGCAGCGGAAAAGTTGACAGCATTGATAGGGTTTGCAGTCTCTGGCTGCACTTCTAATTAATTCCTTCAGCAATTGATGTGTAATGTACATTTATTCATTCACTGGTTTACGCTATCTGTTAAAACATGCGTTCGTAGGGACATGGCGTGCAGCGTAGCTGGCATAACGTCGGATGCAAACGTTCTGACCAATCAGCTACGACTGTCCTCACAGCGTCACCTGCTGCATTATGGAGAGCCCATACCTTGTGAACAGCTTGTTGCTTCGCTCTGCGATATCAAGCAGGCTTATACACAGTTTGGAGGTGTGCTGGCGTTATACGTGTATTGCATAATTTCATGTGTGTGAGTGAGTGAATGAACAAGTGCATGAACAAATACAAATGATGAACTAGAAAGCAGTCGTAGCCCGCATGTACCTCCGCCAAGGCAAAGCTATTCGCCAGGTGGCGTCACCATCTTCGCTTTGCCAGCTGTTCCCGTATGTCCCCTTTAATGCAATGGTAACGAAAATTTCAATGTGTTCCAGAATCCAGGATTTCTGCCGGATCACGCCCAAAATTGAATCACTGGTAGTTTATGCCATGCTTGACATACCCTCAAAATTTCAGAAAGATCCATCCATAACTTTTTGAGTTATCTTGCTCACACACAGACAGACAAACAAAGTCCGACAAAAACATAACCTCCTTGGCAGAGGTAATTAATTAATTAACCAGAAATTTTCGGCAGGGCCCAACGTCATGCCGCCCAGCATTGTGAGGCCGATTGGGGGAATCTTGGTCCGCAGCTGCTGATTCACCATTAAACCGTCAATTATAGGTCTGGTAAAATGCCCCTCCCTTCAAAACCCCAGGCTCCCCCCCAGTGGATCTCGGTAAAATTTGGCCTCAGTTCCTTCCAGGTGAGGGTTGTCTTTCTCACCAATTTTGGTCTTGTTCTAATGTCTGGTTTCGGAGGAGAAATGGAAAATATAAAATGAAAATAAAGAAAGTAAAGGAAACAAAGCAAAAAGAAGGCCTCCTATCGCTACATATGGGAGGCATAATTAATTAATTTATTTATGATTAACAAGTGAACAAATGTCTGACTGAATTAACAAACAACCAGGTGAACAGACAGATGAATAAATTAAAAGTGTTTAATTTCATGTTCTTTAATTGCATCTATTCAGCGACAACTCAGTTATAGTAGTAGTACTGGTTGTACATTGTGTACCAATAAAAAGTGGACTCCTAGAACATCATCAATAACTGCATTAAACTAAAACTGCCACTAGTGTAAATTATTGTCAAGCATCTTTGGTTAATTTGGAAAAAAGTACACGAAATTTGGCATAAAAGTATTAATCACAAATGAAGAAATCGAATTTTTAAAAAATTGCTTTTTTATATACCGGTACAAACAGCATACAGGTGCCTTCTATAGCCTGATGTCATTAACAAACAATGGTTTTTTTAGCAAAGATAAAAAGTTTTAATCAAAGTTTAGCACCAAGAAAAAAGTTATGAAGCAAAGAATTTTATCAAAGAGTTCCCGAACAAAAGCCGGTCTCTTTCGTCATTAAAGAAGTTGCTCATGAAGACCGATCAAACTGGCTGGCACTGTGGATCACAAACCAGGAAGTGGTAAAAAGCGTAAGAAACGAATTGCTGACATTTTGATTTAGTCGAGAGCTGGTATTAAGTCAAGAAAATGCACCGGACACCCACAAAACATGAAGTAACTGTAAAACAGTAGGCAAACTGTTGTTATAGACCTATGCGAAACTGCTGTGTTGTAAACTTTATATTTTGAGTAATTTAATTTAAGTGCTAATGAAACTGACATTGTCATGTTATTTTTTGAAACTGTTACATCATTTTTCTTAGCTTAATTCACGGTTAGTATGTTTAAAATTTTAGACGAAACTGTTAAGTTTTTATTGAATTACAACCATTTGTTTTGGGGTCTACTTTTTACTGGGACACAGTGAAGTTGTTGCAGCAGTTGTAGTTGTGGCTATGTGTTAGGTAAGCGTCCATTCGGAGTATCAATCCTATACATTGGCTGGGATAAGCACCATGGCTTCCAGCTATATCAGTCGGATCCCAGTGGTAACTATGGCGGATGGAAGGCAACTTGCATTGGCAATAACAGTGCAGTGAGTACACGTAGTAGTAGTTGTAGTAGTAATCATGGAATTAGTAGTTGTAGTATATTGTTCCTTACATTGTGTCACTAATGTGGTTTGGAGAATGGTGGCATAACTGTTAGGATATAGTGGCCAAATTCACAAAACATCTTATGACAATTTTACGACAAAAATCTTACGATGACTTTTTAGGTGTCTTATGACATTCCAAATTATACGATTCCAACATCATTCAACAAGAAAAACTTTTTTTGTATCGATTTATAAGACCCCTAATTCAGTTGTACTCGTAATCTAGAAATGTCAGATTTATACTATATCTGTTTTGCGTGGTCTTTTTGCTGGATAAATGAATTAATGGATAAATAAACAGCACTTTGCATTGGCGATGGATCGTTGCTACGTCGTAGCCATGTAAACACATGTCTTGACAACGGACATAGAATAAAAAATAATACAGCGCTGTGTTATGCGGTGCGACAAATGAATTAATGATAATGACTCAAATATCACGATACTTGATAGTACCACAATACCAAAATAAAGCTGCATAGTCCACCGCTGTCCGTCGGTGATTGGTGCAGACTGTTTTTCTTTCGTTGTAGGCCCTATACAACTATTTACTGTAGTAGCTAAATAGCTAATGAGTATGAAAAAACCCATTTATCTCTACTATTCGCTAGTAGCCAATCGCTACCATGCGCCGTCTAGACAGTGCAGCAGAGCATGCCACGGCCAAGAAATGCTTCAAATACTTCACCTCTCCCACTCTCGTACAGCTTTCAACAGGCCTACTGTGTCAAAAACTAGCAAATATTAATAAACTATAAAAATAGAATAAATTCAAAACATTTAATAAATAAAAAATATAAGCAAATAAAGAATAAATCAGCACCTGTGTTAACACCATGTACTCGGAATTGTGTAGTCAGAATATGAAAAATTTATAACTTAAAATATTACAAATTTAACTCTAAATAACTCTATTGACTAGTCAGCGGCTCGCAGACGATGATTACAGTTACCATGACAACAAGACGCCTCCGTGAAAAGAGTTACGATCATTAAAGATAAATTCTGTGAATTCATTTACGACATGTTGTAAGATAATCTTATGACATCTTAAATGATGAGTTATGATAATTTTATGACATGTCTTACGACAGTGTTTGTGAATCGGGCTTTTGGTTCATAAGTTTGACTCCTGGTCCGGTCATTATGAAGCTGTTACTACTTGGATGGTTGACTGTCCAGAGACAGGTTAACTATCTAGTTATAGAACCAGCTGCAACGGTTAACTCAGCTGGAGTTATGATCATCTGCATTGGGTGGTAGGTGACTGTGTGATCCCATGATATGGCAGGTGATGCTCTGTAGCTCTGAGAGGGGTTACGATGAAGAGCTATAACATGTTCTTTTGATTAGTCGCTAGTGTGGTAACAGTGGCCACTAGTCTATTTGAAAAACCACTCCAAACTTAACCCAGTTTAGCGTCTGTGTCTGTCGGGTCGAGACTGCTATAGGTGACCTTTATTGTCAGGCAGTGTGTCTGTCCGATTCTGTATGTCTGTCTGTTCACAGCTCGGCCATTGTACAGGAGTCGTTTGATAAATAAGTTTACAAATGGTGCCATTCCATTAATCCTTGAAACAGAAAAATCCAAAATGTACATTTTGTAGGGTATTTAATTCTGTACATAAGTGAACATTGTTTTGATGATGATGTCACTATTGTGACTTGTCTGTCTGTCTGTCTGTGTCTAGGCGGCTGTGTCAATGCTGAAGCAAGAGTACAAAGAAGGCGAGACAAGCTTGGAGCAGGCTCTCGATCTTAGCATCAAAGTACTCAGCAAAACATTGGACACCAACAAGTTGACCCCGGACAAAGGTCAGCCGATACTTCCCACAATGCATCTTCATCACGGTTCACAGGCATCCTTGAAAGTCCAAAACTAAAGTCATTTGTGTTGAGTTTCTTCCTGATGCTGCATGCCAAAAATTATTAAAATTGGCCCATGCTCCACGGAGCTATTCACAGAATAAAAGTGGCATGTTTTTATGGACCATGGTGTATGTAATAGAAAGGGTTCAATGTGTTCGGCAACTCGATATGTTACACTGTTCTGAAAAAAACACCCACTCTCATTTTCTTCTATATCTTCCTGAAAATTTTTTGGATTTTAACACCAGACAGCTGCAGTGCAAATGAATACACTTTTTTATTTAATATTAGAAATTTTCTGGTGAATTTTTGGTTTACATTTTGAATAAGAAAAAACTATTCAACTCGGTTCTTAAGCCCAAAAAAGTGGCCGGGTTGGGCTTTTTTAAACCTGTTTTGCAACGCTGAGGAGCTGGCTTGTAACTGAGGCCTGGCTTCTAATAGTACAATTTGTACAGTTCAGCTGGCAGCCCAACGAGAGGTGGGCCAGCAAATCCGTACAAACTACAACTTGTCAACTACTGCTGCTAATGCTACTTTACAATTCTACTACTATACTACACCATTACTATACTTCTAGTACGACTGAAACTACTACTACAGTCTACAACTACATCTACAACCACTAGACTAATATTGCTATAGTGAAGCAAGACGATACATGTATGCCCCCAACCTCTGTCCGGGAGCCGACATTTATGTGGGACCTGGCTTTATTTTAACCTATATTTATACGTATTGTCTTATCATGTTATTGTGAATGCTAGACATTCTATTCTTTGTGTGATTGCACCAAAATTTTTCTATTTTTTGTCTGTTTTTCTTTTTTCTTCTTTTCTTCCTCTTTGTTCTTTTTTTTAATTTGTTTGCATTTTTTTTGTGTCGAGTATGTGATATTGTAAAATTGACTGTAACAATGGGTGGCCAGCATTTGATGGCTAGATACCTTTCTGGTCACCCTCCGATGTTATTTACTATTGTACGGTTGTTTACTGTAGTGTGGTTTTGGTAAATAAACTCTCTATCTCTGGGGTGGGCAGGCTCTTACACCTGCCCAGCGCTGAGGCCATATCAGTTCAGCCCAATGCACACCCCCAAATGTAACCACAAGGTTACAGGAAATGGCAATGAAGCCATGGACGGCTGTGAAGGCGAAATCCATGTGAAATCCAAAATTTACCCAGTGCATGAGCACTGGTGATTAGTGAAGTACAATACGTCTGCTCTAACAAGTTCTGGTCGGCATTTGTTTGGCTTCCATGCTACAGATTTTAGAAATCTTTCTGGTTTTTGGGGCACTAAGCCCCACCACTATGACAAGGTGGCCAACCGTGGTAGGGATGCTTCAAAGTTTCAAAGTTTTGCAAGGGTATCTATGTGTGTTGTAGTTGAGATGGCCTCCAGTAGTAATAGTCGCAGTACTGGTAGTCGTAGTTGTTGCTGTAGTTAAGATTGCGGTGCTGACGTCAGTTGATAGCGTATCAGAGTTATAATAGTAGCAGTAGTAGTAGTAGTAGTAGTTACTGTAGTAATAGTTGTTGCAGTAGTGTTGTTGTGTTGTTGTAGTCGAGATTGCGGTGTTGACGCGGGCCGACGGCAAGACTCGGATAAGAATCTTGAAGACTGAAGAACTTGAAGCTCTGGTGAAGAAACACGAAGACGAGGAGGCAAAGGCCGAGGCCCAGAAGAAGAAAGACAAACCGACGACATCTTAGTGACTGACAAGATTAGATTAATTTCTGCGTTTCTTTTCTACGTTTTAGTTCCAGGTTAAGTTTTTCGAAATATTCAAGTTTCACCTTAGTTTTCATTATCTTTTCATGCCGATCCGAGTCTTTCACTTATTTTTGACTTTAGTGTCAGGAGTACTTTTTCTTGTTTCAATTTTCTTTTGTGGACTTTTGTGTTTCTCTTTAGTCCAAGAATATGAAACAGCATGAACAAGCAAAGAATATTAAAGCTGCTATGCGATTTGACATCTGAGGATCTGACTAAACACCATAGTTCGCGTTCGTGCTCTGTTTGCATCACTACAACTGTAGCATTTCGCTGTGGCTTTTTCTTGTTCTGATCTCCTTTTCTTTTCTATCGCTTTTCCTTCTTCTTGGTTTTCGTCATTTTTTCATTTCAGTTTTTAGTTATTGTTGACTGATTTGTTGCTATTTTCGTCGGTGACAGTTGTCGTGGTACTGTGCATTGGTACACTGTTTCGAGCCACAGCGACTGCGTTAAAAAATATTTGACAGTTTTCTGTATATTCACATCTTCGAATAGACTTGCAGGCTGAAATGCCGCTGATAACCTACGAAGCTGAGTTACTGAATAATTACTGAACAGAGGCGTCGTGGCTGGGGGATAGGTAAGGGTAGGTGGCAATGGATCCACTGCCCCAAATTTTTAGCCTGTCAGAAGTTTTTGCTTGCCAGCCGTAGATGATCATTGCGGTAGAACTTAGGGGCAAAAACTTCGAGTACCCATCAGTGATATGACTTCTGAGAGTCATTTGACTTAAGTCTGGCTGAAATCATTCGACTGATGCACTTTACTTTCATCGTGATCATTCTACTTTTTACATAATATACTTTTAATCTACTAAGTCACTAACATTGAATATTAATACAGCAGGATTATGTAAAATTTTAAATGTGACATTTCACAGTACTGTTCATCATCACTAGTCAATCAAACCACAGGCACCCTTATCTCTTCTGTCACAATGTTGCAGCTGTCTCTGTTAGATAAAGGTAAAGGTCATCAATTTGTATAGCGCATCACCTCTAATGCGCTTTCGTCACTAACCAGAGCCGCCTGCCGCACAGCCACCGTGTGCAGCCTGCAGACAGGCTGGCGCAGCGGCCGGCTAGGCAACCCCAGTCAGCTGTACCAAGGTCCCCACCTTCCGTAACCCATGTAAATGAGTTACTACTCATTTTACCGTCCCGCAGAGGGTAGAAGGCGGAGTCGACCTAGCTGGCAGGCTTTGCACTGAGATGGTTTACCTGCCCGCAGGCAGTCACCCATCGCAGTACTAACCGGGCCCGGCATAGAGTAACTTCGTTTCAGCCGAAACGCGTTACCACCTGCGCCACGCCTGATCCCGCGCCTTTATCCAAACCTTTTCCAACCCACGATGTCACTGCATGTATCATATGTTGCATCTGTTAGCTTTGGCTTATGACATGTTTTTCGTTACTTAGCGGCACATCAGCACAAACAGGGCTGAGATGCGGACAGATGCCCTAAAAACTCTATGGATTTTATTGAGCAATTCCATCTAAAAAACCACCCAAAAGTTCAACGAAACTTAATCCACTGTTGATTTCTTGTTCCACGAAGAAAAATTAAATATTTTATTGTGGTTGAGTTTTCAAAACATCTAAACATACAAATTTGCACATATTTCAGATATTCTGCGATCCGGGGTGCAAGCAAAAACTCAAAAAATCAACAGATTTTTCAGGTCAGGTTTAAGTTGTGCCTTTCCAAGAAAACCCACTGGGATAAGGGTTTTTTTAAAAACCTGGGGTTTGTCAACCTTGATTACACGAGTTTGTTGTTTGTTTTCAGTGGTTGTTTGTTTAATAACAGTGTTTGGAAGTTGTGGTGAAACTGTTGAATGATCATCAAGCCAAGTTCTAGGTTTGATTAATTGGAATTGGAAACAGATACCAAGTTAGATGACTGGTGACGATAGGTACACGTCAGTCTGTGCAGCAACTTTCTCTTAGCAGGCAGATCACAGCTACTGAGGCGAACCTGAGCAAATTAATCTGCAAAGTGATGAGCTGAAAATGTAGTTCTTTAAAAATTATACGATGGGTCGGAAATACGGCTCAATTGTGACAAACTTCTGTAGTATCAGTTTTGATAGCAAGACTGGGTTTTTGCCATCAAAAAACCTGTTCCTGCCACTCAAATGGGTGGGGAGCTATGACCCCAGTTTTTTCGTGTTAGTGAACTACTGACGACAAACTTTTGGTCTCTGGCACCATTGCCACCAGATGTCACATTCTAAGGCTGAAATGCATAAAATTCTATTTTGGCCGGGGCTCCACCCCAGACCCCACTGGGGGAGCTTACAGCACTTTCCCAGCTGGATTTAAGGGAACCTACTTCTAAGGGGAGGTGGGGAGGAAAGAGTGAGGGAAAAGGGGAAACTAGCTGAAATAATGCCATTATACACAGAAGTGGTAATACATATTACACTAATTTTCATAGCCTGAGTAAATTAACATGCAAAATTGTAACAAATTTAATTATTTCACAAGCGAAATTCACGATTCATGGAAAAATGCAATTCTGTTTTACACGCACAATGACTAGGGCCCACGGTTTTCCGTATACCTTTTTTAATGGCCGACCTACAGGTCAGACCGGTCGGCGGATTATTGCACGCAATGGCTCAAACAACGCGGTCTCACGCAAGGGTGTGACTTCTTAAGGATAGAAAATTCAAAGTTAATATCTACCCCCTGAAAAATCCACCCAAAGTCGAAAACTGAGCCAAAAACAGACAGAAATTTTCAGCCAAATACACTCCTGTATAAAATTTTCACCTATAAGTGGTGCTTAATCGTCATTGTAGCCCCATAGAAGTTGTATAGTTAGTAGGCGATATGGTATCGGGAACTCCAAATATGTGGTCATTTGTGACCCCCTGTCTACAGGTCACGTGACACGGAGCATGCGCAGTGAACTTTAGGCCTACAACATGGGCAAAATATGGCCTTCCGAAAAATTTGACTTTGGTGGGTAAACATTTGCCGTGTAATCTCTGATGTTAGTGGACTGAAGTTCACACGATTTTTTTTATTCAACGCGGAATTAACCGTATTTGATAACGCCGTTTACCGCTTGTCGATATCCCTATGCAGTTCAGAGATATTTCCGCTCAAAGTCGAAAGTTGTCGTTAAACGTACTAAATTTTGCGCGTTTTTTGCACTCCCAAATTTTAAGGGGGCCCTGCCCCCTAAAAGTTGTACCCGCGTTATCACCCCAACCTAGCAGCACGTCACGCGGCAAAGTCTCATGAAGCTACTCCCTTTGGCTCCAAAGATCCTTCGTCTAATATGCTACATTTTAAGGCAATTTTTGACCCCCCTTTGAAAAAAGTTGTAAGGGGGCCCCCATCCCAGTTGGGGGGTGCGCTAGTAAGACTTGGTGATTCTCTAGCGCGTGTAAAAATTTGGGGCGCAGCACCCCCTAGGGGCCGAAATATGGTTTTCCGAAAAATGCGCTTTCGGTGGGTTTAATTCCACATCTAGATCTCCAAGGTCACTGGACTGAACTTCACCGGACTTGTTTCGCCTAACGCGGGAGGAATCGGTGTCGAACGAGTAACTCACCGATTATGAATATCTTCATCCGTTCCAAAGAAATTGGCCACCAAACTTTGAAGTCGACCAAAATCGGGCTAAATTTTGCATGTTTTTGGCCCCTAAAAATTTTTTTGGGATGCTCCCCCAAAATTTCGGCCCGGGATTATAAAATCAAACATACTTAGGAGCATCGTGCAAAATTTCGCGCCAATTGGCCGACGGAGCTCAGAGATTATGCGGCGAGAAAAAAAGAAAGAAACCACAGCAAAACAGAAGTCCTTCCGAAAACTATCGTTTTCGGGCGGACTAATAATTGACCACCTATGAGAAAACATTATTTTAGTAATAAACCGGCAAATATAATGGTGATACGCAATGACTGACACTTCGAAAACAGCAAAAATCATAAAAAAGTGATATTATTCAACAGCACATTGAGAGTTACGCGACGTGATGTTGAGTGATATCACCTTTTTGTGATATTTGCAGTTTTCGAAGTGTCGGTCATTGCATGTTGCAGTTAACAAACATATGAACTGGCGTTTTGTACATTTATAATGAGCAGCAGCAGCATCATCGGTTAAAGAAGTAGACGAAGCACGGAAGTTGCAACGTTCTGACAGACAGCTGCTCAAAATTTCCAACAGAAAAGATTACGGATGCTCAGAATTTTTGCTACCAAATTTCCTCAAAATGGGGGGGGGTTCAGCCCTAAATTGGTCAAAATTGTCAAACAAGAATTTTCACTGTTGGAACATTGTCTCGAAAATCTTCTTGTTTGATAATTTTCAAACAGCGAAAATTTGGGAAGGGGGCAATAGCCCGCTTGCCACGACGCCACTGGGAATGTGGCTGTGCTAAGGTCTTCGATTGGTTCTACGGTTGGGTAGCATTTCGCCTAATCCCATTTTGCCTAATCTTTTTTTGATAGGCGGACCAACAACAACGACTTGCTTTGTCGTTTTTTGCTTCTTTGACAAGATTTGTTTTGTCGTTCATCATTTTTTCTGTACCATTTTTTTGGTCGACCGTAAGTAAGTATACGACGGGTGTCGTCTCATTTCGCCTAATCTCATTTCGCGTTATATACTTACCCTAACCCTAATCCTAACCCTAACTCTAACCCTAACCCTAGTTCGATTTCAGTTGGGGCTCTGCAGTAGACCCAACTGGGGGAGCGATTAGGCGAAATGAGATTAGGCAAAATGCGATTAGGCAAAATGCTACGACACCGGTTCCACAGGTCGTTGACTATGGTCAGGTCAGATTACAGTCGTTAGCTTTTGGCTTTGCCGGACAGTGGCGGAAACGCATTCACCTTGCTGACGACCAGCTTCTTGAACTGATAGGAAATGTAGCCTTTGATCTTATCCTGCACAGACAGAAAGACGGACAGCCATAACTACACTGTGTCCCCCAAAACGGATATTACGGATTGTCTCGTAACCACGTTACGGCAAATTTTCCAGTGGGTGTGCCAATCCAGTATAAGAATTCTGAAGTGTTTGGTGACAAAGTGGGACGTTTTTGAGACACAGTGAACAGACATAACCTTAGACTTAATCCGACCAACAGTCACAACTACACTGTGTCCAAAAAGGACTGCAACATTATCAGTTGAAACAAGAGGAACTTTTAAAATCCGGCACCAACTGGTTGTGGAGAAATTGTCCGGTGCGGTATTTTATTTTGAGCCACCCTGTATCTAACCTAACGGATAAGGTTGGCAGGTATACACTGCATGAATGAATAACTTGAGTCAGTGACTACTACTACTACCACTAATCCTGGCAAACGGTAGTGTGTCGGACTTATGATTAAGAACTTGTTGTTTCAACTCCATGTTTGGTCACAGCTCGGAGGGGTGACTGTCTGCGGAGAGGTAAACCATTCAGTTATATAACTAACCATCAATGTCAACTCCGCTTTCTATCAGTCCGGGATAGGTAAACAGAGTACCAGCCAGCCTGTCTGATTGAAGCTGAGATGGAGCACGTTCATCTGTGCCGGGTGGCAGGTAACACTGTGCGATTCCATATGGCAGGTGACGCTCTGTAGCTTTGAGATGGGTTTTCGATAAAAGGGGCATCCTCTAAAATACTACTATTATTAATAGCAGTAGACTGGCCTCATAGATGAGATTGGCGAGTATACATTGCATCTCATCGTCATCTACGTCCGTCTCCTGAACAGCGACACATCACATATCGACCTGGAAAAATGTTCAGACATGCGCATAATTTTTAGGGAACATTTCAGCAGGATTAACTAGAATTTTGGGACAGGGCACAACGTGAGGCTGCCCAGCACCATGAGTCCGATTGTCTTGGTCTACAACAGTGCTAATTCGACAAGCCATCGATTAGAAATGTGGTAAAATGCCCTCCCTCCAGACCCCTCAATTGATCCCCGCTGAAATTGGCCTCAATTCCTTCCAAGTACGGGTTATTCATCCCCCAATTTTGGTCTTGCCTGGTTTTGGAAGAGAACGTAGAAAAGTCGATTAATAAAAAGTAAAACAGAAAGTAGAAGAAACAAAATGAAAGCATAAGGCCTCCTGTTATACATACCTGAGGCCTAATAAGTATTCATCAACGAGAAAGCTATTAAGTGTATTATGCAATCTGCTGCAGCGACATATATGAGTCTGGTCAACTCAGCCTGGCCATCCCTCTGGATAGGCAAATCAAGTACCAGCCTGTCTGGCTGTGGGTAAGGCAAGCAACATTCAATTGTGTTATTGGTTTACAGGTAACACCATCCGATCCCATATAATAATAATAATAATAAAGTGGATTTATACACAGTGCCTAAAAGCAGAAGTCACTAGGCACCACAGTCTCAGTCAATCAAACAAATGTGTCTTTAGTTGCACTTTGAATTGTTCGACGACCCGCAGTGCAGCTGGCAAACTGTTCCAGACTCGTGGGCCGGCGACTGCGAATGATCTGTCACCGAGCCATGTCCTTGTCCTCAGTACAGTACAAGTGACAGAGGCGGCTGAACGTAGTCGGCGAGTGTCTTCACTGACCAAGTTGCAATCGTCAACCAGGTTCAGCCGTTCAGTGCCTTGACAGACAGTGTGGCTATCTTAAACTCTGACACGGCGTCGCACCAACAGCCAATGTAATTACGTAGAACAGGGGTGACACGTTTAAATCATCCTGTGCGAGTGACCAGCCTCGCGGCGGCATTCTGAACAGAATGCAGTCATTGTAGAAGATTGTCAGTGATGCCGTGCAGTACTGCGTTGCAGTAGTCCAGACGACTGGCAATGAACGCCTGGACCAGCGTCCTAGCGGCATCGATTGTCAGTGACTGCGCGATCGGTCTTATCTGTCGCAAATAGTAGTACGCTGAACAAAAGACCGACGAAACATGATCTGACATCGTCAGCCTGCTGTCAACGACAACGCCAAGGTTGTTAGCTGAGCTATCAATCTTGATGGTTGAAGACAGCACTTGTACTTCGTGGACAGGTCAAGTAGACCGAGTTGCGTTACTTGGTTTGCATCAGTGGCTGTTAATGAGTCAGAAAGGATGCGCAACATAGCTGTTTCCATCGAGTGATGACGGCGATAAGCTGACTGATAGCGCGGTAACAACTCGTTGTCTGTCAGGTACTGGTGAAGTTGCTTGGCCACTGCACGCTCGATGATTTTCGATGATTTTTTTTCTGTAGTTTGCCATGTCCATGGTGTCCAGTCCAGGCTGCTTCAACAGTGATGTAATGACAGCGTGTTTCTGTAAATCCGGCACCCAAGCGTCACGCAGTGATGAGTTCACCATGCAAGTTACATACGGCAGCAGTAGATCGACGAACTCGTGTGCAGTAGAAACGTCAAGACCGGATCCAGCGCACGACTTGATTGGTGACGTCATGATGTCATATGGCAGGTGACACCCTATAGCTCTCAGATAGGTTCGCAGGAAAAGCTACAGACAACCTTTAACACCTATGCACAAATGTGTGTCCACAATAAACAACTTGCTAGCATTTTGAAGAAAAAGAGCTATAAATTTACCCCCATCCAGTGAAAAGCGACGGTGAATGCACTTATAGGCAGCTGATGTGTCTTCAATAGCAGTGACCTGAAAGAAACATTCATTCATACAATCATTCGTGCAATCCCAGATTAAGAGATTTGATATACAGGGTAGTAAGCTGAACAAGGACAAAAGTTGTTTGGCAAAAGTCGGAATTGTGGCACAGCAACCTGAGATCTCCCCCCAAAAAAGTGTAAACTAGAAAGCAGTCATAGCCCGCATACCTCCGCCAAGGCAATGTTGTTCGCCAGGTGGCGTCACCATATTCGCTTTGCCAGCGGTTTCTCTTATGCCCCCTTTATTTCAAAGTGATCCAGAATCCAGGATTCCTTCCGGATCACCCCCAAAATTGAATCACTGGTAGTTTTTGCCATTCGCAACATTCCCAGAAAATTTCAGAAAGATTCGTTCATAACTTTTTGAGTTATCTTGCTGACTCACAGACAAACAAACAAAAACTGGCAAAAACATAACCTCCTTGGCTGAGGTAAAAATGAACTGTTAAGATGATATGATAGGTTCGAGACTAGCATTTTCAATGCCAGAGCCAGTCAGTTTCAATGCCAAAGCCACCAAGTAATGCAGTCTAAAGATGGGCTGCCTAATAGCCTGTCTGCACCAAATTAAAACTGCAGATTCAGATACTTAGTCCTGCACAGTCATGGTGACATAACAAGAAGATACTAGCACAAACTTATTGCATTTGAGTGATGAAGGTGTTGAGGCCAATGCCACAATTTCTGTCCTTTAAAAGCCATCCTCGAGGTCAAGGAAAGTTCTTGAGGACTGTATGAAATTGACATTCATTTAACTGGAGACAGCTTTGAGGTCTGAAAATATGACAAATCTACTGGGAAACCAGAACATCCTATATGACAATTATTCTTTAATGTCGCAACATTTTCGTGACATTAAGGGCAAATCTGCTACTCGGGAAACATAAGGACAGTCTTCAAATTTCCAGAATTTCAATCCGAGTTAGTGGGCCGACTTGACGCTCAAGTGGACGGAGCTTACACAGCGGTGGACGGAGCTTATACATGAGTAGGCAGAGCTTATTCATGAGTAGGCGGAGCTTACACTTTCTTGATGAGGTTGCGGTAAGTGATGAAGCGGAGCTTGTCGAGAATGAGGTAGATGCCAGACTTGATGAAAAATGCTTCGTTCACCTCCAGCGCCTGGTTCAGCAGCATCAGATTGCCCGAACTGGCATTCAGGCACACGACACACTAGATTAATACCACGATATCATAGGTGTGTTTCGCACTTTTTTCTCTGAGAATCTCAGAAATTCTAACTTAAGAGGCGCGTTTCGCACTTTCTACTTCTCTGAGATTCTCTGAGAAATTGTGAGCAAGATTTTCCTTTGCTACGTTATGCTAGCTCCGCCCACTTGCTTGTGAGTTAGATAAAATTGGCTAGCGTAGAATTCTATGTTAGAATTCTCGTAGAATTCTTACTTTCGCGTTTCACACTTTTCGTGAGAACTAGTGAGAACTACTGAGCCGTAGAAGTGAGATTCTCAGAGAAAAAAGTGCAAAACGCGCCTCATATATGTGATTTCATGTGATATGACTAGGACTGCAGAAATGAACGATTAATTAATCGACTGATCTTTTATGAAACTAATCCATGAAATTTTTTTATTCAATTAAAATTCAATTAAAATTTTGGACTAAATGTATCACTAACATGACTAATCTACACTGTGTCCAGAAAAAAGTAACCCCCTAGACATCGTACAATAAAAATGTTAAATTTAAACGAATTTAAATAAAATTTTGTGCACTTAATCCACAATAAATTGCTGCAAAGCTCACAAAATTTTGTTCAAAAATATTATTTTTGAGCAGAGTTATTAACTGTTAAATATCGATAACAAAATATCTCTGTTGCCAATATGGCATTACATAAGCAAACCCCACAGTTAATATACATTTTCGTAACTATAACAAAAAACATTCGATTTTGGCAAAATTCAGCATCAACAATGCATCATCAAGTGGCAATCCAAGTGCCAAATTTCAGTTAAATCTGCCAAAGCAAATCATAGTAATTACCGTGGTTTTAGCGAGGTAACCCCACAACAATTCAGTTTCAAGGCGTCTTTGTGTCTGACGTAATCCAGTCTAAAAAACCTGAGATTGAAGTGTTTTGGAATCACCGAACTAAAGCTGCTGTAACTACTGTTTGCTTTGATTGATTTATTTGACATTTGGCATTTCGATTGCCAATGGACGATGTGTTGTTGAGATCAATTTGATCGGCCATCAAATGTGCATGGAAAAATGGGACCCGAATAGCCTATTCTGTGCTGATGTGCCCTTAAGAAACTACCCACTTCACTTCACTGCCACCATACTTCTCTGCGTTGCTACACTACCTTGTGAAATTAGCACATTTTCAAATATACCCAGAATGAGTACACAGCACAAGCTGACCTTCTGACACTATTATCTAATAATTTTCATACTTAAATCAAACTATACTTAATTTTCAATACATTGGCAAACATAAGGAAATCACCAGATGAGACGTTTTTTGGACACAGTGTAGTATATACTACCATACCAGCTACAAGAACACCATAAATTTCAACCTGACGGCGCGAGCGACGTCTGCAAACTCAAGTAGATCATATTTATGCAACAGCTCAAACTTGGGCATGTGACCCTGCCAGCAGAAAACAACAACAACCACACTGCATCTTTAAAAAAATCCGGACGCCTGCCGCATGTTCAAATAACTCAACAATCTTGGTGCAATATTAACGAATTTTGATACAAAAATACAAAATTTAAATGTGAATGCATTTTAAAACGTTAGCTATTTTGTAAAACACATTAAAACGTAGTGTAGATAGCTCAAGCTTTGGTCAATGCTCGAGACCTTTAAGAAATGTCCATCAGCTATGCGTGCGCAACATTTTGTGAATCCAGGGGAAGAGGGGACAACAACGTCCTGGGGGAACTTTGTCCATTTCACACCCGTCCAAAGAATTCTGTCTGAGCGGATTTTATCCGCGGAAATTTTGGCCGCAAGATTTTGTCAGTTTTAAACCCATCCAGTAAATTTTGTCCAGAGGGATTATGTCCCGAAGAGATTATGCAGAGGGGGATTTTGCCAATGCCAAATGTAAGCTTTCCTCAAAATTTGAGGCAAATCCATTTGTAGCGTTTCCGTACTCCTGCTAACAAACAAGAAATATTATTAGATTGTCGCCAATCTAATGTACTTCTTGTGGGCATTATTTTCCCCTGCATTTTTCTAATTGTGTTTTCATTCTTTTCGGCTTATATTAGAAACCCGGCGTCTATTTGAGATTGAGACCGGTCTAATAATATACAAATAGTGACTGGCGTCGAGGTCGTTAATGGAAATTGCCTCCTCGAAGTTCGTAAAATATTGCCCAATTTTACGAACTGAGGGGAAAAATTTCTAATAATGGTTGACGACGCAAGTTGCCATTTGTCTTGTTATACCTCAACGATGCAGTTATGGAGATAAGGTGCCTCACAGATAATGGGGTTACGACCTTGACCTTTTGGGGTCACGTGACGTCATCGGTCACGTGACCATTCGACTCGTGGTGGGCCACTTCCTATGGGTGGTCCATTGTGACTATGCATCTATCTAGCACCGTTTTGGAGATATGGCCGTTTGAAGCTCTTCCAGGAAGAGAGGTCGGTTGGTCGTTGGTCGTCAATATTACACTGATTTTATATACTCCTCTTTGCTACGTTAGGAACGAGCGCGCGAGGAGTGAAAAATAGTCTAAGTAGTTGTGTTTAACAAGAGATCTGATGTACAGAATAGTCTAAAAGTAGTTTAACAAAGAAAAATTCTAGCTAACAGGAAACACTGGACCATACCAGGAGCATTTTGACGGGCAGTAAGTAAATGAGAATGAGTCGCTTGTTCTTGCGAGCTCGGACATGACAGCGTTGAAATGCAAACGACAAATATTCCTCGGCTGACACCAGTACAACAATGCACCAGTAACTAACTAACAACACGGTTCAACATGATGTCTCGAAAAGTACGCACTCGATCAACACGAAATTTGCAGGGGAATTTCAGGTGCACAAATGGACTTCGTGGGTGGTCCAGCATTACAAAATTATAATTCAAGATGGCGGCGGTTCAATGGAATGACATCAGACTTACGATCGTGAGGTGAGAGGTTCAACTCTTGGTTACTACTCGGATGGGTGACTGTCTGTCCGCAGGTAAACCATCTTTGTATATAACCAACTCCTTCCAGCCCTCCAGGGTTAGTGAATCGAATAGCGGTCTGCCTGGCGAAGGTTAAGGTGGAGCACATTCACCTCTGTTGGATGGCAGAAAACACTGTGTGATCCCATATGGCAGGTGACACTCTAGCTCTGCGATGGGTAAAGGTAAAGGTAGTCAATTTGTATAGCACATCGTCGCAAGCACGCCTCTAATGCGCTTTCGTCACTAACCAGAGCCTCCTGCCGCACGGCAACCATGTGCAGCCTGCAGACCCAGGCTGGCGCAGCGGCTGGCTAGGCAACCCCAGTCAGCTGTACCAAGGTCCCCACCTTCCGTAACCCATGTAAACGAGTTACTACTCATTTTACCGTCCCACGGAGAGTAGAAGGCTGAGTCGACCTAGCTGGCAGGCTTCGCACTGCGATGGTTTACCTGCTCGCAGGCAGTCACCCATCGCAGTACTAACTGGGCCCGGCGTAGAGTAACTTCGTTTCAGCCGAAACGCATTACCAACTACGCCACGCCACCAACCATCCCATATGGAAGGTGACACTCTAGCTCTGTGACGGGTATCCATAAAAAGCTACATACACAACTTTTAACCTTTAACCTCTGCATGTCTTTACATGAACTCGCACATTCAATCTATAACTAATAAGCAATTTAAACCAGGGCTAAAATTTGGTCAAAAAACCTAGAAATCTGCCCAACACTGGATACCACTTAGCAACGCAGTGCAACCAAACCAAATCGAAGCTACATAAATATTAGAAGAAATTCAGCTCTTATAAAAATGTTATCAAACAATGTAACTTACATAATCGAAAGACAAACTCGGGAAAACCCAGGAAAACTAACAACAACTACTAGCTGATTTCAAAAAACACCAAGCACGAGCAAACTCGCACTATTTCGATTTTTAATTTTCACGTAACATCTGTTCCATGTTCGAATAAATACAGATTTCATCTCTGGCAAATTTACCCAGTGAAACTGCCAAAAAGCACATGTTAGACAAAGAAGCTTTTGACTGACATACCGGATTTGAAGTCGCTGTCAAACATTGCCTTTCGGCCGACATAAAACCTGCCAAAAATTAAATCAAATTAAAACAAAATGTTCAAAAATACCGGTAACAACATACTAGTACATACGTCAGAACGTAGTCTGTCAGAAAAGAAATTAATCCAAAAATGCACTAAAACGTTAGCTGATATGAGCCGATTACTCGTCGTTTCAGTTACCCATAACCGCCCATTTACATCCATTCGCTGCTTAGTAATGACTGCCAAAGGCAGGTACCCCAAAAACCGGCTGTAAAAGCTGTTAAAATCCACACTTAGCGATATAACTTCAATCAAAAAGAGATGCATCGTTCATAATTCCTTTGAAATTTCCAATAAACAAATGTACGACTGTTATTTCCACAGCTCACACATTCCATCAAATACAATCGATATTAGTCGACAAACTTGTCCTAATGAGAGCAGAGAATCACAGACAATAAAGCGGACATCGTATGCAGATTGCAGATACCGATAGGTGACAAGCTGTGATATGGAGAACTTGTCTTTGATAGGCAAACTGTCAATAGCGCGGATCAACGGCTTACACAAATGCAACTTGTTGATCTACATTCAAGTACACCACAACGAAACTATTGATATGTGCTCGCAACATCACCTCAATAGAGTAATGCCCATCGAACAGGGTGGAAAACCCGGTCAAACATGCCAAAAACCCGATTGCTTTTATTCAGTAAATCCACTCATCCTCAAAAAAACCGACCCAAACTTAATCCAATTTCTTCCCCTGACCACAAATGGCCAGCAGTATGAGACTGACAACTAAATGGAGGACAACAGGGAATATTATTAGAACTGCCATTATCGTTATATATGCAGAATTATAATGGCGAGTTCCTACAATGTTAGGTTTATGTTGTTTCTGTGTTCTGTGTTTCACATTATGGTTTTTTGTAAAGATTAAACTAACTGATTCATTATTATGTGTATATATGTCCATTTTGCCTGGAAAAGCCGTCCCCGAAATTACCTATACTGTGTCGGGTGGGACATTAAATCCCACTTACTAATCCAATTTTAGTTTCTCAATCCACTAATAATGAAATAATTTATAGCTGCTAAGTTTCTGAAACAGCCAAGATTATGAATTTGTACATCATTGGAAATTCTATGCTCCGGAAGGCATCAACCAGCAGACTTTACAGCTAAGGTTTAAGTTGGACCTTTCTACAATAACCCAAAACCCAAATCTGTTACATCAAGAAAACATTCACACCAATTTTGGTTTCCGACTTCCGTGCAAACTTTGCCCTGAATAAATATATAAATATCTGAAAAAAATAAACATTGTACTGCTCAGTACAGATGTAAAAGACCAACAGAGTATATAGGGTTAGAAAAGCTATTGGTATTGGGGTATTTGGTACTGGCCAATAATTGCCAGTATTTGGTACTTGGTGATATTTTCACTGGCTGTAATACCCAATACTAAGTAAGTAAGTAAGTAAGTAAATTTATAGAGCGCACAATGTCGGCTCAGACATCTTGATGCCAACAGAGCAGCAGTTGCCAGAAGATGATAATTTAAAGGTCCATGGCCACGGTCAAACTCACTCGCGCAATTTCTGTAGATTTAAATGAGACATTTAACCTCGCATATATAATATGTCGATTTGAGCTTCATAAATATATGAAATTAATGCGTGAATTCAAACGAAATGTGGCATTACGTTGTTATGTGAAATATTCTAATCTATCAGTGCCGCGGTGACGTCATGACCCTAGCCCATATAGATCAAGAATATTAATGGCCTAGCCAACGACGTCATCATTCTAGGCTAGGCCATTAATATTCATGACGTCCATTGGCTAAACTTATGACGTCATCGCAGACCGTCATGGCGGCGCGTTTTCTACATCGTTTTCGTAGACTGTCGACTTCAAAGGTAAATTTTTCCATGTTGACAAAACACTGGGCGCCAATATTACTGTCAAAGCTATCAGAAAATTCTGCACTTTCAGGAAAATGGATAAAATGTATATGTTAATTTTGGCATCCACGGACCTTTAATAACCATAGTATATGTGCAAGTACGCTAGTGTTGAAAATCAGCATAGAGCAATACTGTGCACCAGTAGTGGTAGTGGATATTGGTATCGGTAATGGCGGGGCTGAATAATATGAGTAAGTAATGAGCAGCTTTCTTGGTATCATTCTAGCGCTAGTGGTACGTTACCCTAAAGTAGATCTTGAAGAGCTGGTTGACCAGGTTCAACATGCCCCACTTCTTGCTGTCCTCCACGGCAGCTCGACTACCACACAGATTCACAAATAACTCGATTTTGTGCAGTTGTAAACAACAGCCGCAATAATTTTTCGCAGAATGTGAAATCACTCTCATCATTCGTATTCGCCAAAGTAATCTGTTAAAAGGTGGAATCACTCTCCTCATTTGTATTCACTAGGTGGTAGCATGGGACTGATGGTTTTGGTGCAATTTGGAATTGCATGTTTGACTCCAAATTTCTCCTTCCCTTGTGGTTGGATACCCCGTCTAATGCAAGGTGTCACTGGACCCTCCAAGTGGCATCTGAATCCGTTAAACCATTTAAGCAAGGTGCACAAATGGGACAGACAACAGACCACGCCATGGAGAAATGTGTAAGAATAAGTGGAATAGTGATTCCATACCGCGTGCGGCCTGGCGACACCACTACATCCAGCCCACACTGTCAGTGCAGTGATACAAATAGGGCAGCAAGAAGCATAAGAGATGAACAGCAGTAGGTATTTACACAGTACACAACATTACACTACATTACATTGTAGCTTGGTAGTCTAATGGGAGAGCTGGCCCTCCTCCGATATAAAGGTAAAAAAAGGTAAATGTATAGGTAAAGGTCCTCAATTTGTATAGCGCATAGTCGCGAGCACGTGCACGCCTCTAATGCACTTTCGTCACTAACCAGAGCCGCCTGCCGCACGGCCACCGTGTACAGCCTGCAGACCCAGGCTGGCGCAGCGGCCGGCTAGGCAACCCCAGTCAGCTGTACCAAGGTCCCCACCTTCCGTAACCCATAATAAATAAGTTACTACTCATTTTACTGTCCCATGGAGGGTAGAAGGCTGAGTCGACCTAGCTGGCAGGCTTCGCACCGAGATGGTTTACCTGCCCGCAGGCAGTCACCCATCGCAGTACTAACCGGGCCCGGCATAGAGTAACTTTGTTTCAGCCGAAACGCGTAACCAACTACGCCGCGCCACCATATATCTGAGATTTCACTCACTGCTGGCTTGGGGCCTTGGAAACGGAGATGAGCACCGCTTGCATCAGTCACAGAGCTGTGAGAGAGCGTTGTCGACTATCGGTGACTTACCCTTACCTTACATTACTTGACAAAAATGCATTTATAACACAACGTAACGTACGTGTCGCCAGCACAGACACGAAAGCATCCCATGAGAACTTCCGCCGCTTTCTCCGCCATCTCTCCCGGTTTACCATGTCCTTTCTTCAACAGCTGCACATCCGCCTGCAAACACGCCATGTATAACTGGCATGAATACAAATTTTCCGTATCGTTATATTTTACCAATTTCCTCACATAGCCCAAGTGCAACAATCTGCATGAAGTTCGACGCAGGAAGTCATCTCAGCAACGTAACATAATGCATCAAATGTTAGTTCATTTACGACAGGATGTTAAAATTTCTCAGTTCCAATAGGAATGAGATGTCACCATTTAAACCAATGTCAATAACTACGACGACGACGACGACAAACACTACTACTAACTACTGCTACTCACACTGTTGGCAAACAGCCGTAGGTCCAGTGTAACTGCAAATAGCACGGGCAGCGCCCAGTTCTCTTCCTTCTGTGATTGCAGCAGCCTCAAGAATGCCCTGTAATTACTGAGTCAAGAACTTTCCCCAGGACTCAGTGCATGGACTATTATACAAAATGTTTCCGGTCAATAAACAAAAAACTAAACTTAGCCTACTTGTTCAACATAAAATATCTTAGCCTGTTGTTGACATATTATGCAGACATCCACCTAGACATCCACCTGTGCAACTCTGACCCTTAGCTACAAATTGGCACACTGATTACTACTGTCCTTTCTGACATGTAGCACCCAAGTCACTACTTGCTAGACTATGCAATGTAAGATAAATTGACAATCTTTGTGGCCGTAATTTAAATGTCACCAGTGCTTTATTTTTCTGTACTCAGTGGTAGAAGTCTTAATCAAAAGATGCTGCCCTTTTGCGGAGAGTGTAAACTGGCATGTGAATGGCTTCATTTCCTAGAAACAGCATGAGACAATGGGCGACTTCACTTTTTGACTTAGACTTTCGCTGAGACTTTCGCTGAGCCTAAACTTCGGTCTAAGTACCTACTTAAGTCAAAAAGTGAAGTGATTTCGCTGAGCGAAAACATGGCGACTAACGCGGATAGTTTAGTAAATTAAGACAGTCTGGTACCAAAAATAAATGCCGTAATGGCTACACAATGATGTAAGATGTTACATAATTACATCATTTGAGTGCGCGGCGCAATTAAATAATCAAGTCCAAGCGTAACTGGTTGATTTATTTCCTGTTAGGTTTACCGGTTTTCTGCCATTTTAATCGTTTAGTGACTTTAGCGTTCAGCTTTAGCTTTGGCTCAGCGAAAAGGCTCAGCAAAAGTCTAATTCAAAAAGTGAAGTCGCCCAATGTTCTTTGTTAGTTTGGCTACTTGAGATATGGATAGCGAAAAAACAGCCTCGTGGCCTTTTGTCAGGGATTCATTTAACACAGGCTCAGAGTTACATACGAGAGATGAATACAAAGGATACTGTACGACGATTGCCTGACAGTTATAAGCCTCAATGAAGTCATGATTAGACACAGCCCAACAGCATCTGTATATGCACATGCATAGCTCAGTGTAAGTAAGTAAGTAAGTAAGTAAATGATTTATAAAGCGCCAAAGTCTCAGAAAGAATTTGGACGCATAGGATGACGGACATATTGATGTCATAAGTGAGCATATAAAATGGATTTATGGATCTTCAAAATTTGACCAAATTTTTCAAATATTTGAATACCATGCCATTCAGGTTATTCCATACCGTAGCTATTCATAACTTAACGAGCAGTCTGCCAATATCTTAATGCGCAGTAAGCATTCAGTACTAATAATTTATGACCTTGAGATTTGACCTATCACCCCAAAATTCGGTAGAGTTATAGAGGTTGTCAAGCTTCATGTTCATCAAAATTTCAACAAACTGAGTGCATCGGGTCACAAGTTTTTGTGTCCATGGAGTGTGATGTTGAAAACAGTACTGCCCTTGCATGCAGTAAGATTTCTTAAATATTCAGAGCATCACTATCATTT
>Ga0209367_1001601_pt1 | contig 28267 bp, 24 predicted proteins | sample WorMetLIZISLAND2_FD_187412 | JGI IMG/M metagenome (GOLD analysis project Ga0209367, IMG submission 187412) | Marine gutless worms symbiont microbial communities from Max Planck institute for Marine Microbiology, Germany - Olavius geniculatus... ...
TGGTGTGGGACAACCCTGCAGGAGTTAAGCCACGCTGCCCTAGATAGGCAGCGGTGGGCAGCGATAGTAACAATGGCGTCAGACACCAACGGGCATTGAGCCCACGGTTGTCGATGATGATGATGACGCTGCTCATCTTTTGTACAGTTCTTCCTGCCCATGATGAAGCAATCAAAGACAGATATAAAATATCAACACGAGACGAAAACTACAGACAATCAACGGATTTATATACATTACACAGCAATCAGCAAACGAATCCTGATCTCATTGAATTACCTGCAGATGCGTTGTCACGGTAACTAAACATCATCAGCAGCAGGAAACGGGGGCGTATTAAAAATGTGTACATAGCGAACGGAACTGAACTATTAGTTCATTCACAACTCAGATAAACTGTACTGCGCTGCACTGATACACTGCAGTTCAGTTCAGTCGGTTCGCTTTGTACATACCTACTGACCCATGCAGGCCGAGGCCTGACAATTTCAATGCGTAATTCATCAAGTGAGGTGTGATGCGGGGACCATCGTCCCCTCCCCACATGAGCATTGTCATGGTAACTGAGGCATGAATGGATCCAGAAAATTTTCAATCTCAAAACAACCTGTTTTGCTGTATTCTAATTTCTAAGGCGATAAATTTGCCATTTTGCATGCAACAAAAAGTTAGCAATTTCTTACAATATTATTGTTCAGCTCAGTGAAAAATAGTCTTTCTGGCAGATGTACATCAGATGAAAAATTTTACGCTGACACAGTTTTACTAATTCCGAGGAGCCTATCGAGCTGTGGGCCAGGGGCAGCAGCCCCTCCACCCTGTGGATAATACGCCCCTGACAGCCATCAGCAGCAGTAATTAATAACAAAACAATCATCATCAATTATACACAATACTCAATGTACATTTCACCCTTGATATCAGCATAATGACTTCACCAGTAGTTCCACAACCGCGGAAACTACTAAAAAAACTGTCAACGCAATGCCGACAAATTATGCGGCCATCTGCCTAGACCTGCGCTGCCTAACTCCAACAAACCACAACCCTGAACTTGACCTTTGAACTTTAGAACTGAAAACCAGCATGCCATGTTTTACTCCCATACCCCAAGGAACGTTCATGCCAATTCTGTTTTTTTATAACTGTTTTCTGTTTCGAGTTAGGAGCTTGTACGTGAAAGACAGACAGACAGATAGGCAAAGCCTGTAATGTGGCTTTTCAGGACGGCCGAATATAACAAGTGGGGAATAGAGTGCAAATATCAACAGCTTTATTATTACTAGTAACACGCAGATTAATAGAAACTTATTGTACTCAAAGGAGCACAAAACTTGTGCAAACCAGAGCCACCTAGCAAGACACGCAGATGTGTGGACACTAGCAACACTGAAGATGCTTTACAAGCAAAGATACAAGCTGTCACCGTGCCAGGCCTTGTGGCGACACACAATGTGGCCATCCATCTACTGATGCGTACATGCTAGCTGCACATAGTGTGCAGTGGGTAAACCAACATGTCACCCACTAAGAAATAAATCTGAGTCATGTGAGCGATGCATCATTTTCTAGAGGTCTGCTTTTCACGTCCTGTGACCGTACTTGTTGATCTTTTGAACTGAAAATTGGGTACACAGGTTACCCCTGTAGAAGACAGACAGACAGACAGATGGTTGGACAGACGAACCAACGGGGAAGACCCATAATATGGCCTATTATGATGACTGCATAATAATTAATCAAATGACAACCACAGAACACTCTTGACATAATTGCTTGCCATTTCACTGAATAACGACAAAAAAATAACAAATAACAAATTTTTTACTTAAATTTACATACTTACATGTACCGGCTATTATCAAAAATTTGATAAGTACAAAGAATGCATCCAGATGCAATGCATTAAGTCAAATACGTATTCCGCAACTTTTTCATAATTATTTTCTTTAGCATCTACGTTACATCTATGGCTATGACAAAGACAACACAGCACCACAGATATGTACACAAACAGCAACAATCTCTATGCTACGTGTGCGATGTACAAATGCAAATACCTGCCGAATCATATATGCGTAAATAATTGCGCATGCATAATAATAACGGCCAATTTGTCCATCAAAAATTATGCAACGTACCTGATATTATTCCACAACAATTAAACGAATGACAACCAAAACAATCTCAAACAGACAAACAATCAGACAGACATGCAGAGACAAACAGACAGACAAAACGAATGGTTCCCGTATAGGATTCAAAATAAGCGAATGATATTTCTTAACAATCTGACGCAGCAGCAATCAACAAGTTGAAAACAAAAGTCACTATATGTACACACACAAAAATACACTATTTTACATCATTTACAGTTTCCACCGGCACGCTGACACCAAAAAGACGGCAGTGGGGTCTTACGTTGAGTAATAATGAACAAAAAATGGACTAAAAACTAAAAACGAAAGCCAACAAAACGGAACCCAAACGTTACTCTTCGTTCAAGATGAAAATTTAAAATACATTTCTTTCTAATAACACAGCAAAAGTACCAAGAAAGCACAAAATAAGAAAATTTAAAATTTGACCCCCAGAATTTTTACAGACTGGGGTATGAGAGGATGGATCTGAACACTGTGTAAAAATTTAACAAAGATCAGCTAGGGCAACTTGAAATACGCACCACTGATGATATAGCACTATGTACTGGCAGAAGTGGCTTATTTTTATGGCGAACTTTACCCTGATAAACCAAAAAATGCTGCACACCAAATAGCTAACATCCGTAAAGCTTTTGGCACAAATAAAGCCCTGATTACAGCAGGAAAAAGCATATTACACAGATACACTCATATAGCTTTAGCAAGCAGACAAACCCTGCTAAGCTAAACCAGAGCTTAGGCAAGCTGGCATTATTGAAACACAAGAATTCAGAAGCCGAAAACTAAGGCAACTGGAAAGCTACACAAAGTCATCAAAATACAACCTACCAGGGTATACTTACTACACTGTGAAGCATAAAATTACACCACAATTTTAAAATCATAACTTGAAAAAAGTGATCCAATTTCAATAAGTTTTGCTAAGAATATTCCTGATACAACTGGCCATCAAATGTCTGTTTAGTTTCGCACCTCACCCACTGTCTGTTTCTGCACTACCTGAGGAAAGAAAACAAACAAAATATTGCATTTTTAACCATGAGTATTATTGCTGAAACTGAACGGCCATTTGATGGCCAGTTGTGTCATAAATATGTGTACCAAAACTTATTAAAATTGTATAATCCTTCTTCAAGTTATGGTAAAAAAATTTTGTGCATTTTTATGCCTCACACAGTGTACATTTTAGATTTTATTATGGATACGCTATACTGTTTAGGCCTAGCATTTTGAGCTGTCGCTGACACAGCTCCTTAAACTTGCACAGATCTTAGCAGAAAGCATATTCTTCTATTTGATTGTTGAGTGCTCTGTTCATGACCACGTAAAAGATACAGTACAAAAATTTGTGACTGAATGCTTAAAAAGTGACCTGCATCACAAAAACAACATAATATAAAAAAGCGAAATAAAAGGTTAAAAGATTAAAAGTTGTTAAAGGCTCTGTATAGTAAACTCATCTCACAGCTATGGAGGGTCACCTGCCATATGGGATCACACAGTACTACCTACCATCTGACACAGGTAAACATGTTCCCGTACTCGATTTACCTACGCTGAACGGATGGAAAGCTGAGTTGACCCTAACGTTGGTTATATGCCTGTTTGGTTTACCTGTCTGCAGCAGAGATGTGCGGACTGCGGACATGTCAGTCCACGGATCCAGATCTGCGAGACTTTTTGCAGACGCGGAAAGATGCAGATCTTGTTCCATAGCAAAATTTGTGGATGCGGACTGACGCGGATCCTGTTCTGTGTCGAGTGCATTTTTTTGTAATAAAATTTAAAAACAGATAGAGGTGGTGTGTACTGAGACGTGCGTAGCACGGTAGCACTGGTACCAGCAAATTGTAATCTGCTATAAGCCTAGGCGCATAATGGCCTACCTTATGTATTAATGACTAGAGGCAAGCCTATTCAGTGCGGACATGGACGGATGCGGATCCAATATTTCTCTCTTGTTGCGGACGTGAACTGACAGCGGATCCTTGGTCAAAATATGCGGACTGACGAGGACTCAAAAATTTCAGGATCTGCACATCCCTGGTCCATAGACAGTCACCCATCCAAGTAGTAATCACTTGATAGAGACACGACCAGGAGTAGAACCCACAACCTTTTGATCGTAAGTCCAACACACTACCGTTATGCCACCGATTTCCTCATATCTACGACAACAGTTCTTCATTACAGCACCATCAAATGGTAGACAAAATATCATTCCAAAGACAGAGGGCGACAGTAGTTGCCAAAACGTTTAAAAATCAGTAAAGCAATCATTTGAGCCAAATCAACATAACAAGATAAACAGTTTAGAGCTAACACTTGTTTGTGTCAACTCAGCAAGGCAAACCATTTACAGACAACAAACACACGTATCATAGACCATGAAAAATCCTTGTTGAAACTGCAAGCATGAAGCATGAGCCTTTAACTAGGTCCTGTGGGCAGAACACCCATGGGTTCAGAAACCCTGTGGATGGTGGCGGAAAAAGCCCCCTTCCCCTCGTAAAGCTGAAACGATAAGTAAGTAAGAATTTGGCTTAATTTTGCACACTTTGCACTCTGCTGCCACACTTATTACTGCTTTTCACTCAAAAAAGCCCAAAAAATCAACAGCAGAAATTAATTTACAGATAAAAATGGGGAAAAATGACCAAATGCCCCCAATTGAAAAAGTTAAGGGGCACATGGCCCTTTACTCCTTGTGGTTGCGCAGTAAATGATTCATACGTACACAGTTCTGTGAGATTGCATCATTCATGTGTCTCATTTATAGAGTGGAACACAGAAATGTAGGAAGTATATACAGACTTTACACAGATCAAGCAATCAGACAGTATTGGAAACCATTAGCCTTGCTAAGTGCAGTGAAGGGCAGTCATGCTAAACAATAAGTTGGTTTCCCATTGGTTCATAACACACGTTAACACATCATCCAGCAAATGAGTACTTAGTAATGAACTTTGAAATGGTTAACAGTAAGCTGCCGCACTGCAGCTGCCAGAAAACACAGATGAGAGGTTAAACAAAAAACCAAGAAAACTATAAAGCCGATGAATAAACCACATCTGTGCTAAAACAATCTGGTTGTAGACATTTAAAGAAAACTCCAAAACTTAGGTCCACGTCAGACATGTGACAAAATCGCCCAACTTTATCGCGCGACAAATTTGCCTAGGCAAATGTCGAATTTCTATCAACAAACAAACGCCAAACAAAACATGGCTTCCAGCATTGCAGACAACGTCTGGGAAGTTTAACTCTGGAATTTCCTGGCATAAACTCGCTCAGCCTGCAGCTAAAAATAGACATAGGCTAGCTTGTTGTCTGCTACAGCCTCGAATCCTGTGCTCGAACGTAATTACAGCTCTGTGTGCTAAGTGGCTACTGTACAACACAATTAAACAAATATATCGTGCAACAAATGTTTATTTCGGTGACTTTAATACTAAAATTAGTACTAACGTCAGAATTGATTCGCCAATACTTACGAGTCAGATGATAAGCAACACAAGAATAACATGTAAACAACAAACTGGCCAATCAGAGCTCAGAGATTCGGCGATAAATCGCCAAGGAATAGAGATGGTTTCTATTTGGCAAATTTATTACGCAACGCGTCAGAAGTTGTGCAACTTGCCATGTGAGACAGGCAATTTTGTCGCTAAACAAAGTTGTGGGACAAAATTGTGCAACTTTGTCGCATGTCTGACATGGGCCTTATATGTACTATGCCAAGCAGTTGCACTGGAGAACAGGAAAGAGGGGTAATCACCAGAAGAAACTAAAAGCCACTCAAGAGAGTGCATATCTCCACGCAGTGAAGTGATTTAAACATTACTACTACTACTACTTCTTCTACTACTACTACGCCTACAACTGCAACTATACCCTACACCCTACAACAAAGAAAGGAAAGGGAGAAGAAAGAGCTGCTTCCCGGAGAAAGTAAAAAGTAATAGCCGGCATTGCTGCTTGCGCTGTTGGTGCAATGATGTTGTTGCCATTACGAGTCATCATGTACACACACAGACAGAAGAACAGAATGACCAAACTCATAATCTCCTCCAATGTTCACTACGCTCATCTTGGCGGAGATAAAAATACTGAGACAGAAGTATCTTTCTGATACTCGGTCTTGGCCATTTTCTGGACTCTTCTATGATCAAAATGAGTCTGAAAACAGGGCCTAGACCCTGGTGGGGGAGTTTACAGTCCTCCTGAGACCCAATCTGGTGGGGATGGAACTCGCTGCCCCACCTCAAAAAGCTCACCCCCGCAGTCAACCATCAGCCTCAATTTTCAACCTTTGAGCGTTCAGGACCTATGTCAATTTGCCTCTAGATAAAACTTTGGCCCTCCTTCCCCACCAAATTTTAAAATAAATTCAAACTGATGCTCTTGATGCCAAAAACAGTTGTTTTTCCTAGAATTCTTTGCCTCCTTTGGGCACGCGCTCTACTTCTGCATGACATACAAAAGCCACAGTTTACTCACTAGCAACACTGTTCATTGTTTACCATCGGACCTATCTAATAATGCCCACAAAAGGAACAGCAAAATCCCCACTTCGTCAGCTAAAAACAAGGCTTTAATCTCAAGCATGTGTATTAGTGAATATGGTCTCTTCTGCAGCCACTATAAAATTCATCATTTCAGCCATATCACCAAGTAGTTGTTGTAGTTGCAGTGGTATCCTTGTAGCAGTAGTAGTATAACTCAACTCAAGCATCTGTATTAGTGAATTCACTCTTGCGGGCTGCACTAATCGTCTGAAGTGGTTGTAGTTGTAATAATGCTTGTAGCAGTCACGTGTGGTAGCAGTAGTATCAAGCGCGTGTCGTAGCAAACTTCGTCTCATCGACGGCCATCATCATCTGCAGTACATCGTCCAGTAGTTGTAGTGGCCGGTGTAGTTGTATCTCAATCCAACACGGAGTGTCCTTGATGGTCGGTCGTGGGTAGTCAGGGCCCCAGCCTTTCACGAAACTCATACGCAGGAGACATAATCGACGAAGGTCATCCGCTCCAATACCAACCACTGACGTTGATGTCTCTACAGCAACAACAACACCTATTACTACTACTACGACTACTAGTACCACAACTACAACAAATACTACTACTTATGTGAAAAGTACACAGTTGACAAAGGTCACCTGCTCTGATATCAATGGCTGATGACAACAACAACTACTACTACTATTACTAATAAAAGGTTAAAAAAGACAAAACTGGTAAATAGCTCCTTACTGGAAACTCATCATAGAGCTACAAAGCATCAACTGTCATATGGGATCACACAGTGTTACCTGCCACCCAACACAGGTGCATGCGTCCTGCCTTAAACCCAGCCAGACAGGCGGTACTCGATTTACCTTCTCCGGAGGGATGGAAGGCTGAGTTGAGCTTGGTGTTGGTTATATACCTATATGGTTTCAGTGTCCACTGACAGTCAGTCACCCATCCAAGTAGTAACCAAACCAGAAGTCAAACCCACAATCTTTCGATCGTAGGTTGGAACCCTACCATTACACCACCAAACCAACAAGTTACAATGACTCCCACTACTCTTACAAAAAACGCAGTTGACTAAGATCATCTGCTTTGACGCCAACGGCCAAAGGTAACATTTCTAGAACACTGCACAGTATACGTTACTGCAGCATAACAACGTCATTACTACAACTACAAAAAACTACTATAAACAACTACTATGAAAACAAAGTACAACAATTACTAAAAAAACTACTACAATATCTACAAAATCAACTACAAGAACGAAAGAACAACAATTATGAAAACTACAACAGAGTCAGCAACTATAACTATAACGACCACTAAGAAGCAACTACACTACAACTATAGCAGCAACAACTACCACCACCACCACCAATACTACAACTCTAAAAATTACCACTACAGACCTGCAGATGGAGTAATGTCAGTGCTGCTGCTGAGAGCAGTTGTAGTTGTTGCATTTGTTACAGCAGCTGAATGTGACATCGCAGCCCACTGACGCATCTGACTGTAACACTGGTTCAGATCAAACACCTATGGACAGCACAACAAATACTACAACAACAACTACTACAACCATTACTAACAGTGTGACCTTGCAGCCCACTGATGCATTTGACTGTAATACTGGTTTAGACCAGACACCTACAGACAGAAAGTTAAAGCGTGAAAACCTTTCTATGGCTCTCTGTCTCGGAGCTACGAAGCGTCGCCCGTCATACGAGGTCAGAAACACGCCATCTGACACAGCTGAACATGCCCTACCTTAACCCAACCAGACAGGTCAGTACTCAATTTACATACCCCAGAGGGCTGTAAGGCTGAGTTGACCCTGGTGCTTGATTACATACAAAGACAGTTTACCTGTTTGCAGACAATCACGTAATGAAGCAGTAACTGCTTGATAGCAACCTGATCAGAAGTCAGACTTTTACTTTGAGTCCTACCATGCAATGCAATTTATATTGTATGGGTTATAATGTATGGGTCTGTTGTAATGAGCTATCAAGCTGTGATTCTCAGAAAACAATCAACCAAAAGTTTCACCGGAGCAGATACTGAAAAACGTTTTGTCTGTTGTAAAACCACGACCATATTTGTGCAAGCTGCTTGCCCAGAACTTAACCCAATCAACCACTAGTCTTCTCCAAAATTCTGATTACTATTGTTGGTTTCCCCTTCACAAACCAATATTACACCATCTCAAAAACCGTGTCATTTTTATTTTTCGAATAACTTTGTGAAACATTGGCCGATTTTGATAATTTTGGGCATACAACATCAAGAAGAAACTTGACGTAAATGACTATAGTCTAGACCATCTCACCATAATAATGTTGCTACACTACCTTGTGAAATTTAGAAGTCGTAGATTGGCCGTTTACAACAATGAACTCGTACTGAGCATGTGTCGTAATGTTGTGTGCCAAAAATTATTAAAATTGGCCAATGTTTCACAACGTTATTCAAAAAATAAAAGTGGCACATTTTTTATCAAGACACGGTGTACTAGAGATACTCCATGTTAGGCGGGTTAACACAAAAAATATTTTCCAGATAATTCGGCAGAAGTGGACAAAATTCTTGTCGCTCAAATGCTAGAGCATTATATACTTATACATTATAAGCTGTCAATCAAACAAACCACAGAAATACCAGAAAACTTTAACCAACCAAATGCCGCCATATTAATTATGCCCATCTATATACTGCACTGCAAATGCAACCCTAACTCCAACCTTTTAAAGCCTTATGGTGCCATAAAAATCTGGTTTTAACGTTAAACTTTACTAATGTACTTGAACAATGAGCACTCAGCCACAAGTATTAAAAACAACTAGTACAATATGCCGTAAGAACCTTGATAAAAGCTGCTGGGTAGATCTTGTGGACGACATCGCCCGGCTGGCGGCCCGACTCGCGATCAAGATAATAACTTTGTACAAAGATACTGTGATCACTTAGACACCGCACCCATACGTCTCCTTCACCTTCCAGGACTAGCTGCACTCCCTTGCCTATGTGTAGCCTACACAACACAGTAGTAGTAGTAGTAGTAGTAGCAGCAGTAGTAGTAGTAGCAGTAGTAGCATTAGCAGCAGCAGTAGCAGTAGCATTAGTAGTAGTAGCAGTAGCAGTAGCAGCAGTAGTAGCAGTAGCAGCAGTAGTAGTAGCAGCAGCAGTAACAGTAACAGTAGCAGCAGCAGTAGCAGCAGTAGTAGCAGCAGCAGCAGTAGTAGTAGCAGCAGCAGTAGCAGTAGCAGCAGTAGTAGTAGCAGCAGTAGCAGTAGCAGTAGTAGTAGTAGCAGTAGTAGTAGCAGCTTTAGTAGTGGTAATGGTCGTAGTAGTACCAATAGTAGTAGTAACAGTGATAGAAGTAGTAGGAGTAGCAGAACTGCTAGACAAATGACAACAGCATCCTGTGGAAACTCTAAGCAAATGCAAATAAACAGATTTTCACAATGCACAAAATAACTGCAAATTATTCTGAAGACAGAAATAAGAAGCCAGTTGATGGAATTTGCTTATGACAGTAACCAGTAAACAGCAAATAAGAGATGTGCAACCATGTGACATTTAAATATTTGTCTTGGCATATATGTTGATCAAAGATAAATAAAAAACAAACATTCCGCACAGCTCTGCTGATAATGCAAGATACATCGTAAGCATGTCTAATCACCTAACCATGGATAGATAACAAATAAACAATCACCTGGCCTTCTCAATGACATCGTTTCTGTGAACGCTTGTGAGTTTGCCAAGACAAAAGCGATCTCGACTCGAAGGGTTTGTGTACCCGTCGACCGACACCACGGGACAACTCAATGGTACTTTGAATATCTCTCCGACTCTATGGTCATGCTCAAAGTACGTGATGCTGCACCAGACCTCCGGCACTAAGACAGCAACACAGGTTAGTGATGACACAAGATGGAAAAAAAACAGCCATGCACAAGACTGCAGACAACTTCTGTCTACCAGTAAATGTCAAAGTCATGTGGCAAGAAAAATATGCCAAATACCAAAAATCTGGCCCTATCAGAATCCTACTAGGATTCAGAAGATTCCACTGTAAACAACAGAGAAGATGAAGTTTGAAAATAACAGAAAAAATTTTAACTGTGGAGTCACACGACCTTGATGTCAGAGTGGGTCACATGGCACATTGCCAGATAGCACTCATTGACCTCTAGCTAAGTACAAAACTTCGCATGATTTGGACAACCCAGAAAAAAACTTTTTGTGAACTGATGGAAATTGTGGTCAGCAGACCGGATATAATTAGTTAAGTCAGTAAAGGAGTCGACTAAACAGAAATCATACATTCACCAATCACAGAATTCATATCTGTATAATGTATATACACTGTGTTCCAAAATTGGCGGCCCACTGCTTCAAACACACCTAATTCGGTTTGCAGTTCATGGATTTCAATGAAATATCTTACACTGAACTGTTTTAACATTATTTATGATCGCGCCAATTATGACATACGCACTTTACCATGTGTGCTCAATGTAACATCATTGTGACATCAGTTTATTTACCTTAAGCTTATGTTCAATAAGTTCAATTTACGTTGTTATTGACAAAGGGATCAAGCAGGAGCGTACCTGCCTTAAACTAAGAGCTGACGTCAAGGGTAATGGTGGTCATTTTAAGCTCAAACTTTAAATGCTAGTTCAAAATAAATGTAAAAATCTGTCATGTATTAACGATTTTACACTAACTTATCTGTAAAGGGGCACTAAATTTGGGACACGGTATAGGAATACAATTCCTATTTCATCTGGCTACTGTTTAAGCAGCTTATCGTTAAGGTCTACAACACTAAATATGCTAAGTTTAACCGTTTCTTAGTTCAAGCTATATACAAGCGTGACTATAGGGTACCAGTACCTTACAAAGATGCACTGAATAGAATCAGCGTTCATTTGAAAATAATCTTGATCTAACGAACTTTAGAACCGTTTTTGGTTTGTTTTGTGCTGCAATATTTTATGAAGTATAGCCAAATAACTAAACTGACTCTCAAGAGTGATAAACGTACTAGGTCTGGATGACAGCAGAACTGATGGACTATCTGCTAAACCTGCAGCATTCCACCCTAAAGCAATGAACAAACAACAACACATCAACAGATAAATAGAATGACAACAATTAAACTATACAGACCAGAATAAAGGTAAAGGTCATCAATTTGTATATCGCGCTGTTGCAAACACACCTCTAATGCACTTTCGTCACTAATCAGAGCTGCCTGCTGCACGGCCACCATGTGCAGCCTGCAGACACAGGCTGGCGCAGCAGCCGGCTAGGCAACCCCAGTCAGCTGTACCAAGGTCCCCACCTTCCGTAATCCATGTAAATGAGTTACTACTCATTTTACCGTCCCACGGAGGGTAGAAGGCTAACTCGACCTAACTGGCAGGCTTCGCACTGAGATGGTTTACTTGCCCGCAGGCAGTCACCCATCGCAGTACTAACCGGGCCCGGTGTAGAGTAACTTCGTTTCAGCCGAAACGTGTTACCAACTACGCCATGCTACCATTATAACCAGCCATACACCATCCACCTATGGCTACATAACTCTAATCCTCACTGGGCTGAAAATCGGCACACCAGTTACCCCTGAACTGGGAAACGGTTGTCAGTGTCTGCATCTTTTTGACCGCAAGTTTTGAATACAAACAGACAGACAGAGGGTGGGTTCATAAACTCGCACCAGGTAAACTGAGTTATGACCAGCCGTTCATAAACTAGTTTATGAACGCTCGGTTCTCGACCCGATCACTAACCGGGTGGGTGACCCTGCTTGCTAGTAGGATTGTCTGGTTAATTAAGGACGGCATCATCGTTTATTGTCAGTGGTAAGGCAGTGGCCGATTATTGTCAAACTTTTTTTGAAGTTTCAATTGCAAATTTATGTTACTGAAAGATTAATTACACAACCGTACACGCTGCTGCCATGCCCACCGATTTAACTAATCGTTTATAAACCTGATCTAACATGCTGAACCGGATCTGGTTTTATCGGTTTACCCGGTGCAAGTTTATGAACACGGCCAGAGAGACAGACAACCAACCAATAAACAGACAGACAGACCACACAGACTACGATTGCAATAGCTGACAGACAGAAATCTGTGTGTGAATCAATGTAAGCTTGCAGACAGAGAAACAGATGTGCACCAAATCCAGATCCGGCCGAATATCCGGTGTTTTTGTGGATCCAGCCTGAATCTGGATCCATAGGGAATCCAAAGTTTGCAGATCCGGCCACCCGGCAGAATCCAGAGTTTGAGGATCGGGATTTGATACGTATGATCCGACCAGATCCAATTTTCCAAAGTCAGTGGATCTGGCTAGGATATGGATACATCCAAAGTTTTATGATCTGGTTCAGATCTAGATCCGACCAGATTTGAACATTCTGGATCCAGTGCACGCCTACAAAGAAACAAATGAGCAAGACACATAATAAAGTTGGCAACACAACGTCAAAGCTGACAACTCACAGGGATCGTTGGCAGCAGACGTCACATAAGCCTGCATTTCATCTGCTCTCAGCTGACAGCTGACACCTGCCGACACTTCTGCTACAGACAGACAGACCGCAATACTATTGCAATAACTGGCATTTGGGAGTTACATAAGCCAACATGTTATCTCATCTCTAGCATCTAACACTACTGCTAAATTGATGAGCAATCATACAATACAGCAGAGATCTTTCCATCAATGTACAGACATACAGACTGAACTACGACTGCAATAGATGGCACTGGCATTTTACAGTGAGGAAGTGCTGAGGATTTAACTTCCCACCAGACACAAAAAACAAAAGGCAAACCAGGCCGTGCCCCATCAGGAGCATAGGCGGGGTGCTCATCTCCCATGCATTGGCCGTTGAGCCCGTAGGTGGATAAACCACTTGAGTCCGTGACGCATGGCCAGTGCGACGCCAGACCTACAGTTACCTTCCCAGCCTCGGGGCATCATCGCTTTTTGGCCGGTACCAAATTATACTGCTTGGTGAACAGAGGCACATGCGTGTGAACAACTTGCCCAAGATTGTTACCTGACAGTGCCCCGACTTGGAGTTGATCCTGAGACCTTTTGGTCACCAGTCCGTCCCCATTACCGTTACACCACGAAGCCACCAGAAACAGTATAGGTCAACTTGGGGATATAGCCTTTCCAGGCAATGCACATATACATAATAATGAACAGAACATATGACTACAGCATTGCATGATTCTTGCCATTGTCAAAATCAAATTCAAAAACTTTTCAAGGACTTTTAAGGACTATACAAAGAATATATAAGGAGAACTGAATAAAATCAAACTGACACTTTTATAGGCATATATAAGCAGGTTCAACTTTTATTTTACATTCGTCAATTTAACACCTTCAAGCATTAATCAAAAAACTGGAATTATCAGAAATAACGTAACAGAATGGTTACACTGATTCTGAAAATCACTTGTTCGGTCATGGCGTTTTAGAAAAATCAAACTCAAGCACTTTCAAGGACCTTCAGACACAGCTTCAAGGACTTTCGAAGACTACGTCTGTTTTCAAAAACTTTCCAAAACTTGAAAATCAAAAAAATTCAAGGACTTTCAAAAACCCACAAGAGCCCTGAAATCGTCCGCCAAGTCTGCCAGCGAAAATATTTGAAAAATGAGTCAATATTGGGCGAGAACACAGGCAAGAGTTTAGTAGTGCCATGTTTTTTTCTGACTCACAGATTACTATCGCTGTTCTTATTACTATAATCATTAGAGCACTATTACTATCATACACATTATTATTAACCTAGCCAAACCATCATCTGTATCACATTGGTAATATATTACCATTGCTATTATCAGCAATATTACTAAAGCAGTATCACTATTAGATGTTGCCTGAAATCTGTGGTGGTGGGAAGCTGTCAGACGACGTGTCTTGTTTGATATTCATAAGCGGAGACTGCTGCGGCATCAGTATTGGAGGCATCTCACTGGCTGTAGCTGCGGCTGCAGTGCCATGTGCCCCAGTCGGCCCTGCAACTCCATGCCAGGATGACGACGATGATGATGACGACGATGACATAGCAGGTGGGGGTGGGGCTGCGTGTGGTACAGCTGCTGCTGCTGCTGCTGCCGACGGCAACGGACTGGACTGAGTCAACCACAATGTCGCGGTGGCACCAGTCGACGATGACGGTAGCTCGACAGGCTGGGACAGCTGACGCAGTAACTGGTGAGGTACTGGTACTCCTAGACGGACAGATACAGACACAGGAAAAGACACAGACACACAGACAGACAAACGAAGACAGACAGACAGACAAGCACTAAACTAATAGTAGACTGATAATAAGACAACAGTAGGTCTATGGGCCAAGAGAGAAGATGTAGTAACTGATGAGATACTCGTGAACATACAGACAGATACAGACACATCGACAGATATGTACAAGCAGACTCGCAGACACAAACAAAGGCACAGACACAGATTCCCTGAGGCTCACAATAAAGGCTGCTCGACAGCTAAGATGGTACGGTCGGTAATTTGCACCTGTTTACTAAGTTAACTACTGTTATCCGCTTTGTCTTTATATATTCAATCACATGTTGTCTCCATTTAAACTTAATGTTTTTCATTTCTGCTAGCAATATTGTGTCAACGTCAATGACATATGGTGCTGTAACACCTATATTTTCATTTTTAGTCCCAAAATACAAAATTCCGGGCTGAAAATATTCCCTTTCAGATAAATTTAAAGGCACTTTGCTGGCACAATTAAAACTTTAAGCAAACGTATCTTCCCTGTCAGAAATTTGCAGCTATCTGTTAAAACTCACCACTTTTAACCCCTTCCCTCAACTTTTTTTAAACATGATGCTGCAGCTGCTCCTACTATTAATAGTACTACTACACTAATAAAACATACTTGGATCGTGCTGTGTTGGGCTGTAGACATCGATGTAGTGGTCGTGCATATTGACGCTGGTCTCCGACAAAGGACTAAGTGCATCCCCGGCACTTGAGCGACGATACGGGGACAGACATTCATCACTCAGCAGGTACCTCTCATCACCTACTAACAGACAGACAACATAAACAGGTTACAGATTGTTTACAGGCCTTTACAAAAACCTATCTCCGAGCTACAGACCTGACATATGGGGTCACACAGCGTCAAATGGTATGATCTGACACGAGAATGTGCACAGCCTTAAACCCAGCCCGTCAGCACGGCATTCAATTTACCCACACCATAAAGGTAAAGGCTGAGTTGTGAAATAAAGAAGAAATAAACATCAGCTTAATGAAACGTGTTGTGTACTTTGCACAATCCTCTCAATACGTGGTCCAATACTCTCAAATCATTTAGATCAGCAGTAAAATGATATGAAATCTCACCTGACTGATGCAAGGATAACCCCGTCAAATCTGAAACAGCAACAAAGATAAAAATAAGAAAGACAAACAAATGCTTAGAAAATAAAAGTACATTATGATAAAATAGCATGATTAGCATCAATCACTCTGTGCCTAATGCTAACAAATGTGTCATAACAAAACCTGTATGAAATCCTAATTCAGAATATGTACTCCTTCCAGGAATCCAACTAAAATAACGCTAAACTCCAAAAATGGTATGCAAAAAAGTTTTAAAAACAAAAACCAATGGGTGAAAATTGCTCTGTAACAGCTACACATAGTTACATTTTCACATCATGTAGTTATTATGTAACCCAATCGCTACAATTCCTTCACTATAATTTCTACAAACATACACATATATGCAATAAACTACTAAAAAGACTGCTTATACAGTTCACAGCAACAGTTACCTATGCCTGCAGGAACAATGCGCTCATAGTGGTAGGGGTTGATGCAAATGCCATCTCGTTTCAAGTCAAACGCAAACTGGCAGACTTCGCGATGTTTCATCTCATTCTTATGTACATCCGGCCAGCGCCAGATCCGCGCATATACCACATGCGGAAACCCCTTACGTGTGGCCACCTGCAATACATAGCAAAAAAAATGCACCTTCAGTGCTTACAGATACAATGCTACCTATATGACAACAAAAAAATGTTTACAATGGAACTAATACTCAAGGGCAACACAAATTGCATTTGTATCGAACCAAGATATAAAACAATGCACATTGTGCACTGTACAGAACTTCAAGCGAATGTCTATGCATGTGATTTTCATCGATGAGCACAAGAAAATGAAGTCATATAAACATCCAACAATGAGTACTTCTACTAATTATCCCCACCAAGGAGGTTATGTGATAGATAACCTTCTAAATAATCTTACTTACTTACTTACTTACTTACATTTATGTATCTGCTTATTACCAGGATTGTACAAAAAGTTGCCGGTAGACTTGGCTAAAATTTTCTGCAAAGAGGTAATTCAATTTTGATGGCTATCTTGATCACGCGACAAAATCCACCAAACCAAGTACAGTTCTGCCACCTGGCAAACACAACGCAGCAGAAAAATGACTGCATCGATGGAAGTTTGTCCGCTCTGAGTGCCAGATCTAACTGACTTTAGTTCACCAACTGAATTTGTTAGCACATAACTGACAGTAGTAAAGCGTGACCTGCAGTCGTCCATCAAGTGTGCGTGGTATTGTGACACACGGGCTTGGCTGCTCTCCATGTGTTGTCACAGCTGTTATCAACCCGTCCAATTCATCGCGCTTCTCTTTTAACTTTCGTACTAAACTCTCAATCGCTTTCTTCGGAAACGGGTCATTCTCATCTCCCTTTAAACACAAGCATAAACAACATCATCATCATCATCAAACTCCATTTCACTATCCCTCAACCAGACACCAGCTTACACTGCCAGGGCACATGTAATTTGCCTGTTCATGCCCCAGCTTTCGTTGATATTCGTTGCAACTACACAGAGAGGATGGCCAGACTGAGTTTACCTACATTACCACATAGATTAAAGGAATATGATAAGAACAAGCAGCACACACAATTCTAAAACAGCCTGAGTGATGATTGTAGCCAACAGACATCTCTCCACAACATGCAAATAATAATAAAACAGAGCAGCGTACCATGCGATATCTGAGAAGGCCGTGAACAATACTAACACAGGGATCACCAGATGTAAATGCTCGGCCATCAACCGACGTCATCTCTGTCTGGCATTTGGCACACTAAACACACAACAACCAGCTAATACAGCCAACACATTCTGTACATATCTATTTGCACATATCTGTTGGAAATCGATTTGTAAACTTTATACCGGGTTGTGCATTATATACAGCAATATGACTGATGATGCAGGAGACAGACTATAGAGTTGTGGTAACTCATAAGCCATGGGAAAAACTGCGAAAAACCGGGGCAAAATGAAGGTTTCTGGCATGCGGAGAAAAGCTGACACTTTGACTGAAAAAAGAAGAAGGTGGACTTCCCAAACTGAGTTCATGTCCTCGTGACAAGAGGTGCATTTCATGTTGAGGAACGAAGCTGTTAGAATCCAAATTATTTGGTGCTGACTTTGATGAATGTGGCTTATCTGATAGTGCCGGCCACAACTACAGTACACTTACTTACTTACTGAGGACAGCAGAAAGCCAGCAGTCCATACAAGAAATTGGAGCTAATGCTCACGAGACGCGCGAAAGCCTACAGCAGTTCAGTTTCATTAGTTTAGCTGAAAATTGGGCTGTTCAGGCTAAGTTAATATACAATTACCAAATTCTCTCTGGATCGCATAACAATAGTTTTGTGGCGCCACCTTGTGAATGATATACAGACTTGTGTTGCAGCCCGAAATTGCCAAAGAAATCCATAAAACCCCCTATTTTGGCGTTCAGGGTCATTTAAGGTCATTGAATTCAGCGCAAATCGAGAGCCAGTGTACGACTTCCTATTAGTGATTAATGGTAACCTAGGCCCTATCTCGCACCGTTACTGAGATACAGTGACTTATTGGCTAAAAATCACAAATTCTGCCCACCCCCTCTCATTTAGCGCCTTCGTTCGGGGTGACCCCCTTCGAATTTCGAGATGGAAAAGCTTTACGGTTCCTGAAACTAGTCTTTCAAGCAGCCGATGGTAAAGATTTCGTAATCCTAGCTTGCACCATTTTTGACTGATCCACCGTGTGACAGACGGACAGACAGATGGACAGACGGGCAGAATTACGATGGCTAAGATGCGCTGAAAGCAGTACCTAGCAGCCTATAATGCACTACATGATGCATAACACAAGTGGGATTTTCTGACACACCAAATTAACATTCTTTCTAAATTAAAATGCGAAAATGCACCAAAAATCAATAACAGCACAAGTAAGAGCATGGGTAAAATGTGGACCAGCGGACCTACAAACTGACCAACCGGTAAAATGCAAACCAAAACTTGCGGACCACCAATGCAAACCAGTGGGTAAACTGCAGACCACCAAAATGCAACGCTGAGCAATCGAATGCCTAATGAGAGATGTGCCGTAATGTGTGTAAGCTTACTATTAGCGTTCATGTTTTAGGCCCCTGTCTAACTGTTTACTGCTGCAGTTCAGGCAATTGTAAGTGTAAATACGGCAGATAATTTACTGTCAAATAAGTTGCTAATGGCCAAAGATTGTCAAACTCTTCGGAGCTGGTGAAGCGAATAAAAACACTCTGCAGTAACACTTGAGACGTGCTTGTCAAGACTCAAATTCGACAAGAACGTGACACCAAGAACTCGAACGTGGTCACTAGGTGTAACAGTTTCATCTCCTAGACATAGAGATGGGCCACTGCTGCCCAGCGCAGCAGAGGCGTATTTTGAAGCTCAGTCTTCGGCATTCAGCTTAAGACAGTTAGTCAACATCTGACAGCATTCAAAAATGATCAGCGGCAGGGGTCATCATCATATGCGGCGATGCCTACATGGTGCTTCATACTGTGGCCATGAAGTCCGCCGTGTATAAAATGAAAAGACGCAGACCAAGAACAGACCCCTGTGGAACAGAGCACTCCATGTAAACAGCAGATGACGTCTGGTTGCTGTAGATCTTCTTCTTCGGAGTACGGTCAAACTTCAACAAGTTGAAGACTGCTGACCAGTAGTGGTTGTGGACATGCCGGCAGTGCTGAGTGCATAACGAAAAATCTTGAAGGATGACCTAAAAAAAATGCCCCCCCCTTACTAACCTCCTCCCTCGAAATTCTTTCTTTTACAAAATGGAGTCGCAAAAAATGAAATATTCCTTGGTAACATTAAATATTCTATAAAACACATTTTTGGAAATATCTCGAAAACAGTGCTCGTGAATTTGAATTGGACTTATATAGATAATGCAGACCTGCAGACCGACCAACGGGTAAACTGCAGACCTTGTCCTCAGGTTTGGTCCGCAGTTTACCCGTTGGTCGGTCCGCAGGTCCGCATTTAACCCGTGCCCCACAAGTAAGCCAGGTACTCCGACATCGCGACTATGCAATCGGAAGCGAACTTGAACAAAACTGCATGAATGCAGCTCATTCTAACGCAAACAACTTACACGATTCAAAACATCGGTAAACATGCAGTTTAGCGGCCTAAACAAAATACAGTCAACTTACCGCCTATATACAGGCGAAGCTTAGGGTTAGGCTTAGGTTTAGAGTTAGGGTTAGAGTTAAGATTAGGGTTAGGGTTAACTGACCGCATGCACGCTTTGGCCCGTATAGGCAGTAAGTTGACTGTGTATTTCGTTTAGGCCGCTAAACTGCATGTTTACCAAAACATCTAGTCTTTGACAGAGGCTTGTCAACAAACAAATGCACCGATACTTTGTAACTTAAAAATGCTACTAGTACCAGCAAATAACAGAAAAAATTGTAAACATCAAACACGCATGCGCATTAAATTTAAAGCTGGGCTATTTATAACTCGATTAGTCAAGTATTCGGCAAGTAACTTAACGAGTACTCAAGTACTCGTTTAGTTTAACAACAAGTACAACACATATTTTATTGAAAAAACAAAATAAAAATGTGTAGGTTTATAAACTTTCGGATAAATATGAGGTAATAGCCGAATTTGTCTGTTATAAGTTCCAGACTGTTTGATCATTTTTTGCAGATTGTTTTATTTTTACAACTTTATTATTAAAAATATTTTAATATTTAACTTCAAATAACTAATATTGTTGTAATGTGTTTTTAAAATTTTTTTTACAATATTTGATTTTAAATCGCATAAACTACCGTTATATAAAAATTATTTAAAAACACGATAAAACATATTTAATTTTTTTACATTTAATACACAAACAATGCACACACGGTATTTTGTTAAATTTTCTGTGCGAGTACTGTCTGAGTCAAGTCGAATTTTTTCCCGTTTAATTTTGGAATCCGCTACCGGTAACTTAAATACTCGAGTACTTTGCACAGCCCTGATGAAATCCAATAAAAATAAAACGGTTAACTCTGATATGATTAATTGTGTTTGTTTATATTACGGAAAATTTTGCAAAAATGTTACAACAGTACCGATTCTACGCACAAACCAGCAACTTTGTAATAAGAAATTTATTTATTTTTGAATCATGTAAAACGTAATTGTCGGGGCTGATTATTTCGCTGTTTTATGGCTAGTTAATTGACAATGAAACGGTGTCAGACATTTTACGTGGTGCTCTTCCTGGTGGTTCTGCTGTGTCTGCTGGTGGGTTTCGTCCAGCTCGTGGGCGTCGTGTGGACTCTGTCGTCTGCTGATGGTGGTGGTGGTTACTGGGAGGCGGGAAGCAGTCGGCTGGGGTCAGGAGCCGGTCTGACCCGGACGGTTGTAATCCCGGCCGGTTCTCCGCTGGCTGGTGGCTCACAGCACAATTGCACCTATCACTCGTGCTTTGACGTTTATCGCTGCGGATTCACGTCGATCGACGGCCCACCACAGATCTCCGTTTACGTCTACCCGCCTACGAGGTGCTTGAACTTGGGTTACACAGCATGGGTTAATGGTAAAAAAATTTAAAATAGTGATCTCAGTTAGGGTTATGGTTAGATAGAGTTAGGGTTAGTTCTAGGGTTTGGGTTAGCACTAGGGCTAAGGTTAGGATTAGGTTTTTGAATTTTTATGACAGACCCCAACGATAATATTGAGAAGTAGGTTTGATAATTTGCCTGCTCTATTTTATTAGGTGAATTGAAGGTCTAACTGTAATAGTGCAAACCGTACAACTTTCCCATGACATAAATTACAATAAGTTATGTTTATTAACAATTTTATTACTGAAAAAAATTTTCTCAGACTTTAGTCTTGCTTTTGGCTCATGCCATTGCATGCCACTGGCTGTAGTTTTAACATAGATAGTTTGTTTGTTACCACTATTGACTTTGTTCTTTTTATACATCATTTTTCTTTACACTGCACAGTTGCGGTCTGTTGGCTGTTTTGTCAAAGTTACATTTGGTCTCATGTGATTTTCAGGTACGTGGATGAGGCTGGCTCTGCACATGAGTTGCCAATGTCCCAGGAATTCAGCGCCATTTTACAAGCCATCATGGACAGCAGGTTCTACACATTAGAGGCCTCGTCTGCATGTTTGCTGGTGCCGTCTATTGATCTGCTTAATCAGGATTCAGTCCCACTTCGAGCTGCATCACGGATACTAGCTTCTCTGCACAGGTAAGACTGCAGACTTGGTCTTTCATGTGAAGGTAATTTATCTTATTTCTTAGCATTCAGTTATTAATGTTTTGATGTCATTGGGTAGGTGGCAGGAATGGCATCTGATCTGTAAAATGTTCTGCTGATAGTTTTTTTTCGGTAGTGGCATTAAATTTTTCAATAATCGTGCTTTGTCTGAAAACATGTGAGTTTTATTTTTCAACTTTTTTTTACTGTGTCTGTGTTTTATGTATGTTTTTGTGCTGCCTTTGGCATAACAAATGGCGTTCATAAATATCTTAACTTTGAATAATATAACCAGAAGTTATTTTAGATGGAAAGAACAGGATGTATGTAGGACTGTTGATCTGTTTTCATCTAGGGAAATGAGTCTAAGAGAAACTGTGTGAGATTGTGGGTGTGTTATTAGTTGGGCTGTAAAGTCTCTGTGTATGGGTGCGTTCATAGCTGGGGAGATGGATCTAATCACTTGCTGTTCAACATGCTGCCTGGTGTTGCTCCTGACTACAACACTAGTTTAGACGTCACTCGCGGCCGAGCAATCGTAGCTGGAGGTGGATTCTCCACATGGTCGTATCGCTACACTTATGACGTCGCTATTCCTGTGTTTAATCCATGGACCGACGGACTTCAGTTGCCAGAGAAGTATGTCTCGTTTTACTTCCTACCATTTCTACAAAATCAAAAGCTACTTGTGCTGATGCTGTTACGATTACCACCACTACTAGGATGACCGCATAATAGTCTGAAGTGATAGTTAAACCAAAATTTGTAACGTTATTTTTTCAGGCATACTAATAGCAGATTATTTGCTGATAAACACAATTAACACATCCAGCATTTAGGTTCTGTCAGTTGGTGCCACGTTGTTGAAACATTCTTTTATTGTTGTCAGAGTCTGGTGAAAAACCGGGTGCCTCCATTTTTATTTCAACACACTGTATAGCTAACACTCTAACACTGATGTCTTTTGTGCTATTACTATTACCACCACTCCACCACTAATAACATTAAATGTGTTGTAGGAGAAATTATTCTTGGTGGTCAGTAGTCTTGTCACACATTGGTCTCCATTGGCACTATGTATTGGACTTGTGTAACTACTGCTGCTGCTCTGCTATTGCTACTCAGGCCCGTTGAGAGGGGGGTGGGGTTAAGCTACCCGGGCCTCGTGACGTTTGGGCGCCTCATCGTCGCTGAAAAATATAAAGTACACCAGAATTTAAAAAGCTAAATTCTAAAACTTTCTTTCCATCTGGGCCTCACAAGAATGTTTTCCCCGGGCCCCGCTGTGGCTCTTGACGTCTTTGTTGCTGCTGCTAACTACTACTTTTCTTACAACTAAATACTGTGTGTATGTTCAGGAGAAATCGTCCCTGGTTGGTAGTCTCATCACAAGTTGGATTACATCGTGACTATATGACGGACTTAGGGAAGGCTCAACACAGACACCCATCTGACGTGCTACTGCTGCATCGATGTTCTGATTCTCGCAATATATCAGAGCGTTGTGATGGCAACATGAATGTCTACCAGTATCCGCATGTCTTACAGGTCTGCTTTGCCACAATCAGTTGGTGAATCAATGGGAGCTGTTTTTTAGTTCATGAAATTGCAACTATTTTCTTACTTGTTAGTGGTTTGGCAGCTGCAGATGCTTTTCTCAGAACAATTTCTTTTTGTTGCAAATAAAGTAATTTGTTACAGATATAAGGAAGTTCCTATAAACCCGGAGAGTTTCTGCACTCATTAGGTGTGGGGCTAATGCTCCAACTTTTGTACAACACCAATGGATTACTCTTCTCTTGACCTGTGTCAGTACTCGCATGAATGTTTAGTGGCTTATTTCAAGGTAGCGACTTATCATGGCCCCGTCAGCACAGACATCTTGCACAGTTTTGTTCGTTAGAACATCAGAGTTTATGTAGCTTATTAACTTACAGAAAAGCTTGAAATTCTGGAGGACTTCTGCAGACTTTTGGTTTTCCATTTTAATTATGCCACAGTGAATTTTGTGAGCGAATTTGTGGAGCGTTAACGGTCACTTGTACAAGCACATAACTCAACGCGTGTCGACCATATTGAAAATTCGCAGTGAAATCGAATTGAGGAAATGATTTGCCATTAAACAACAATATTCCAGTACAAAGTTACTATCTTTCCAAACTGCACATCTCTAACGATGAACAATTTTACGATGACGTCAGTTTTGACGTCAAATGTGTGCCACAGTTTTTATAAATTCAGGTCAGATCAGGTAGTCGCGTAGTCATGAGACCGTAGCATCGCTCTTCCATCGTGACCACGCTTAATAGCCAGCTTCCATTGATCAGCAGGTGGGCGGTTGTTGTCTCTTCGTAGTTGGTCTATCCACCTGCCACGTGGACAACCAGGACGACGTTTCCATGTAGGGTCTAGGAGGCGTCCCTGAGACAATCTGACGCAACTGTAGAGTGCCTTGTGGGCTGGAACTTCGTAAATTACATTAATGCTATTTACGAGTAGTTTACTTTCTACGAGTTGGATAAAAAGACGATCTGCACAGAAACTACTCGTATGAGTGAAATTTACAGGTAACCCAAATTTGTATGTTTGTGAATGGCCGTCATTGAAATACACGCAAACTCGTGTTTGCCGGAACTCGTATACGGGAACTCGTACAGTGCCGGACTTGTACTCATGTTTATGTTTATGCAGCCTTAGACTACTAAGCCGTTTGGCAGAAGACCAAAGAAGTATTGTATATAGATAGTGTATAGTATATTACTGATGCTGTTATATTTTATAGAATGTTATTGCTGGTAGGAGGCAACATTCTGTCTGGTAACTCGTGGCAGTCGTCTGGGTCAGGTGGTACTGAGTGATTGTCTGCAAGCTGGTAGCATTCCTGTCATTGTTGCTGATTCCTTCGTCCTTCCATTCTCTGAGGTTCTTGACTGGAAGCGGTCAGTGAACTGTCATTTACTCGTGATATTATGATTGTTGAATTGAAATCACACAATATTCAAATGTCTGCAAACAATCTGAACTAAGTTGTTGTGTTTTGCATAAAAAGTTAGCAGTGACATAAACTTAACAGTTTGCACATCTGACTGATGAAGAAGCAGATGAAGATTTGCATTTAGACCGAGGCTTGTTGCAATGGGATTTCATACCCATTGCAGTGCTTTGAGTCAGCAACAGTTAAAACAAATTGGATCTGTCTCTATGTCCGTCCATCTGCCCTTTTGTCTCTTCATCCAGCTGTCAGCTGTTGTCCATCTGTGTGTTTGTTCATTTGTATGTATTCATTGTCTGTATGTTTGTCGGCCATCTGTTCTTCTGTGTGCTTGTCCATTTGTCTGCATATTTGCTTGTTGTCTGTCTGTTTGTTCATCCGTGTGTCTGCACGTCTGTCTGATGCTGCTGCTGATGCTGTTAATGTGTTTTCAGGTAAGCAGTGCTTGTAGATGAGGACAACCCAGACAACCATCTGTCTGTGTGTGTGTGTGTGTGTGTTTCTGTCCATCTGTCTGTCTGTCTGTCTGCCTGTGTCTGTCTGTCACTGTGTGCGGGGCAGCAGTGCTTGTAGACGAAGACGACCTATCCACAGTGGTAGACATCCTACGTTTCTGCTTTTTGGCCCATATCTTGTCTGTCTGTTTTTTCATCTGTCTGTGTGTTACCGTGTTTGTCTGTTGCTGTGTCCAGGGCAGCCGTGCTTTTAGATGAAGATGACCTGTCCTCAGTGGCAGACATTTTACGTTTTTACTCTCCAGCCCACATCTCGTCTCTCCGGCATCAAGTCAAATTCTTCTGGCGCACATATTTCAGCTCGCTGCGGGCGATCACTCTGACTACGCTACAGATCATTAATGATCGCGTCTTTCCTTACACTTCCCTCAAGTATGAGCACTGGAATGACCCTCCTGCCAGCGTGAGTGATCATGGCCAAATTATGTCACCAAATGTTATTGTTTTTTTTGACACCGTTAGTTACATAATTTATACTTCTATATCTAGTTGTATTTTTTAATGACAGTTGAAAATTTTTAGCAGAGGAGATGTGGCTGCATTAAGTTTTAATTTTGCTCCTAAATGCCATGCAAATTGGGTAATGTCTGTTCTATAATTTTGTATTTTTTCAGGAAAATTTTTCAGCCAGGAGAAAATTTTTTAGTGGGCAAAAACTTAAGTCAGGAGGGAACAGTAATGGCAGTTGTGCTGCACTTTGCCATGATGCCATGTTTGTCTGTGTGCCTGTTTTTTGTATGTACATAATGTATGTTGATATGCTATCATGCAGTGGTAGTGCTCCACTAGTGGTGGTAGTAGTAGTAGTAGTAATAGTGGTGGTAAGCAAGAGTTGTAGTACCCTCCCTACATGAGACCGGACTGAGAGTGCATTCCAAATGTCAGGGCTCCCAGTCGTCCTGAAATTCCTGAAATGTCACATATGTCCTGAAATTGTCCTGAAATCAGCATTTGTCCTGAAATTTTACTCATTTGGTCAGAATGTCCTGATATGTACCTTTGTTATGCTGTCGTTGGGGCAGTTTACAAGTCATGACTATGTTTATGTTGCTGACGTTCAGTGTCAAGTAATGTTTTCTCTTGTGACATTTTATTGTTTTATGTGTAACAGTGGCTCAGTAACATTTTAGGACTGCAATACCGATCTGCTTCAATAAATAACATTTATGAGGTCAGAAAAACGTGCATTTTCTGTGTCTTGAGCCTCGTGAAACCAACAAAAATGTCCTGAAGTTGTCCTGAAATTTTGTAAATATTTCGTCCTGAAATTTCACTTCTTGCTCCTGGGAGCCCTGAAATGTCAAAATTACGAATTATTAAAACACAGAACAAGTGAGTTTTTAGTTTGCGCTTGAACGAGCTGACAGTGTCTGCTTTACGAACTGTTGCTGGAATACTTTTGCATACAACTGGCCTGGCTACAGAGTGGGCTGTGTCGCCAAATTTTATTCTTGTACTGACACCATTGATTCTAGCTAAATCGACAACAGTAGTATCAGTGACGGTGTCTGTCTGTCTGTGTCTATACAGCACGGAGTGGTAAGTCCTCCACTGTTGCCACTGATTCCAGCCAAGTCAACAGGCTTCACGGCTGTAGTGTTAACCTACGACCGGCTGGAGTCATTGTACAAAATCATTCACCAGCTGGCGCTAGCTCCCAGCTTGGCTAAAGTCCTCGTCATCTGGAACAACCAGCTGAAACCTCCGCCGGCAGGTTGGTTTTGTCTGCTGTTTACTACAAATATTTTAATGTGTGTCATTTGCAATTTATTCTCTTGGCCTGACGTACTGCTGGAAAAATTCGTCAAATAACAAAAAAAAGTTTTATTGCTGTTGTTTCGTTTTCGTAATGGTTTACTGTTGTGTCTTAATTGTCAGTGATGAATGTAATAAAACAAGCCAGTTTCAAACTATGTCCAACAGTGTAAAAGTGATGTGTGATAATCTCAGTGAAATATGAGAACAAACAAAACCCATGCACTCACTGAGTCTAATTCTCATGGTTTCTGCTGTCAGAGCAAGTCAGGGAAAGTCAGGGAAAAATCAGAAAAAGTCAGGGAATTTTACATTCCAACCTCAGTGATAGGGATGTTAAATTCGTTTTTTTCCCAATTTGAATTTCGACCTCTAAAATTCGGATTAAATTCGAACTTCGTTTATATATTTGTGGAGAAGCTTAAGCAATTTGCGTTTGATGTCTGCACTGTGGGGCGAGATGAAGGTCACAGCACGCATGCCACACGCCGGGAAGCAGTCTATCAACAGTGCAATCACCCAGGACGTCAAGCCATGTCGCACTCTATTGCCGTCGATTGATGTCTGCTCTGTGTCTGGGCCACCAAGATTTGTCACTTTGATAGCTTGCATCAGTATACAACACGCGCCAGAGGCGCAGTGCAAGAT
>Ga0209367_1001602_pt1 | contig 28266 bp, 18 predicted proteins | sample WorMetLIZISLAND2_FD_187412 | JGI IMG/M metagenome (GOLD analysis project Ga0209367, IMG submission 187412) | Marine gutless worms symbiont microbial communities from Max Planck institute for Marine Microbiology, Germany - Olavius geniculatus... ...
GGTGTGGGACAACCCTGCAGGAGTTAAGCCACGCTGCCCTAGATAGGCAGCGGTGGGCAGCGATAGTAAGAATGGCGTCAGACACCAACGGGCATTGAGCCCACGGTTGTCGATGATGATGATGATAATGACCGCTCACATTAGCGTCAGAGCTGCGAAAGAGCGCTGTTAGCTTTGGGCAATTTACCTTACCTTTACTATATCATGGTGTGTAGACATGTCGGCTTGGAATGAGCTGTTTGTGCCATCTCCAGTGCTGAGGAGTCTCTCTGAGCTTCAGTTTACATCTCCTACACCAATACAGGCTCTCACGCTGCCATCTGCCATTAGAGACCAACTTGACATCGTCGCAGCGGCTGAAACTGTACGTAGTAATTTTTGTCTCCACTAAAGTGAACATAGTGAACAGCAGAAGTTAAGCGATCACTTTTGTCTGTCTGTCTGTCTGTCTGTCTGTGTGCCTGTCTCTCTGCACCTCATAGTGACTCAGTGTGCAGCAATGCCAGCATGATGTCATAATGGCAATGACGTCATTGCATCAGCAGCAGAATGACTGTGCATTGTTGGTGCTGTCACCAGTAGTAAAACGTGTGCGATAGCACCATGGCTGATACATTAGGAAAGAAAGCATTTTAGTTACCAGTAGTTATTTTAACTTAGAAAATCACATAATGGATTCAAATTACGATTTTGTAGAAATTTATATGGTGGATATATGCATTTACATGTTTAAGTGCCATCTAGTTTTTGAAAAAGTGTTTGTTATGGTGGAAGTATTTAAGTGCTGCATATTAACTGAACTGAACTTGCTAATACACTTTGGAAGTGACTTGAAATGAAATAAACTAGTTTGCCCCAAGTTCCACGTGTCACCACAGATCTTAGAAATTGCTTACTTTAGTGACTGCAGATCAGTCACTGTCTGTAGCACTACAAATCACCGCAAATTAGCTCAGGTCACATGAATAGTCAAAGGGCCGGTTTCTGGATCTTAACTGGCCGGTCAAGTTAGTGTTAACTGACAGATTTGCATAACTCGTGTTTCCTGTTGCACTAACCAACGGTAAAAATGGCCAAAAATTTAGCTGGCTGAAATCGGCCAGTTAGCTAATCGTCGATCGTAGTTATCGTATTTAACGCAACTTTTGTACCATTTTGCAAGCAGTTAATTGATGAATGTGATACTATAGAATGATTTTACCATATAGCACGGTCTTTAAAATGCTCGAGAGCTGCTACAAATTTTACTACAAAATCCATTCATGAATGTACAAAATGGCCATCCGCAATTGGTTGGCTGGCTCATGGACTGGCTGGCGGGCACTTGTGTTCATTAATATTCATGATGCCCATCTGCGCTAGGCAGAAGTGATTAGCGCTGTGCACATCGTTGCTAAGCAAGTATAGTTTACCATTCAGTTAGCTAACAGCCAGTCAAGGTTTTCTTCAGAAATGTGCACAAATTTAACTAGCGAGTTACAATTAACAGACGGTTTACTAACAGATCATTTAACTAAAAGATCCAGAAACCAGCCTTAAGTTAGTGATCCGCTATGATCCGTGCTGCCACAAACTGATCTGTGGTCACTAACATAAGCGATTCTGGGATATGTGCCGATCTGCAGTTGAACTGCAGCCTAGCTGAAATGCCATTTCATTTGCTTTGCAGTGCCAGTTCAGTTTATTCACTTTTTGCAGTCTGAGCTGGCATTTCTATACACTTCCTCTGCACCTTCAAGATTCTGTCAATAGTTCGTTAGCAGGGCCACATTTAAACCTGATTAGGCTCTGTTCCATAAACGTGTGGGCCCTCAAGTAAGTTTTTTGACGTCAGTGTACTTAAATTTGCCATGAATTCAGCATTACAACCGTGCGCAATTTTTTTTGCTGTTATTTGACTTGAGAAATTTGGATATGTTTCTTTTAATTTTGAAGCATTATATAGGCCAAACAATATCATGTTGCATTTTTCTAAATGTCACATCAAGCGTCACTGCTTCACAGGTTACAAAATGTGGTCTGACGTAGTATAGTTTGCAGGGTTCTATTTTAGCCAACTGTAGTAAAAGCATGCTTATGGCACGATGTTGTGTTTGTCTGTTGTCTGATCGCTACCCTGTGTTACTTAACCATGTTGCTGTCTGCAGTGGTTTGGTCACGATTTGTAATGGAAGTTACTGCCTGCATAGGCTACATGTTTGTTTATATGGTTAACTTACTTATTTACTGTAACCTGAAGTAGTGCAATTTGCACTTACGATCCATTAAGGTTATGATCTTGATATTAAGTAAGTAAATAACAGATTAAATGTAGTGAATGTCACACAGCGCAACATAGTATGATCTGCCTTTTCTACCAACAGTCAGGATCTTGTTGTTGTGTCCCAGTTTTGCCTAACTCGCCTTTCGTCTGTTTCTGCTATCAGGGCAGTGGAAAGACGCTGGCATTTGGCATTCCATTGGTGCATCACATTTTGATGGATAAACAAACTGAAGAAACTAATGTCAACGATGATTCGATGGTGCAGACATCTGAGGCTGAGGATGACAATAATAGCCACACCTCCGATGGTAATGGCATGATGAATAACTAACTAAAAAATAATTAAACCATAACTGAATTCCAGCTGAGAAAATTTTATTAAATTACTAGTTAGCGACTGCTTTAGCAATATAGTTGGCTGTATTAGGGCATGGTTAAGTAAGTAATTGAGTAAATTTATATAGTACACAATAATGTTCACTAGAAACTTGCTGAATCTGAGGCGATGGGGTGAGGTGGGGCACTAGAGATGGTATGAGGTTGAAAAAGGGATGTTTTGTGTTGGTGACAGAAGGAAAATATTGAACAACTATTGCGAATGTCCAAAGGAAGAGAATTCCAAATAGTAGGGGCAGCAACAGAAAAACTTCTAGAACCAATACATGTACGGACACAAGGCATAGGCAGCAGGTTAGTGTGAGATGAATGCAATGTATGAGCTGATGATGATGATGATGAAGGAGTGAAGTGTAATGTACACGAACAGCTAATGCTTTGGTTTATTCAAGTAGTGAGACTGTGGTTATATTTTGCAAACATGTGGCAGATTTTAATTGTTCAACTTTGGCTAAAGTTTAGCTTTATTTATCTCTCACATAAGCATCTGTTCTACGTAACAGTATTTTCATTTGTTTTTTTCTTCTCTCAATCCCACTTGGAACAATTTCAGTTCTTTTTAGTTCAAATTACGGCAGCGTGCATGTCAATTTTTCAGTGCAAAGCTTTTTTGCATTGTATCATATCACAGTGACTGATGGTTGAATAGTCTGTTGTTTCTGTTTCCAGCATCGTCATCATCACCACTCTATGCGTTGGTTTTAACACCCACTCGTGAGCTGGCAATACAGACACGCGATCACTTCCAGGCCATTCTTAAGTACACCGACATTACTGTAGGTCTTCTCATGCTTTTTTCGTTTAGTTACTGTATTGTGTGGATAATAATAACTACAATAATAGCGGCTTGGTGTCATAAGTATTAGGACGTTGGGCTTATGATGAAAAGGTTGTTGTTCGCATCCCAGTTGGGTTGTTATTAGGTTTTTACTACCTGGATGGTTCAACTGTCTGCAGACAGTTGAACCATCACGGAAAATAATCAACACCTAGGTCACCTCAGCCTTACACCTCTCCAAGGTAGGTCGTTTGAGTACCGGTCTGTCTGGCTGGCTTTAAGGGGGCATGTTCACTTGTGTCAGGTAGCAGGTAACACTGTGTTCAGTTTATTTTAGTTTTTGATCGCTCTAGTGGACTGAGGTGTGGCTCGGTAGTCTAACGGTAACGTGTCGGACTTATAATCCTGAGGTAACTCAGAGGCGCAGGTTCGACTCTGCACCAGGACACTGCCGGGTAACGATTTTAGGCAAGTTGTTTACTCACATGTGCTTCTGTCACCAAGCAGTAAAATTTGCTACCGGCTTCACCGCTGGGACGTAAACAGGCACGCCGCGCGATACACTGGCTTCGTATCCATGGTTTTGCAGTGTAAAAACTGGTGTCTGGCTGAGGGCCTTAGGAAACGGAGATCAGCGCTGCCCTATGGGCCGTAAGGCTTGGGAAGGACTTTACGTTTTTTACGAGTGGACTGAGAACACAGTCTTGCTGAGGTGCTTCTTGTGTCATCTAACGGAGATGTACGGCTTGGTGCAGCTGGGACACTTGAAACAGGCAAGGTCACCTGTCGGATGAATGATGGACTTGCACTGCTAAACTTGTCTCCATTCAGTAGCAGAGAGCTTTCTTGGCAAAGTTACAAGGCTGTCATCACCAGCCAGGTCTGTCGCCAGAGTTTGATGTAATTCAGGTTCTCTGTAATTAATTTGTGAATACAGAACATGGTGGACAGTGAGGTCGCTGTGGCGCATTGAAGTCTTTTTGATCATAGTACTGTGTGATCCGATATGGTAGGTGATGCTCTGTAGCTGTGAGATGGTTGTAACTGTATGCAGTGTTGTGTGGTGGTCGGGGGCATGTCGGTGCAGAAACAGACTCGTCTGCTACGCAGGTGTCCTGAGATCGTCATCGCCACACCTGGCCGGCTCTGGCAACTCGTTCAACAGGTAGACTTCACGATTGCTTTAACTTTATAATTTGTATTTGCTCCATGATCTACATATTTGCCAAATATTGATCGGTTGTTAAAAAGTCTTTAACTAGCAAATTTTCTACAGACTGTGTCTTTGAAAGAATTGTTGAAATCAGTCGATATTTGGTGAAGATACGGACAGAACTTAGATGATTGCTTTTTTTATAAACTACGGTGCAGAAGTGGTCACGGATTTAAACCTCTGCTGAGACTACTGCTGCCCTGTGGTATACAAGAGACTTGAAAGAGTGGCCGGAGGCATTATGTTTCTAGAGTGTTTGTGCATTTGTTCACGCGTTCATGCATGCATCCTAAACAAACATTGTTAGCATGATATATTCGGTATTTGTTGGTGGAATTTGACCAAACTTTCTCCACTAACGGACGTCGGGGCAAGGATGAACACGTCAAATTTTGGGGTCAAGTGGTCAAGGGTCAAGGTCACGTTGAGGTCAAATATGCCCTAAAATGCACTTTTTGGCTTTGTAGTTGTTACTGTTAGTGGCGGCATAATATGTGATGTAGTCACAATTACCATCTAGTTTTCCAAAAAATATGGGTCTTCTTTCTGTTTGTCTGACTCTAGAATGAATAAGGCAGATGAGAGACATAATAGAGCATGCAAAGAGGAGCTGGCAGTCAATTACCTTCGCTCTAGGAAGGACTGGGTTATTATGTTTTACCTGTGTTTGTTTGTTTTCTAATCATTAAGCTTTGCTTTGCTGAGTGTCGATTAAGATAAACACTGTGTAAATATAATTACAGCTCAATCTGACAACCTGATAGAATGGAATGAGTCATTTTAAGCTGAAATTACATTACGCCTACTGTCACCGAACTTCTTCACGGGTTTGGTGAAAGTCGCGGACACAGACCATTTTGTTATGTCAAGATGGTTGCGACAAAGTTTGTGACAAGTCTGTTGTGTCGCTCTAATGGAATTTAGTACATGAAATGCATGAGGAAAGTGGATGCAAATCATGAAAGTCGGCAACAAAGTCTGCGGACTTTGTCACAAAGTCTCCATAATGAAACTTGGACATTAGCGATTCACATCCGCAGCTGGTTTTGGTGCCGGTCAAAAAACCGAAACCGACCGAAACCACGGTTCTTTCAACAAAACCCAACCGAAACCGATCGATCTCGGCTAGAATGAAATCGTAACAACACTACACCAAGCCTTCTTGTATGCCTGGAAGATACCAGTTGAATGATATATGTGTGCATGTGTGAATAGGGTGACAAACACCTGGGCAAGGTAACACAGGTGCGCTACGTCGTAGTAGACGAGGCAGATAGGATGGTGGAGAAAGGACATTTTCACGAGCTCACCGAGCTACTTCAACTTATAAACAACAACAGGTATAACCAGTCAAAGATAATAATAATAATAATAAATGAACACTTATATAGCGCACTATCATTTCGAAGAAATCTCTAGTGCGCTGATATAACGATATACAGTGAAACCTTGTCGTGTCGAACTTTGCGGGATCGCACTAATTTTTTCCAATAAATCCGAACTTTGATATAACCAATATCCAGGACTGCTGGTCGGTTGGGCATTGTTGCGACTCACAGGCAGTCCGCATCACAGGCATATACGCCTACGCATGCACAATGTGGCGAATGCATCGGCACTCTGCTGACTCCAATCGTCACGATGGAATAATGGCCAGACGTCAGCGGGCCAGCTGCTGCAGTCATTGCGCTAGCGGCCTGATGCCGCTGACTAAGAGCAAGTATGCGGGGCAGCTTGAGTTGAAACTTCGATAAAGGGATGGCTCTGCTCTATGTGGGATGGTTCTACTTGTTTGAAATAACTGAAAGTTTGATATAGCCAAGTTCAAAGTAATCGGGCTATTTGCTCATTAGTCATTATAGTATTTGGTTGGGACCAAAGACAGACTTCGATATAACCAGAAATTTGATATAACAGGGTTTGACTGTACCTGGAAGGTGTCCGCTGGATGATGCATTTGTGGATAGGGCAACGAACACCTGGGATAGGTGAACACAGTGTACTTGTATCTCATGGTTGTGGTTTTGTTTGTGCTGTTTTTATTGAATACTAATACATTTAGAGATCCAAAAGATGTCTACTGTCTTTTGCGGTCATGAATAGTAGCTTGGTTATAAGTGTCATATTGGGAATTTTTGCTTTGGGTTGGGTTTTTGTAGATAAGCAGATAAACTTGTTAAATTTGTGCCAAATTATAATATTTCAGAAACACGAATTGACAAAAAATTTTCCATTATAACACCATTACAGCTTTACAACATATTGCACACTGTCAATGAATCAATATAAGTATAGAAGAAAAATAATTTCAAAGATTAATTGAATAAAAAATTGGTTAGAAATCAATACAAAGACAAAAGATTTGTATAGTTTTGCATTTTTTTGTATTTTCGTTTACACAGCAGATTTTAAAGTTGCAGAAACTGGCAAGAACTTGTTTCTGTTTATTCTTCATAAATGTTACCACAAAAAAACCATGGTTATTTCTGTTTATTACCGATCTGATTAGACATAAAAAGCATTTACGACGTGTTTAGTGAGACTACAAGTCGAAGACAAACATTTGTGTTCTCTGCAACGCTGACATTTGTGCCAACGAAGCCGCAGCGGCTCAGGTTTGCTAAGAAGAAAAAGAAGAAAGATTTTCATCAGATCACGACCAAAGAGAAACTTGGTAAGTGCTTTTGCTATACTGTTGTACTAGTGAAACATTATAGGGTGATAATGTCTGCAAGTTATTTCATTATTAGTGTCAAACTCCACTACACGGATGTTCGGACGAACAGACACAACATGTTGTGTGTGTTCGTCCGTTCCTCCGTTAGTGGCGAGATCAGCAACTTGTTCATGTTTACATGAGTCATAAACTGGCTAAAAGTGGCGGATGAAGCAGACGAACAAATTTTCATTTTGGCATGTTCTTGTGTCATTTTAAGTAGCGTGCTGTTTAGTCATGCTGTACAGGTCTATTTTCGTGAACCAAAAATCAATGCCATCTCATACTTAGCAGCACTCTTCATACCGAATGCATTGCATATTCTTCGTCGTGCTAGTTCTTTGGCTTCCTTCGTTACATTCAACTCTGCGTTCCACAATTCTGGCTCATTTTTATACACATTTATGAAATTTTTGTTTGATAATTTAAGCATGTCCATGTTTAATGTTTGCATCAATTGCGTCACCGATCACGTGGTCAAACGCATCGTTTCTATTGCTCGTCCCTACCGAATGTTGTACAACTTGTCGATATCAAACTCTACTACGCGAACACCACCCACGGACGAACGGACGAACACACAACATGTTGCCACATCCCAACATCTCGACATGTCAGGACGTTGGGATGTGGCAAAATGTTCATCCGTTGGTGGCGAATTGTTGTACAGCAAGTTGGCAACATGTTGTGTGTGTTTGTTCGTCCGTTCGTCCGTGTGTGGTGTTGTGTGCGTCCGTCCGTGTAGTGGATTTTGACACTTAGTGGAACAAGAAACTAAACTAAGTTTATCTGAAGTATGTGCTCGATTTGCCCGAGTGTCTTACGTCTTGTCATTTATGCTACGTTGTCGGCAATGTTGTAGCATTCTGTCTGCAGGGGTAATAACTAATGAAGCATGTTGTTATTATGAATCATTCAGTCAATCAGTGAATCGGTTAATTCGCCAAAGATAGTAATGTGCCAAGTGTGGCAAGATCAGCCAGGCAAAATACAGTTGCTCTAAATTAAATCTACACTGTGTTCAGAAAAAAACACCCACACACGTTTTTTTTTATATCTATATGCAACAAAATGTTTAGATTTTGGGAAAATTTTCAGGGAATGTATAGGAGGAAGTAGACATGGACAGTGTGTGATGCATTAGCTCTGTATCTGTGGTTTCGCAGTGTAAACTGGTGTTTGCTGTCCTCTGGGCCTTATGGTTTGGGAAAGACTTTGTTTTTACAGTATTACTGTTCTGTTGTGTATTTGCACACAGAGTCCCTGATGTGTGCGGTGGGAATCTGTGAGAAAGCCAAACTGATCGACGTGACTCGCAAACAGGGTACGACCGAGTCGCTGACTGAGACCCGGCTCCCGTGTACACTGCGAGACAAGGACCTCTACCTCTACTATGTGGTGTGTTTTGTTTGAGCATCAATTGGGATGAAAATTGGATGTTTAGCGGTTCTAAACAGCATGCTCAGTAATCATTCGCAAGCAGCTGATGCCCAGAGAAGACTAAGTGTTCAGTTCGGGAGCTGGATTTTTTCAGGACAGGATAGTTAAGCAGCATGACATATATCCTCTTACAGAATTTTTTAAAATGCTGTCGGTGAGTCTGTGTATACTGGTGTTGCCACTTTTGAAAATATTAACAGTTGTATTGTGATAAATCTATAAAATGTCCAAATGCCTATAGTGAGAGTAACCCTCCTCTGGTGCCGAAGTGTCATACAGGTTTACTTACCTACTACATAACAGTTACCCGGGTGTGCTTGATAACGGCAGCGATAATGACTGTTGTTGTGGCAGGTGCGACAGTTTGCTGGCCGGACGCTAGTGTTTGCTAACAGCAAAGATTGCGTGCGTCGTCTTAACTCAGTGTTTACTGTGCTGCGCTGTTCTCCGCTTGTGCTACATGCAGACATGCACCAGCGACAGCGGCTTAAGAACCTCGACCGATTCAAAAGTCTGTAGAACTTTTGACTGTGATTGTTTTTATACGCAAGTAAGCGAGTGAGTGAGTAACTAAATTTATGTAGCACATTGGGTTGTAAAGAGGGCGGCTTGGTGGCTCAGTGGTTACATCGTTGTGCTCGTAATTGAAAGTTTACAAGTTCAACTTTATGACATATCACTATTAAGTAGAGTGACTCTGGGCATGTTGTTCTCATCCATGTACCTCTGTCACCAAGCAGTATAATTTGGTACCAGTCTAATTGCTGGGAAGGTAAGGGTATTATTATTATTATTAATGATATTTATATGGCTCAAGTTCGAAGAAAAGAAATGCAGCAAATGCGCCAAGTCAACTGTTACACGCTGTCAGTAGCTTTTGTCATGAAGAATGTTTTCAGCCGCCTTCAAAATACGGACAGTGACATGTCTAATCAAAGTGCAGCTGGCAGACTGTTCCACACAATCGGCCTGCTAACAACGAAGCTGCTATCACCGTAGTTTGTCGTCGTGCATGGAACAGATAGTTGTTCAGATACGGCAGAGCGAAGGTGACACCAACCATCATATGATGACGTTGGGATTCAGTATGTCGACAGGTAAGACCGAGCCATACCGTGCCGACACTTGTACACTAACACGGCCGTCTTGAAAAGAATATGCTGTCGTGTTGGTAACCAATGCAATTGACACAGTATCGATGTCACGTGTTGAGATCCTCTGGCCTCAGTGATGAGACGGTCAGCGGCGTTCTGGATGGCTTGCAGCCTCTGGAGCAACTCACCACTGATGCTGGTGAACACACTGTTACAGTAGTTAACTCGGTTGCTGATGAAGGCATACACTAATGTCTTCATTGCCTCTGGTGTCAGTGACTGCTTAATTGACTTCAGCTGCCGCATGTAGAAAAAAAACAGGAACGGCTGAGTGCAGCAACATGATTGGCTTAGGTAAGCTGGCTGTCCAGTACAACACCAAGGTCTTTGACTGCAGTTGAAATGGGAAAAGTTGAAAAGTTGTCAATGGGAGAGGTTTGGCTTGCTACCCATATAATTGCACCCACTGCTCAGGGCCTTATAAATGGAGACAAGCATCGAGCTATAGAGTCGCAGAGCTGTGAGAATACAGTGCTGACTGTGAGTGACTTTATCTCACTTTTAGTTACTTTTATGTTCAAAAAAATTTAATGATTCAGATGACATCATCATTCTTGTTTGTTGCAACTAGTGATGCAACCAAATTTTCTTTAATTTATCAAGACAACAATTAAGATTATTTTGCAAGCAAAATTGGAGTCTTTTGCTTATGCTTTTACAAAAGTTTTTTTCCTGAAGACCAGTACCAAAACTTTTCATCCTGAGATCAAGACCAAAACTTTTTTGACTTTTTGTCTTATGACTAAGATCAACACCCTAACTTTTTGTCGAGACCACAACTTTTTTCTTCAGTGTGCCTCGATTATTTTTGAATGAGTAAATTTATTCTTCATTGTTTTACTTCTTTTGTGGTCTAAAGGGTTAAAGGCTGTTTAAAGCTCTTAATAATAACCTTTCTCAGAGCTACAGAGTATCACTTGTTATGTTGGATCATGCAGTGTTACCTGCCACCTGGTGAATGCATCTTACGTTAACCCAGCCAGACACTGGCAGGCAGGCTGGTTCACCTACGCCGGTGAGATGGAAGTCGGAGTCGTGTTTATATATCGAGGTGGTTTATCTGTTTCTAGGTGGTTATCCATCCAAATAGTAACACTCGATAGCAACCTGACTGGGAGTTGAACCCACAACTTTTTGATCATGATCATAAGTCCAGTGCTCTAACTGTTTCGCTGACAAGCTACATTATGTTGGCTGTAGTTCTAATATCCAGCTGTGTCTGAAAATCCTGCCAATGGCCTATGTTTGTGTGTTGTTGCTATTGTAGGCAGTGCTGACGGCCTGCTGCTGGCAACAGATGTAGCCGCACGAGGTCTGGACATACCTGGAGTACAGCATGTCATTCACTATCAAGTACCACGTACCACTGAGGTCTCGCCTCTTTTTACCAGCGCTGTCGATTTAGCGCGCTAATTTAACATGTTAACATGCTGAAGAATTAATCATGATTAAAAAGTATGTTGTTAAAAAATTAATGAAGCAGGAGTTCCGGTGTTCAATTGAAGTGCAGCTGCTGTAATAATTTTCTGCTGACAAGCTAATAGAACAGATTTCTATGCTAGCGATGTGAAAGATCTTGAGTTTAGTTTTTGGTCGGTCCTTTACTGAGTAATAGCTATGGGCAAGTTAGTTATTCACATACCTGTGCCTTTTGTCATCAAGCAGTACAATTTTGTACAAACCTAATCGCCAGGAAGTATGTGGGAAAGGTGTGGTCTACTGCCGATATAACTGAACTGTGTCTGCCACTTGCTGCTGCATCAGGACCAGCAAACGGAGATGAGCACCAAGGGTCACAGAGCTGTGAGATGCCGATGTTATTTGTGGGTGAGTTAATCTTATCTTACCTCAAAATTAATGCAAGGAAAATTGAACCTTGCAGCAGCAGAGTGGATGTCCATTATACTTAGTATTGCATTGTTGCATGGGTTATGTAATGACTGTGGTCCGTCTGTCTGTGTAGAACTATGTTCATCGGAGTGGTCGGACAGCTCGTGCAATGAATGAGGGTCTGTCAGTGATGTTTGTGTCTCCGGACGACTTGCCGAACTACCGCAAGATCATCAAAGCTCTGAACCGAGGTTTGTCTACCAACTAGCTGTCACAGTGCATACACAGCAGGGCTTGACGTGGGATGATAGTGTGGTGTGGGCCAGCGTGGTATACCACCGGCAGTTTCTTGGCTGGTTGGAAAGCATACTGGCACTTTCTTGATGAAGTAGTTATAAAATTATTTACTTAATACATAATATTGGATCTACAACCACACTGCCTCTTTCCATACTGGCTCTTAATTTTTTGACTTTTTATTTGAAAGGGAGGGTTAAAGTTGTGCATAGTTGCTGATGGGAACTCATCTCAAAGCTACTTAGCATCACCTGCCATATGGGATGGATCACAAAGTGTTACTTGTGACCGAGTATAGGTGAGCATGCTTTGCTTTAACCCCTGCCACGCAGGCTAGAATTTAATTTACCTGCACCATAGGTATGGAAGGCTGGGTTGAAGGATAAAAGTTGTGGCTATCGATGCTTATAACCAAACTGTTTAATTCAGACTATCCCATCTAAGACAGTTCAAAGCTTCCGATTCGCGATGACAGTGTGACAGTTGCTGCTGCTATATCCACTCATTTCAGATCAGACAGACACTGTGTGGCATCGTGGTGCCAGATTTCACAGTCTGTAGAGACTCGTATTAAACAGTGATGGAAACAAGACTATTTAAAATGTTAAGGCCATGACAAAAGTATAAGTCCAATACGAAGACCTGAACTATAAGACCAATACTGCCTGAGCAACAGTAAGATTGCATATGCATGTATCCATGTAGTAAGTAGACAAGATGTACTGATTCTTTGCTTGGCCAGTCTTTAATGTACTTAACTAGCTTTGTTCATTTATCGATTTCTTTGCACTGCAATGGGCACTAAGTGTTAAAAGTGAAACCAAAATATCGGGTTTAATACCAAAGCTGCAAGTATAAGTTCAAAGCAAAAGAGTAAGCTCAAGACTGAGACTGGTCTTGTCTTGTTTCATACCCCAACACTGTTCTTAATCACCATTGTGTTCTTTTCTAACAGATGAGGATCTAGCGGTGTTCCCGGTGGATGTGCATTGTTTGTCTAAAGTGAGAGAATGTGTCGACCTCGCTCGCAAGATAGACACGGCTGAACACAGGTGTCTGCTTTTTATGTTTTATACTCTTTTGCATTTGATAGAGGCCGTGTTGAGACGTAAGCTTAACTTTGGAATCTCATAGTGCCCGTCTTGTTTCTACTGAGTTTCACATTTTTCGTGTTGACCTTGGATTCTTGGAATCTGCGGGGTTATGGATTTTTAACATCTGCAGGTAGGGAGAAAAACTGGGAAGTGTTCAGTATGTTTCGTGGGGCTTAATTTCTTCAATTGTGAGCGGTTTTTATTTCGAGAAAAAAAATCAAATTATGCCAATGAATCTTGTTGAAAATATCCCATCCAACATTACCATAAAGCTCAGATTTTGCTGTAGGTAATAAACAATAAACTGATATGGCTGATAAACCATGACTTGTCAAATAAAGGCAACTGGTCTACTTTCCCTACTGACTATTGACTGTGGCGTATGGCGTACGATACTACAGAGTGAAGAAGCAGACTGCAGATAGAAGGTGGCTTCAGAAAGCTGCAACTGAAATGGACATTGAATTGGACCAAGATGAACTGTATCCTTTCTGTTTGTTCCGCAACTTCTGTTGCACTTTGTGCTTTGTTTGATATAACAGTGGAGTTATGGTGAGTGGGGCAATTGCCCCCCCACCCTTTCTAAATATTTGGCTGTTGAAAAATTGTCTGAAAATCTTTTGTCATTTGAAAATTATCATCAAGAAATGCAAAATCTTGGGCTGAAAATCTCAGTTTGGGAATATTTCTGTACAAAATTAAAATTTTGAGCATCATTAATCTCATGCATTGGAAAGTTGGAAATTGTTGGAATTTTGTCGGAAATTTGCAGTGTCTGTTGGAAAATTGCATTTTTCCGCCCCAGCTACTTTTTAACCCACGATGCCAGTGTTTGATTACTGCAGAAAGTTGCTGATGCATAAAAAAATTTTCTGTGCTTTGTGGAAAAACGTTTTGATGGTCCTGTAGAATCCAGTGAATCCTGGATTTGTCAGTGAAAGTATGGGATCCCTGGTTTTGTTGTTCACCATTATCAGTGTTAGTTGATGAGCATGCTGCGTTAATCAACCTTAGTGCAAATTCAGCTCTGACGTTGCTGAAGACGACCTCTGCCGAGCCTCAGCACAACAGCGACAACTACAGGTACTGATCAGTAGTGGACACTTCACGTTTGACACTTGCAAAATTTTCACAAAATGTTGCTGATAATTAATTTTCAGACAGCTGTTATTGAAATTAGTGAAATTTTGACATCACTCACTATTCATGTTAGCATGTTAGCGATGTCAGCTTGTTGGCAATGTAGCACACAAGTTTGGAAATGGACTCGAATCGAAGTTGAGTTCTTATTTTTCAGGATCAGACTTGACTGGAACCCCCACGACTCAGACTCAGTGCTGTGCAACTTCTATTTCATGATCTGCTTCATTTTCGTGTCTCTCACCCAGATTAACCGGAGAGTTCTGAACAGTTCTGAACTCTCCGGTTAGTCTGGGTGGTTGGAACACGTCGCACCTGTTTATCACACACACGTTGGTCTCGTCATAAAATAGGCACATTTCATACATATTACATACATACACACATACATAAAAGTTACTTAAAGTGGCCTAATGTTCCAAAAAACTGCTAAACCACTATGGGAGACTGATATGAAAGTGTAGGAAAAAAATAATTCAGTTGGGAGGAAAGGAAATTTTGAGCAAATGTGACTTTAAATGGTTACAGAAAACAGGCAGTGTGGGAGTTTATTATGCTTAATTACATTAGCGTAATACACTTTCATGATGACATTATGAGACATGATAAAAGATATACTTAACTAATTGCTTTTTGAGGTAGCATCAACAGATAAGCGTTGACTAACGTTCTGTTTTTTTGTTTTTTCTTGCCATGGGTTCAAGTCATGAGTACAGATTTTTACGAACGTTCTGTTTTTTCGCACTCTGACAAAGTGGACTCTGTTTTAACTAAAATACTCGCGAAACTATGTGAACAAAATTGTTAGGGAAAATTTTAGTAGAAAACATTTCATTTTTGTGTCTGATTATAGTCTCAGAAGCGGCAGTTGGAGTTCTTACTGAAGCAGCCAATCAGAAGAAGCGATTACTGTGGGAAATACCCGACACAGTCCGTGAAACCAACCGAACCTTTTGTCCTTAGTATGTCATTTTTTCACCCTTTTTGCTGTTGTTAACACGTTAATATACATAGTTATCTAGAAAAAAATGTGGTTTTCACTGAGATGATCAGAAAGAAATTGCTTGCATGACAAAAGCTAGCATCTGAATAGGGCAACTCAATATTTTTTTGTTTTGCATCTGGCAAATGAACTGTTTGAAAACAATTTTAACTGCTGCATTTTAAGGCAAGCTCATGATAGAAACAGTTGCCATATTCAGACAGACACTGGTTTAAATTGTCATGAAAGTAATTTCTTTCTGTTATTATTATGATGAAAGCTGCATTATTCTATGATGTATGGTTGCAAAATTTTGGTGCCGTCAATTTTGTTCCATTTTTTTCTGGACAGACCTGTATACTATGTTCATTAATTCCACCAGATGAACAGAGTGAATGGCGGGTATATTGTAAATAGTCAATCAGACCAGTTTGGATGTTAAAGGAAATGCCATTATGTCTATACATCCATAACGGTTATAGCTAGGGTTCTCAAACTTGACATGCAGGTTTCCAGGACAGTCCGTTAATTTTTCGAAATGGGGGCATTGCCAGGATCATGTGTCTTTTAAATCTTTGGGCGTTAAATGCTAATGGTTCCGTAATGGTTAAAGCTAATGACTTCATATTTGACTGCTATGTTTACGTGTGTGAATATTTTGTTTGTTGGCGTTATGTTTTTTTCTGTTTATAGGTAGTTTATCATTATTTTGGTTTTTGCGTTAGTTTGATTTTTTGCTGAGTTTTTTGGCTAAATATGTCAGTTCTTTGTGCATGCATTGTTGTCCACTTTTTGACTGACTGTCTGCGGTCAGCTGGCACTGGCAGAAAACTTATGTGAGTGTGCTATGCATTTTTACTGAACAGTGTCCAATTAGGTTTAAATTGAACCCTGAGTAAATTTGTTTGTCGTTTATAGGGTCTACAGAAGTTGGTGCTGCGGTGAGACAAGTGAAAGGACACCAACAGAAAAAGAAGAGAAGACAACAGAAACACAAACCCAGTGCTGGTTTGAGTCAAACCAACAGTCCGTGACAGTGTATGCAGTGACCTTGTAATAGTCTATTTGTACCATTGACCTCTTAAAATAAGGACTGACGACAGCCATGCTCGGCTCCGCGAACTTGGGTCCATTGATATTTTTAGTTTTTTTTACTATGACTTTGTCAAATGTGATCCGTTTGTTACAAAATTTTGTACAAAGTGTCATATATAATGCGAACAAATGCTGCAAATTTGGTTACTGTATGATCTCTACTTTCTCTTGTGTGCATATATTGTGGCTAAACCGTATGTTAGTACGTATGTTAGTACATACGGTTTAGCCACAATATATGCACACAAGAAAAAAGTAGAAATCGTAAAGTGACCAAATTTGCAGAATTTGTTCATGTTGTCTGGGATATTTGTTACATCAGATTCTTTACTACACTGCGTGACTGTGAAGAACGATTACAAATGCAGTGAGTAATTAATGGTGTTGTAATTTAATTACACTCGTATTATAGGCTTAAGTTCAGCCAAAGAACATATTTATTGTCTGAATAAAGCGTACTGCCTTGCTCATTGTTCACGTCTTGTTAGTGTGCTTGTATTAAGATTTACATACTTTAATTTTTAAAATATTGATATACAGTAAAACTTCGTTATAACGTACTTCTAGGGACCGGAAAAATCAGTACGTTAAATCCGAGGTACGTTGCAATTTGGGTGGATCATTGGAGAGTGGTTTAATTTATTTTCTTGTAACCCCGAAAGGCGCATCTTTGCATGATTCTGCGTGTTTTAAGCCATTATGCGTTGAGATCCGTTCAGTTATCCCCTCAATACGCGTCAGTGTCAATGATAGATGATGTACCGCCAAATCGCGACAATGTACAGCACCCGCGTATTTTCCATCCATGATTGCAATCCTATTGTCGAAAAAATATCAACTTCATCCCTGGCTTTTCAAAAAGTGAGGGATAAAGTTGATATTTTTCGACGATACGATACGCTGTATATCACGATATATCGATATGATCCGTGTTTGTAAATTCATGGATCGCTCATCACCAATGAGCATAGAATATACAATTAACTTAAATACGAAATAGTAGTTATTCTCGGTTGTTTACGTTTGACCTGGGAATAATTTTTCTTTGGAATTATGTGGAATTTTCAAGTAGAATCATAGCAAAATGTAAGTTTGTCAACTAGGTTTGATGTCAAATATGTCTAGAAATTTTCGTTTAAAACACTGCAGTATTAGCCGAACTACAAACAAAATAGTGTTACACATCATCGAGCAAATTATGCAAGCGGTTCATCATTTATGTTGCTGCTGGCATGCAGGCTACTCCAGAACGTCACAAAAGGCCTAATCTTCAGTCAGTTGATCAGCAGAAAATGTGCTAAATAGATTTTTCATTCTACCTTGCCACTTTTAAACACTTTCACTGCAATATTATATGGCTTTTCTGATTCTGAACGTCTGATGTCAACATCATGCGGTAAAAATTTACATTAGCTCCGCCACCCCAGATTGCTTCAGAAGTGACTGAAATAGGTAGAATTAGTGTTGTTATGCATGTTTCAGACTAATTTAATTGTGGGAAACTGCAAATAATTTACTACTGAGACCCGAGAACAAAGTTTGGCCAAAGGTTATCAACCTTTCCACGGATCATTGCATTATAAATTGCTTTTTTGCACACTACTTCATCTTGTTAGTCGATATCTAAAACAAAATTTGCGGGTTTTTGCTTCGTTTTTGCTCACGAGCTATTTAAAGTGGCCCGGTGTTACCGATGGCCATTACGGCCATCGGTAACACCGGGCCACTTTAAATCGCTCGTGAGCAAGAACTTTGGTTAGGGTTAGGGTTAGGTTTTAGGGTTACGGTTAGTGTTAACGATGTTACCTGTTCATATATTTCACAATCAATTGCTCGAATTTCATCCAACTTCACACAGTAAACAAACATAGAATTTGCACGCAATATGCTTAAAATAGCTAAATACGTTATGTTACTTGTTGGTGCCTGCTCTTCCAGTTTACAATGTTTATGTTGAAAGTTTCTGTTTTTGTCAAATAAAATGTCAACCTACGTTTATCAAAAACAGTTATATTAATGACTTCAACGCCGATCCAGCAAAAAAGGTACGTTTAATACGTTACATCGAACAGAATTTTGCTAAAATTATACATGACGTCACATTGGCTATCGAAAGGCATAATGCCATACCTACGCTAATTCTTGCAGTTTTACTGTAAAAAACACTCTCAACAAAAAAAATAACAAAAAACCCACCATTTTTATTACAGATAATAACTCATAAGATGTAAATCTTTGCAAAAACGCTTTTTGAATCGCTAAAATTTGTGGACAGGTTGATAACCTTTCGCCCATAGTTCACTTTTTGGGTGAATTCCATCATTCTAAAGAGGGTTTTTTTGATGGGGCCTATAAAGAAAAAAGGGGCTAGGTCTTTTTGGGGGAAAACAAATAAAAACACGAAAAAACACTAATGGCGCCACCTGGCAAATGAAACACATACTAAATTTAATATGAAAAAAAAATAATTTTATGGCTGAATAAGACGCTTATTGCTTCTTCCCACTCAAAACCCCAAATTTATTCTCGGATAGCAATATGTCAATCAATTGCAGTTTCCCATAATTAAACTAGTCTGAAACATGTATAACAACACTAATTCTGCCTATTTCAGTCACTTCTGAAGCAACATTAAAAGAAATAAATGACAAAACAAACATACACCTACTTTGTTCAGCCAAAAAAGTAGCGCGCACACTGATACTGCAGCATTTTCATGCAGAACGACGACACGACGCACGACTAATGCTAAAAAATCTGTTGCACTATTACACACATTACAGAAATGCAGCATTGTCCAACTAAATGCTCCAGAGTTGACGATATTCGCATTCGACACCATAAGACGCACGCCATAACAGACAAAAACGTGCTTGGTCTAGACAACCACCACTGACCGCCAACGTAGCACACGTGATCTCCTCAGCCCGCTATACAGGCCATGAAGGTCATTGTCTGATCCTATGTGACATCTCACGATTGCCGCCCGCCGCATCCACTTCTGGCATAGAAATGGAATTTTCACAATAAAAACGCCTATATTGCACACCTGCACCCAAAAATTTTGGTACTTCCTGTTACTTAAGCAAGACATATGCGAAAAAAACAAACTGTTGAACATCTATTACACTAGTATTAACGTTTACATTAAATTTTATAATAGGTCATCAAAAGGTAACTAACACTATTCGCCAAGATGTTAACTAAAAACATGCATAAGGAAAGTCACTCTACTGATACACATTACTGTCATATATGTATACAGCCGTTTAAGGTAGCGTAGTTATTCTAAACAATTACCCATCATGCCATTTGTCTTGAGATAACATTCTGAAGATCTCTTTGAGGTCTGCAAACAGTTCATGCTTTTTTCATAAACAAGTTCTTGAAAGACATCCCAAACTAATAGTCAAGCGGAATCAAATCTGTTAAATGTGTTGTCCATACTGGTGCAATCACATTTTTCCCCAGACAGTATTTTCGCATACCTTAGGGTTAGGGATAGAGTCAGTGGTTAGGGTTTGTGCCAGTGTTCGTTTTTGAGAAATTGTACGAAATTGTTTGGTAAAGGTATTCTAGGTATGCGAAAACGCTGTCCGGGGAAAAATGCAATTGCACCGTCCATACGTATGAGCTGATTAAGTCGAGCATGTTGTCTCGAAGAAAATTTTGAGTTGCTTTGACATGGTATGGAATGCTGTCTTTACATAATCATATTTTTTAACTCACCTTATATCATTATGCGGCATTTATTGGTGTCATTAATGATGTCACTAAAATTTGTACAAGTACATATTGATACAAGTGCACAAAAGGAAAGGTATTTCCATGAAGTATACTCGTCGTTATAGTTATGCAAAGTTTGGGACGTTTTTTATGGGTTACCCAGTACAATGCATATCTGTGAAAGTTTGCATGTGAGTCAACTGAACTGTGGTGATGTTATGTAGTTTTTCTTGTCAGAATGGATGACTGTTCTTGTGAAAGAAACTTCCGTGAGACCACTTCTATTGAAAACTCCACTAATTCTAACATTTCTATTCCGGAGCATCACCAGATCCGTGTGAAAGTCAGTACTATATGCATTGTAATGTTTGCAGTTCTTAGTTTCTTTCTTTCTTTGGAGTATGGCCAAACTTCAGCTACTTGAAGACCTTGGACCAGTGGCTGTGGACATACCATCAGTTCTCATTGCATGGTGCAAAAATGTCCATGTGCAAAACTGTGGTGATGATTATGACAGAGATGACTGTCTCTGGCAGTCTCACTTCTCATGTCATGTAAGGGTCACATCTTTTCATCAGAATTGGTGGAGTACTTCAGATATACACCATGTCTAAAAAACATCCCTGACATTTTTGACTGTAACTTGAAAACCAAACTTAACATTATCAATCGTAACTTGGATAGGATTAGCAGATTTTAATAATTTTTAGCACAAATATTTCTGACACAACTGGCTATTTAATAAGTGCTTTAGTTTCCACCTCACCCAACACTGCTCTTGCACTACCTGGGGAAATCATATCAAGCATAATACGGATTAAAATAAATGACAAAACGTCAATAAATTCCATCTATCCTAATCTGTGGGCCCCAACAGCAGGTCCATTACAAGGTTTGACTGTCATGCAGCAGGGTGTCTACCAGATGAAGTTTAGGAATGTTTGCGAAGTCAAGAAGTGACTGGTACAGCCTAGATTGGTCTGGAGCAGAACATTATCGATACTGCTGTCAATGAATTGAAAAAGCGTCTCCTTGCATAGTGGGCCAACAATTTAAGCAATTTTACTGCAGGCAGTTGAAAAATGGACAACTGGTGAAATGTCGGCCAAAGTGTCAAAAATGTAAAGAAAATGTGTTTTTACACATTATTTTAATTAAGCAATCATATCGCATTTGATAAAAGTGATATTTCACTTGTAGTGTTTTTCCCAGGTAGTGCAGAAACAAACGTTAGGTGAGGTGGGAAACTGAATGGTCATTTGATGGCAAGTTGTATCAGAAATATTCCTACCAAAAATTATCAAAATTTGATAATTGTTTTTTAAGTTAGTCAAAAATGTCGGGGATGTTTTTTTGAGGTACAGAAATTCCTGAAGTGTTTATGGATATGGATTGATGTATGAACAATGTTGTCTGTAACACAGTTCCGGTCTTTAACCTCATCATAGATAAATGATTTTTTTGATGGTAAAATATGGCTTTGAACAATGTTTTTTGTTATTTATCTGCATGGCATAAATACAGAAAACTGCCAAAAACAATGAAGGTTGTTTTTGGTAGTTTTCAGTAAGTTTTCCATAGTTTTTACGTGCAGTAGCAGAATGCTTCACGTGTCTTAGCCATGGCCTGGGCATCTGTCCGTCCGTCAGACTGCTGTATTGTGTCAAAACGGTGCAAGCTAGGATCACAAAATCATTATCGTGGGCTGCCTCAAGGTCTCTACAGGGTGCAGCAAAAAAAGTGGACCCCTAAAGTTTTTTTTGCTGTTTTCTCACCAACCGTTTGGGATTTTAGTATGAAATTTTACAGCTTTATTTGGTGAAACTTTCTACAGATAATTGCCAAGTAAAATGTGATTTTGCTGAAAAACGACAAAGTTATGGACTTTTTAACATGACTGCCTACCAATTTTTCAGCATTAAAAAATGTTCAAGGTAAAAAAGCTATTTAATTTTCAAAAACTGGTTACACGTTACTGCCGATGACGTCACAGTGACGTGTTGATAAACAGTAATTTATATTGTTTGTAAGTTATCACTAAGTTATCGTTCCTTTAAAGCAATCGCCGGCTGCCCACCAGATTCATCATCCAGCAGGACGGCGTGTCAGCACACAGCACAACGCAGCGTAGCTCACAGAACTGGCTGCAGGCCAGCTGTCCAGATATCATTACAAAAGACCAATGGCCTCCAAATTCGCCAAGTATAAACCCAATGGACTATCACATATGGGGTGCAATGTTAGAGGCATACCGCAAGCTTAGAACAAAGCCGAAAACATGCGCCGAACTCAAGGAAGCATTTCAGGTTATCTGGGACAACCTGCCACAGGGACCGATCGACAGGGCTGTAAAAGATTTCTCAAGTAAGGGGACTGGAGGCTGGTGTTGTAGCTTGGAGCTGGCGGTGAACACTTCGAACATTCGCAGTGACAATGGAATTCTGGCATCCGATCATTATTTAACTGTGTTATTCAATGATGTTATTAAATTGGTGTTGTAGCCGGAACATTTTTGAATGCTGAAAAATCGGTAGGCGGTCTTGTTAAAAAATCTGTAACTTCGTCGTTTTTCAACAGAATCACATATTACTAGGCAGTTAGATTTAAAAGGTATTAGTAAATAAATCTGTAAAATTTCAAATTTAAATTCAAACTTTAGAGGTCCACTTTTTGGCACACCCTGTAGTTTATTGTGACAGAATTTCGTGCTCCTGGGTGCGGGGGTTCCCCTCGAACAAGCGCATCAAAGAGGGGTACCTCCTCTAAAAAGACTATTATGCCGTTATTGGCTCTTATAGTGTGAAAACGGTTGCAGATAGGTACAGACATGCTGCTTATCATAACAAGCACTGGTGACAGGCTTTTTAGATTTATCAACATCAGTGACCTTGAACGACCTTGAAGCCCCCAAAAGGGGGTTTTAGTGAATTTTTCACAATTTTTGGATGCAGCGCACATTTTAACACTGAATTGCGACGAAATGGCTGGAAATAGACCAAGACAACCTGTGCATGAAATTTTTGGCATTAAACGTAGATTTTAGCAGTCTAAGTCCCGACCCCCTAGGTTTAAGGAGGCGGGCGCAGGTGAGCATCAAAGACAGCTACCCCCTAAAAATTGGTTATTTTACCACTATTATCTCGTGTAGCATGAAAATGATTGCAGATAGGAACATACATGTAGCTAGAGTGAGTGAGTGAGTGAGTAGGGTTTAACGTTCCACCCGACACAGTATAGGTCATTTTGAGGATGGCCTTTTCAGGCAGAATGCACACACATTAATGGAATGGTAAGTTTAAACTTTACAATAAACAGAAAGTTTAACCTTTACAGAAACACAAAAATACAAAAATTAGGTTAACCTAAAATTGTAAGAACTCCATTATACGCGTGCATGTGTAATTAACATAATAATAATTCTAATAATCTTCCCTGTTATCCTCCAGACAGTCATCAATGTGATAATGCTGTCTATTGGAGGACAGGGGGCGATGTAGCTAGATGATAAGATGTTGACTTTTGATCACACATTAGCTGTCTAGAGCTCGTGTAAATGATTTAAGATTGCTTGATTATTTTTTCTTTACTTCTTTGATGGTGTTGATATGGTGATGATGATGGTATGGGCATTCTGTCTGTAACAAATCCTGCTGTAATAATTCTCAAAATTCTGCATTGGGGCCAGAACTGGCCTGGAGTGTTCCGGGAAAGGTGGACTGGTTAGTGGTTGAACACATATAGTTATACTATTCTATGCAAAGTATCAAAGTGATGTTGATATTGCACCTGGCTTTTGTTACTAGTACCTACCACGTGCAGTCCTTGAATCATTTTGAGTGAATTATCTTGTAAATATTTTGTGTCACACTGTAAGATGATTCTAATGAGTCACTCACTGTGTGTGCTGTGTTTTTAAACAGTTAAAAGGGCCAGCTTGTCACGTACGGTATTCGGAACTTGGCGCAGACAATGGGACGTTTGTTGCTGATGAGCATATACAGCAAAGTGATCAGACTGACACTTCATCGAAGCTGCCTGGTAGCAGTACAGTTGACACTGAAGATAATGACATGAAGCTGCATGACTTAATACAGTCCTGTCCAGTATTTGAACATTTTCCTGATGTGGATCATACAGCATCGAGGAGTGCTGGGAATTTGGTCAGAATCCCTCAGCAGCACATTGTCGAACATAGTATATCCAACATTCATGACTGGAAGACCAACATGTTCACAAGCCTCAAACCACATGGTAAAGAGGCACTTCAAGGTGTGGGGGATTTGGTAATGGATCAGGAGATGAATACTCAGACTAACTGCAACACCAACGAATGGAGTTCGTTCATTATCACTATCAACTCCAAAAGTCCCTGTCTCAAAACACAGAGCAATGGTGGGGAACGATACGAATGTGAACTCTGCAGTCAGACCTTCAGCGACCGCAGTAACCTGAGGAAACACAAACGAATACACGTGGGTGACAAACGATACACATGCGACATGTGTCACGCATCATTTACACAAAAAGTAACTCTAATCAGCCACATTCGAACCCACACTGGAGTGAAACCATTTCCATGCAACGTTTGTCAGAAACGGTTTCGGTTTAGCAGCAGCCTTTCCAAGCACAAACGATTGCACTCCGACGACGGCGGAAAACTTTACGACGAAGTCTCTAAACAGTGCTTGTGCAACTTTTGCGGGAAAACGTTCGCGAACATGACAAGTCTGACGCGCCACTGCCGAACACACACTGGACAGAGGCCATATGTATGTCACATCTGCGACATGACATTTGCAGACCCCAGTCAACTGGTACCTCACATACGAATTCATATCAACTCCAGACCGTTCGTGTGTGAAGTTTGTAGCAGAGCATTCCGCCAGTCTGGTACACTGAGAAGACACCTCATTACCCATACTGACAAACGACCATACATGTGTAACGTCTGCGGTAAATCGTTCAGTCGATCTAATCATCTGAAAACTCACAACGTTACTCATACCAATGAACGAGCATTCGTCTGCAACATTTGCGACAAAGCATTTAGTCAGTCAGGTCACCTCAAAACACACACGCATACTCATACCAACGAACAACCATTTGTGTGCAATCTCTGTGACAAGGCCTTTAAGCAACTCAGCAGCCTCAGAAAGCACAGGTTAAACTTGCATTTCTAATATAGGGTTGGCCACAGGTCCTTCTTTGAAAAAGTGTTCCACTTTTCCAGGACCTGGAAAGTCCTTGAAAAGCAAATAGGGTCTTGAAGGTTTTGAAATTTGATGGAAGAGAGTCTCAGAAGTACTTGAATTTCAGTTTTTCGAATCGTTGTGACAGACTGATATGTGACAAACGTTCTTGTCAATGTCAATATTGAATTTATGTAGCGCAGCATAATGAAGCATGTGATGTCAAAACCGTCATGACATGGTAAAAAACTGTGGGGAAAAGTCTGGAAAAGATATCCTGAAAAGTCTAACTTTTTTGCTCCAAAACCACGGCCAACCTGCTGATAAGCAATGCTTGTCTTACACGTAGATCTAATACATGCTAACCTCTCTTGGGTTGAGAATCTTGGCAAGTACAAGTTACATTTCTGGTACATTTCTGACGGTAGTAGTATGATCTTTTTGTCTGAAAATTTGTGAGACATGTTTCCTACGGTCAGGGGATGTCAGGAAAGTCAGGAGATTTTAAGTAAGTGCTCAGGAAAAGTCAGGGAATTTTACATTCCAAAGTCAGAAAAAAATAAGAGGGTCAGGGAGTCAGAGAAAAATCAAAGTACCAGGGTGCAAAAGTTAACAGAAATGCAGAAAAAAATTTGAACTGTTTTACGCACACTGCGTACAACAGTTCTCAAACTTTTTTCTGCTCGCTTCGCTCGCAGATTATTTCTATCTACATTTTTAATTTGTTTCACCGCCTTTGTTTCTAGTGTGATTGCAAGCGATTGAAAGCCAACATTGGTATTTCGCATGAGCAAATTAGTCAGGTAAAACGATTCATTTTGTCCTGGAAAGTCAGGGAAAATGAATTCTGCAGAGTAGTAGGAACCATGGTGAGAACCTTAAATGTGCAGAATTTTATACCTGTCACAGAGACGTTGGGCGTTTGTCCAAACGTTTGGACAATTGGTAAAAAATTGTGAGGAAAAATCAAGTCAACACATTTGGGGCACCACAGTACCATAATAGTGTATTCCTGTGGTGTGTTGCATTACACAATTGTAGCGATATTACTGTTATAGTTCACTATTGTGCTGTTAGCATCTACTGGCATCATGGGGCAGGAAGATCCATCTAAAAATTTCTGACACAGAAGATTGCTAGTGTTCAAAAGTTCAATTTTGGCCCTAAATTTTTCAAATTGGGGATTTCAGGCCCAAAAATAGTATTTTGGAAAGAAAATTTCAACAGACAGCCTAGATTTTTTGGGGGGGGAGGTCAGAAGTCCTCCTGCTACGACGTCACTCACTGTTAGTGTGCATGAGTACGTGATGTGGGTAACCAGCAGTATCTGGCAGTGTGAGAATGATGGCTGCAAAGAGAACATGAAGTACTAGGTAAGCATCTAAAGAGTAGGAGTCTAGTCACTCCAAGCTGGGGTCTTTATCTCTCTCTCTCTCTCTCTCTTTCTGCATTTGTATTCCCTTTTGCCTTTACCAGAGTTCTGCAGTCAGTGAACAAATTTCTCAAAGCAAGGCTCAGCCAGGCTTTGCTAACAGTCAACTCAGAAGCTTCAAATTTGTTTCCTGCTGCATTTAAGATAAGATATGTAATTTGCATGTTATTGTCACTTAACAACTTTATTACCATTCAGCAGCGTCATGGTTCAAGAAGTAGGTGGATGCTAAAAATTTTTGACTCCGTCTCTAAATTCCCCAAAATGGGAGATTTTTAGCCCCAAACTTTGTATTTGTCTATGAAAATTATCCGTCAAGAACCATATGTTCATATGTTCCAATCAATTGGGGAGGCATAATGGCCCTTTACTACGATGCTAGTGAAGATACTTGAATTTATTTTGCTGCATAAAATTCATCAGTGTCAGCGTTAACGACCAGTCATGTATGAACTGATAAATGCCAATATGCAAGTGTTTTGTGATTTCCTAATTTACAAAAAATTTGTAATATAACAGTTTTTTGGTATTTTTAACCAAAGTGTAAGAAAAACTTGTAATATCGAAACTATAGCCTATAAAAACCTTACACGTAGCTTAGAAACTCATGTAACTATAACTTAATACATGCACATGTAAACAACAAACACAGGAAATGATGAGCTGAAGCATAAGTTTTTGCTACACTAAATGATTGCATATAGGCAAAAACTTGGGAAATCCTAAGTTAGTGACTACTGGCATGTAAACTGGTAGGATGTTTCGTAAATGAGGCCACAATCAGTAACTGCAGTATGGTTTTCCATGGCACATTGCCAAGTTCCGTAGCTCACTGCAGCTAACTCTTCTACATTGAGGACTTTTGGGATTATCTAAAGTTTTTCACTCTACATAGATTAGGCTATACATCTTTTTGTGTTGCAGTGGAGTTTTGCTGATTACTGAAGTAGTCAATTTAAGAATACTGACAGTTACACCAGTAAGCTTCACAAACTTGCACTAAAATTGGAAAATAAAAATACTCACCGGCCAATACTGTGAATTGTGTGGAAATGGGCAAATTCCGTGGCCATCAAAAATTGTAGTCCCTAATGATGCCTAGTCGAGGTGAAAGCACAGTATTAGCACAGAACTGTAACGATACTTGAAACATTATTGCATACTAAATTGCAGCAGGCCTCACACTCGTCATAGCTTGTCCTTGAATGTCACTGAAATATGCAGATCTGACCTGAAAATGCTTTAAAACACTGAAGAAGTACAGTAATTTAGGCGGTAACCCAGCAGGACCTTCTGCTAAGCAGTGCTCAAAGTAAGACGGAATGCGGGGGGCACTGCATTTCCCCATCTCCTGTTTTCAGTCTGAAAAGTTTCCCCACCTGTGGTCAGGCAACTCTAGAGAAAAAGCCACCAGCAGTGGCGTCATTTCACTAAATCGTTGGGGGGGGGTTCACTCTCTCCCCCTTTCTTTCCCCTCACTCCCCTCCTTCCTCCTTCCCTTTCCCCTTCTCCCTTTCCCCT
>Ga0209367_1001603_pt1 | contig 28263 bp, 18 predicted proteins | sample WorMetLIZISLAND2_FD_187412 | JGI IMG/M metagenome (GOLD analysis project Ga0209367, IMG submission 187412) | Marine gutless worms symbiont microbial communities from Max Planck institute for Marine Microbiology, Germany - Olavius geniculatus... ...
ACCGAGAATCACAGGTTCTGTTCTGGTACAGTCGAAAAGTAGGCTAAGTAACCAAATTTTCATGCACCACAAAGTTAGTTAGCGAGCTCACCGCAAAGACACAATCGACACACACTAGGCTGGCATCACTCGGCTAATCTTCGCAATCACTGTGGCTGGTCTTCAGAAGTGAATGAAAGTAAAAGCCAAACTCTGTCTGTCACCAAACTAACATCTTGCCAGAGATATGAAAGCACAAGCATTGAGAGACTCCCATTTCAGTAAATAATGCAACAGATATTCACTTCATAACATACTGACTTGAATGAAGACTGTGGAAGAAAATTACATCGATGCATACCAGAGAATTAGCAAATGCAAAGCCCCAGAATCGTATTTTCAGAACACCCGGGCATCATATGACCTTGATCCTCAAGCTTATGATCTCAAAACCTAAGCATTCATTTTTGTCTCAAGATGCTCTACTGACAATTTTAGTCTGGTAAAAAATATGTCAATGCACACCATGAGTACAACAAAACAGACATGATAATCACAGATGCACAAATGGAGAATAATATGACACCAGAATGCATCTAACGGAAGCAGACACAAAAAGCTCAGACAAATATGATAAAAGAATACAGAGAGGAAAAGAATAAAATGTATCATAACAATTACTTTGTTGGTGACACTGTCGGCGCCAGGAATTGCCGTCGGTGCGTTGGGTGCTTTGGAAGCTTCGTCCAAATACGATGTGTCATCATCAAGTGCAATCTCATCACCGAGGGCCTCAAGCTCCGCATCCAGTTCATCGTCATCAATCTCCGGCATGCCATAACTACGACCCATAATCTCCTGAATTTCATTGGACTGCTCCGTTAGGTCCTCGAGCTGATCTTGCAGATCCTGCAGCACATACACACATTATACGTACAGAAACTTTGAGAATGAGGCGTTGATGCGATGCATAATTGGCAGCGACTTTGCTCTTGCGACCAACAGACTAATTCGTGATGAACAGGTTCATCCAGACATGTTGCAGATGTACGTGGAGGAAACTGAGTGACAACAATCCTTCCTTGCTGCACGATGAGCCTTGGCCATGTTGATGCGCTGCTCTTCGAACTCATTCACTGCATTATAATGGTCTTCCCTCTGAGCAGACCTGTCCTCGACCAGAGTTACTGGAAACGAAACTACTCACCCAGTCACCCACCCACTCGCTCACTCTTGCTCATCCATTCACACACGCATTTTCCAGTTTCAGCAGCAAACACTGTCTATTCAGTCACCAGCACATGACTACATTCTGCCTTCTTGATCACATGTTAATCGGATGAATAAATCAAGTTAATAAACCATCACTTCTGATGACAACTGTTGTCTCTACAGTTCTAGTCATGTAATACATTTTGCAAAGCAAGTAGTATTGCCAAAATACAAGCACATACAATACATACTTTAGTAGCACTACCAATGTGACCATCATACTTAAAAAACTGAAAATACTAAACCACAGTCAATTCAGCCTTCCAATGCATTTTGGATGGCTATACCAAGTCTTTTACAAAACTGACACTTTTGCTATCAGCCATTCAAGTGCACCACAGAACTAGACAAAAATTTACAAGTCGCGTTCAGCAACCAATAATTATCAATTAGTCCATAATTATTACATGATAATTAGCAAGAAAATGTCTGGTGAGATACCTCAATGTTGTCGATATTAATCTTTTTGTATTCTCTCTTAAACTCTTTCACGCTAACCTTCATTGCATCAACCTACAAGCATACAGCACAGCACAGGTGGAGTGTACGACTTTATTTGGCCCATTTGAGAGCTGCCATTAAAGCACTTACCATTTAGGCATCGAAATTACTAGACAAAATTGGGCACAGCTGCTTGAGAGCCAAACGTTTTACAGCACACATACACCTTTTCAGTGCATATTACTAACATATAGTAAGCGTCTATAGTAAGCACTCAAGTACACAAACACATAGGTTGTCTACTCCAACACAGAGTATGTAATACTTGCAATAAAAAAATATCACATATATGTTACAAATTAATTATTACTAAACAATTTATTTTAAGATAGTAGCTAATCATTTAATATAGTAATTAATTATTAATCTGTTTGAACGATTAATGAGATCACTTCAGTGTGAAGAACCAAGAGGTAAGCATGGCTAGTCAAGCCAGAGACCAACTGCATTAGCAGTGAACTCACGACTGTCTTGGTGTCTTTGACTGACTGAATGCCGTAGTTTGTTTGTTCGAGGTTGAATGACTGCTGCATCAAGTTGTCTCGCTGCTGCTCATACCTGACAATCAAACACTTCAAGCTTCCACACCAAAAGTACACAATTCTGTTCCTCTTCATATTCATCAAACCCAAACACTCACCTCCTTCAGACGTCATGTTAAGACTCATTACTTTCAGCCTGCCTATCTTGCCCCTACCCAATGTGCCCCAATTCTCCTGTGAGATTATTAGCACTATATACACTGTGTCTCAAAAAAACTCTCACACTTTGTCGTTGTCCATATCTTCACCAAATATTAACCAATTTTTAAAATTTTTTCACTGGCACACCGTGTGGACAATTTGCAACAAAGTAGTTAGTAAGTATCTCACCGCACCTTAACTGTGTTACTACATTACCTTATGAAATACAGATATTCAAAAATCACTATAACCAGAATAAATACAGCACAAAACTTATTTTTTGAAACAATTTTCTACTAATTTAGTACAGAATACTAAAATTAAATTATGTTTAGTTTTCGATACAAGGCCAGTGTTTGTAACAAAAACAAACGATGTTATTGTGAATAATGATTTTAAATGCAGTGACAAAATACCGGCATTGTAACATGCTATTCAGCAACAAAGACAAGGCAGTGATTAGAAATTTATATCAGTTCAAAGAATACGCTTTGCAGAGGATACTGACGAAATTTTTGAAGACAAAATGCAAAAGAAAAGAACTAAGCATTTTACTAAAAAGATTTGAGAAAAGTGAAGCACTGACTAAAGACATAAAGCTGCAGACCGAAACGCATGCATAAATGAAGAGAACGGGACCACTGTGGATGAACTGCTAGACCCAGCAAGGCAGGAAGTTTAGAAACAAATGTATCTTTCAACACACCAGATACCCAATGAGATGGTTTTAACACAGTATAGCATCGTACAGATCATTCACCGCAATCTTAGTCTGAAGTTTCTTGTTTGTTTACCAATGTGATTGTTGCCCATTGCTAGTTTTTCTTACATTTATATTTTACAAGGTAGTGTAGCAACACAGTTAAGTTGTGGTGGGATATTCAATAGTGACTTTATTACCAATTGTCCAGAGAATGTGCTAATAAAAGAATTTTGAAAATCGAATTTTGAAAATCGGACAATATGACATGAAGATATAGAAACAACAAAGTGTGACATTTTTTTGAGATGCAGTGTATATTGCTGCGTACTTACTTACTAGTTTACAACAGAGCTTCACATTTATACACCACTTATGCAGAACTGTATGACATAGAGACTGATTTATCTAGATGTCAGAATATCTACTGCAGCAGTGAGTGTGTGCAATCATTCATCACATCCTCATCAGAGTAACCCTTCACCAACACAAGATCAACAACGACTGGCTGGTGCCCTCCATTTCTCCCCCAAACTTAACAACTGGACAAAACTGAAAGTTACCTCTGGATACCGTACAAGAGTACTGCAATGTGCACAGTAACAGCAATCCATTAGAACTTCAAGATCATTGTTACCAAAGACATGGGATGAAAATTTTAAGACTGTGCACTCTATCTGAGAGATCAGAAATGCCATGATGCATGCTGAATATGTGGCACTTTCCAGAAAATGACAACATTTATCACAAAATAACAACTATGCACATTAAACTCACAAACTGTTTATTATTAGTCATTTCCATAGTCATATTCATTCACACAAATTAAATGCAGTAAAAAAGCTAATAAAACACTTACGTTTTCTTCTGCTTCAGCACTCTTAGCGCTTTCTGTTTTACCATATTCTGGAACAAAAAAAAACAATCTCACAATCTGCATAAAATGCAAGACAACAAACATTGAATATTTTAATGAGCTAAGCAAAGTTACAGGGAGCATGCCATCAGCAAGATCCAAATGGTATATGCAGGGTTTCAGAATGTACGAGATGAAACTTCTACATTTCTTTGTGGCTCCAGGAAGAGGTTGGCACCAAAAGCATTCCGGTCTGTTTGTGGGAAAACACCGTTTCTAGTACATAAACACAAATGAAAAAAAGCAAAACAGTACCAGCACAAAAACAGAGATAACTTTAAACACATTTCACACAATCATGTGCATCTCCTGCTAATATAACATCCACCGCCTTCCCCCCACAAAAAAGTAAAAAAAATAGATTGACTTATCTCCACCACCAGTGTTCACTATGAAACAATTTACCTCAAATATGGTCTACCATCTTAAAACAAAATACATGAAAAAATGCACAAGCCTGGACACAACAATGTACTTGTGTAAATAACTGAACAAAAAATACCTTTGATGGACCATCTCTCATCTTCTTCATCTGGTCTCGGTATTTTGCTAGTTCTTGATCAAGTCTTGCTATCTTCTTGTCCACAGACTCACCACGACTGTCGATCTAAATACCGTATTCCACACACGTTCAGCATTTCCCACAAGTCATAATTTTGAATAAAAATTTAAAAAATCTTCATTAAAAATAACTTTTGATCAATAACAACAAACAAATAAAACAAAATATTTGATACAAAAACATCACTAACATTTTTTGCACTAACTATGCACCATCTGCAAAGCAGTACAATGGTACATTGATTTCGGCGCAATCACAAAAGTTCCTGACCAGGAGTTTGAAACAGTCATCTGCACTTAGCGTTAAGGTTAGATATAGGGTTAGCCTTAGGTTCAAGATTAAGGTTACAGATATGGTTAGGGTTAAGGATACGGTTAGAGCTAGTCTTAGAATTCGAGAAAAAGTAAATAAACGTGAGGCTATTTTCCGTCCACCACGGATGGAAAAGAAGAGCATGCAGACGCTATTTTCCGTCTATGCGGACGGAAATCTATGTGCTGATTGCCGCTTGTCATCTGATTATGACCAATCAGCTGGTGGAACAGCGCAGTACACACAGAGATTTTCGTACATTAGCAATACAGTCGGTCAAGTTCGGCGGCGGCTCCTTCGGTTTAGCTCTTCCGAATAATCGATTCATTCTGACTAAATATTATCGAACCTAAACTCAGTAAAATTATAATAATTGCAAAAACAACAAATGCAACAACTGTCCAAAAAACCGGAAGTAAACACAAAATCGACAACAAAACATAATAAGTAACGTACCAGTAACACGTGAAAAAACTAGTAGTTCTTATAACTATTTATAATTTATGGTTTGCACATTTAGATCAAAGATTTGCATTGATACATATAGATCGTGACAAACAACACAAGCGAGGTTTTTTAATTACGGTAATGCTTGTTGTTTTCAAGTTCGAGCTTTAGTTACATACTTAGATGCATTACTGGGCGATATTGGGGAACTCTGAAGGTAAACAGCGCTGATGTTGTTTCAGAGTAGCGTTACGTTCAATAATGTGGCGATTCTTGCTTAGTCGTCAGCTGATCTTGCGATTATTTGCAACTGGTAGATTGGTTCATGGCCGAGCACAAGCAAGTGTTACGGTAAAATTTGCCGAACTTATTTATACGGACGAGAGTTATTTTAGCAGCTTCCCTGCATGGCTAAACTACATTAGGCGACTTCACTTTTTGATTTAGACTTTCGCTGAACCTTTTCGCTGAGCCAAAGCTAAAGCTGAACGCTAAAGTCTGTACTTAGACCATAGTTCAACTAAACGATTAAAAATGGCGGAAAACCGTTAAACCTAACAGGAAGCAGGAACCAGTTACGCTTGGACTTGCTTATTTAATTGCGCCGCGCACGCAAGTGACGTAATTACGTAACGTTTTAGTCATTGTGTAGCCATTACGGCGTTTATTTTTGGTACCAGACTGCTTTAATTGACTAAACTATCCATACGTAGGCCTATAGGACTGTAAATAGTCGCCATTCGCCATGTTTTCGCTCAGCTGAAGTCAAAAGGCTCAGCGAAATGACTTCACTTGTTGACTTAAGTAGGTACTTAGACTAAAGTTTAGACTCAGCAAAAGTCTTAAGTCAAAAAGTGAAGTCGCTTATTGTCTACTGTCTGTTAGTAGTCGGGATGCAACAGGACAGTGCGGTAATGCCTGCTGTGAGCCAAGCCAATAGCATGTTCCGACTTCACCCTCACAGTCTCACAGACGGTCGTCGGAAATTATTTTTACAACTACAGACGACACAGTCTGGCGGTAAATGTTATTATCAGTCCGGGCCGGACTGACACCAGATTTTATTTTCAGTCTGGACTCGGACTGGTGGCACTTACAGTAATTCCTTGAATGACTGCCACTTTTCACGAATAACTTTTGTATATACCTGGTAGCCACGACTCGTTTAGTTGTCCTCCAATACCCGGGCTACTGCAGGGTTCCCACTGGTCCTGAAAAGTCCTGAAATTGGACATGGGTGCTGAAAAAGTCATGAAAAAGTCCTGATTTTTGTCAAAAGCAGATGGTCACGTGACCGATAACGTCACGTGACCCCAAACGGTCAAGGTAGTGACCCCAATATCTTTGGGGCTCCATATCTCCGTAACGGTGCAAGATAGATACATGGTTACAATGCACCACCAATACGAAACCACATGCCGAATCAAATGATCACGTGACCGATGACGTCACGTGACCCCAAAAGGTCAAACTCGTTACCCCAAAATCTTTGAAGCCCCGTATCTCCGTATCCGTGCAAGATAGACGCATGGTCATCATTGACCACCAATAGGAAAGTGCTCTCGCCGAGTCCCATAGTCACGTTCCGATGACGTCACGTGACCCCTAAAGATAAAAATCGTGACTCCAAAATATTTACGCTTCAGTGTCTTCATGGCCGTCGAAAACAGATGGTTTATAATTGACCATCAACCTAAAAACTTTGTTATTGTAATAAAACAGCAAATATAAATGTATGAAACATCAGTTTATACACTTGTTAACAACGACATGCAACGAGTGACACATCGAAAACAGCAAAAATCATAAAAAGGTGATATTATTCAACAGCACATTGACAGTTAGACGATGTGATGGTGAGTGATATCACCTTGTCATAAAAAGCTTAAGTCGGAAAACAGCTATTGCTGGTTCATAGCGTTGCACTGGCGTACTCAAACCTTGTGCAGTTAGCCTGACTACTAGCCTATAGCTACGACAGATAATAAAATCTTGTGTCAGTCTGGCTTGGACTGACAATGACTTTTTCGCAGTATGCCCAGAACAATAAGCCCAGTCTCTTTTACCGTGCCTCACTTTGCCTCTAACAAGTAGCCATCATACTGCACTGCACTGAGAAAAAATGTATAGTGCAGCATACTTGTTCTTACATGTTTGCATTGCATAGTGAGTATATTGTGCAGTATATAGTCGTAGATGTTTTTTTGCAGAAATTATCGATGAGATTTTGTTTGTATTTTCACACGCTAATATTTTTCGGTTTGTGTCTGCCATAGACGAGGGTCTGTATAACCAAGGACACATTTTACCCGAGTAATCCAGAACAATACAGCCTTTTCATTAGTCATTTCTCTCATCTGTCTATCGGGAACATTCACTGTGGCAGGCCATTGCTGAATTTTTTGGCTGTAATAGCCACGTACATTCTGTCAGTTGCAGAAATTACACATTGTGTTCATGCAGGAGTTATGTATAACTTTGAATCATAATGCAGCTCTGTTGCTATATAACTGCATAGCATTTTGGCCAGTTTATAATCAACTGGTGCATTCTACAGTGATTGAATTAATCAGTATTGCCTCTTGTTTTTAAAGTGCATTAAATGCATGATATTGATATTTGGTGCTGATTAGCAGTGTTGGATAGTAGTTCTACTTCAAACTTTAAAAACTTCTACTTAAGTAGAGTAACGAAGTAGTTCTACTTCGTTACTCTACTTAAGTAGAAGTTTTTGTTTTCTACTTCTGCTTCAGTAGTTTTTTGTCAGGCTACTTTCTAGTTCTACTCAAGTAGATTTTTTAGCTACTTTCTACTTTTCGTTACAAAAAAATAGATTTTTTTCTCATAATCTCGTCAGCTACTGCAATACAACTGAAAACACGTTGAGGCATTTAAAAATATTTCATTTTAACTGATAGTAGTAGTAACCAAGCTCCTTAAGATGTTGTTGTATCATAACGTCTTGCCCTTCTGATGTATCTTGATATTTAAGACTGTAACACTCATTCTGTTTCTTTAATGCTAAGCATTAAGCATCGTCATATAAATTTTGCATAGAAGCACTGAAACTATTGATTGAAGTTTGATCTCATTTTTCTCCTGGGGATCAGTGGAGGTAAAATGTCGAGAAAGTGGCCAGTATCGGTATATAGACCTTTGTCTTTAGACGTACCATAACTTACCATAACCCTGAACATAACTGCAAAATTAACTCAAGCCTTGTGACATTTCAGCCTGTGAGAACTGCATTGTGCATGTATACAGTGGCTGCATAAATTCTGTAGAGCAAAGTTTGAGTTTCTAAATTGAAAATTGTAGTTATTTTATTGTAATTAGAGTCTTTTCCATCTTTTTAGATACAAAAACTGTATTTTATGTCGCTCAAGCTGTAAAATTGTGTTTTAGGTAAAATATGTGCTTAAACTTGGCAGAGATGCAAAAAATGTTCCAGAAAGAAAATTTTAAAAATGTTTTAAAACGTTGCATGAATAACTTTAGCATTAATTAGTCCAGTCTTTACCATGCCTAATGCTGTAAGTGCATAATGGCTGAAACTAAAAAGAGAAAGAACTTATTAAATTTCAATTCAACGTGTGGTCATAAAACCAAGCATCACCAAACTAAGTCAACTACCACCATTATGGCCTATATTAATTCATTTGCAGTCAACATTCGTTTAACTCAATGGCTTTAAGCTTGAGGTCAGTTAAGTGTCAATATTTTTTTTTTTAAATTTTAGCTGCAGTAAAAAAACTGTTGGATATACATCTTAGTTTTGTTTGTATTTTGTATAATGTACTTCTCTCTTAGAAGGTTCTTTAGCTTATAAAGGCAATGTTAGGGTGACGTGAATAGGCAGAAAACATGCAGGTTATTGATTTGACATTAAAACACACTGTTAAGTTTCCAAAGATTGACTACTTTCTACTTAAATAGAAAAAATTCCTACATCTACTTCAGTAGTTTTATTTTTGACTACTTCTACTTCTACTTAAGTAGATTTTTGGGGTCACTGCTTCTACGCAAGTAGAATTTTTTGCTACTTTATCCAACACTGCTTATTAGTGTGCTCTAAAATGTGTCATATTATTTATTTTCAATTTGTCAGCAGGCTTGCAGTTTTTCAAAAGTTACAACATCATGTGCTGACGAGACGAATGTTCACAGAAACTGGATGCCATTGTTCAGTGGCGATTACAGATGTTATACAACGGTTGAGCACTACAGCCAACCACCATCCAACGCTGTTACGTTAGTGTCCTACGGCTGTTATTGCTCTGAAATATAACCTGCTTTTTAGAGTGCATTGCTAATCAGTGTTGTTACTGTTTAGTCAATGGTGTCTAAGTACTATTATAATTATTTGGAAGTGTTTAACTGACGATTTTAAATAGTTTACATTTTCCAATATTTAATTAGTATTTACCAATTAAGTGAAAATTTATTTAGTATTTAAAAATAGCCTAAGTGGTTGATTGCTAAAGTATGATAAGTTTCATTGTGGTCAGTGGCCAATTCGCATGCAGTTAAGGTAAGTTAATCATAAATTCCAGTAAATTGATCAATAACAGTGAATACAGTGACATTTTGATGAAGTTGACTGTTACACTGATATCGATGTGAACATTTTTCAAATGAGCTGTGTCATTACAATCTGAGTAAGGATTACTCCTATGGTTAGACAAATTTTCTATTCACCATAGCAATACTATTTTGAATAGTGAACATTTTCCACTATGCGCATTAATATTTAAGTACCGATAACTAGTAGTACTATTGGTCTGGTTTAAACTCTTTCGGTGTGGAGATAATCTTGTTTTTGCATAACACGAAAATGTGCATAATTTGTTCTGTAGAGCGTTAACAGATCTTGAATATGAAGAAATCTGCGAAGAAACCCTCAACGCAATCACAGAGAAGTTTGAGGAATTAGCCGACTCTGATGCTGTTGGGACAGATTTTGATGTCAGCTTTTCGGTTGGTTTTGCCTGTATACTGTGTGTAATGACTTGGTTCAAGGATATTCTCCAGTATGTTCATGCCGTTACTTGGCTAACAGAGATAGCATCTTACTGCTAATTTCTAAACAGTTTATTTTTGTGGAGACCAACGAAACCTGGAATAATTGGTCAGCTGAAGAGAAACCGAGTTTCTGGTTTAATAGTTTGTAATAATTTCCACGAATAAGGACAAGCAATCGGTCACGTATCTTGTGATGACAGAAAACTTATCATGTATGACTTTTGTTGATTTCTGTGATTTTTTCTTATTAATTTAATAGTATATTATGACGTTGTGGTATACAGGGTGGTCCAATAAAAACGGCAGTTAATGACACCATAATTTTGCAACCGTACGTCATAGAGTCATGTGGTTTTCAGCAAAATGTTCCGAAAGAAATTCTTTACATGACTAAGATCAGTATTTAAATACAGCAGTTAAATATTCTTTGTTATTGCCGCTGGCAATTGAACTATACAAAAACACTATTAACGTCGACACTGCGGTCCATAAAAACGTGCCACTTTTATTTTTTCAATAGCTTCTTGAAACATTGGCCGATTTTAATAATTTTTGCATGCAACATTAAAAAGAAACTTGACGTGAATGTTTGCAGTTTTGTCCACCTCACCCTAAGGTTGTCGCTACATTACCTTGTGAAATGCAGAAGTCGTATTTTGACGATTGACAACAATGAATTCATACTGGGCAGTGCATGCATCAGCTCAGAAAATTACTGAGATCACAAAATCATTGAAAATTTGTTGCTTCATCTTTATTTTAAAATTCTAAGTCAACAAACTGAAATGATACATCAACAGCGAGTGGGCAGCTTGAGTCATGCAGTTACTGAACGTGCTGTTGGCCAATGGTGTCAACGTCTACCGCTTGCGTTTGTGCTGCAGAAAGACATTTTGAGCACATGCTGAAATAAAGATGATGTGATGTGACCCGTGTGATTTTTTAAGTGATAATAATTGCTAATTGCGTTTGTCACTATTCAGTTTATAATTTCTGAGCCGACGCATACGCTACCTGATAGGAATTCATTGTTGTCAATGGCCAAACAGCGACTTCTGCATTTCACACGGTAGTGTAGCGACAACGTTAAGGTGAGGTGGCCAGAACTATAGACCTTTGCGTCAAGTTTTTCCTAATGTCGCATGCCAAAAATTATTAAAATCGGCCAATGTTTCACGGAGCTATTAAAAAAATAATAGTGGCAAGTTTTTATGAACCAAGGTACATTAAAGGTAATTCTGTTTTTCAATAGTCCACTTGCCAGCGGCAAAAACAAAGAATATTTAATTGCTGTATTTAAACACTGACTTTAGTCGTGTAAAGAATTTCTTTCAGAACATTTTGCTGAAAACCGCATGACTCTGTGATGTACAGCTACAAAATTATGGTGACATAAACTTTGTGCCATTTTTTTTGGACCACCAGGTATATACGCACATTGTATGCATTGTAGCAGTGAAGAATGACAAATTATGCTTCCTCTAAACATTTTTTGTCAATTTTTTGCTTAATTGTTTTTGTAAAACAAAGTAATGCACAGTGCACCTGGAATTGTTTAGCTGCTATTACAGGCAGCATCATGGTTTAAAAAAGTAGTAGGGGCAGAAATTTACAATTTTTAAACAAACAGGGCTGCAAATTTTTCAGATTTTTATTTTGCCCTTAAATACCCCAATATTGGATATATAAGCCTTAGATTTTGTATTTTTGTTTAAAACTTTTCCAACAAGAAGAAAATTTTGTAACATACTAAAATTTTGGATTACAGTTACCCCCTCATTTTCCCAACCATGATGTAAGTGGAAATGGCTCATTTTCCCAACCATGATGTAAGTGGAAATGGCTATCAATACAGAAACTAAATTTTAGATTTGTTACTGCTACTTCTGTATTAATAACTAAGACTATGCTCATTATGTTTTAACATTTGTCATCCATCTAGTTTTTCATTTGTACTGATAGAGTTGTCATGTTATGTAGTGCATACCAGTGTTTTTTATGCCGTATAAAGTAACACTGATAACTGTGGTGGTGCGTTAGAATGGAGTTATAACAGTGAAGCTTGGTCAAGGTCGAGGAACTTATGTCATCAACAAGCAGACTCCAAACAAACAGATCTGGTTCTCTTCACCATTTAGGTTCAGTTCTGCTTCACTGGCATTTCACTGCAACTGTAGTACAGGAGTATGCTACAGCATAACTATTACAACTATGCCGTACATACTCTAGTTTAAGTTCCATTCCATATATTTCAAGCTGGGGTCGGACTTTCATAAGGCATAGGCCATTATCACTCCCCATATGAATGGCACCATATCTCCAAAATTGTGCAGTTTTTGAAGGACATATTTAGGGGCCCTCACAACTGTCCCTCTCCCTTTGAAAGTGAAAAGAAAAAGAAGAAAAGCAAATCGTCATAAGAGATTATTCCAGGCCTAATATAATTTATGCCACGGGTATACCTGCCTCCTTTCACATTTCCTAAATTCACCTCATTCTGATTATGTGACAAAACATAGTTCTAGCCAGGGTTTTCAATAGCGGACGTTTGGGCGTAAATACGCCCAAAAATTTCAGCCCGTACGCCCAAATTTTAAGACGTGGGCGTCACGACGTCCAAAGCAATCTGCTTCGTATTATGTTTTTGTCTATAATAAACTGGAAATTGACGTCAGAATCCGTTTTCGAATGTTTTGTTGGTTTAAAAAATGTCGCTGACTGTCGTGTTACTGAATACTTCATTTCATGAAGACGAGGCACGCAACCGTATTAATTTAGGCCTATTATGTGAACAGTTCTGATCCAGAAACTGCGATCTTCATTTTGCATAAAGCTAGTAGAATTAAATGTTGCTTGTTTTTACAAGAAAGCCCAGCTGTTGCAAAGGAAGATGCGCTACAGCCTATGTAGTTCGTTCCACTACTGGGCCAGTAGTACTGGCCTTCAAGGTCATCCAAGGTCAATAATTTTTTATGTCATTTAAAAGCCAATACGCCTATGTGACTTTATTAGCGATTAATAGTAATCTTGGCCTTATTTCTTATTCTTTCTGAGATACGGCCACTTATAGCTTGAAACTTTCCATTAAAAATTGCAGCCAAACCGCTGCAGATGAAGACATGACTACTACTGACAGCCTATAGAAAGTCGCCAGCACCCTATCCGATGGTATCGTCCTAGTTTAGCCACAATACCGCACGGTTGGCATACCACAGTGCATTATGACCTTTGAAGGTCATCCAAGGTCAATGATTTGCATGTGATTTGAAAGCCAATATGCGACTTTCTCCTACAATAGCAACCTAGGCTCTATCTCGCACTGTTTAACAACAATATATCCATGACAGACAAACCAACAGACAGACTGACAAACAGACGACAATCGTGTTATAGACGCGCTATACATAGCAACCTATGTTGTTGGTGCGTAAGTGACACATATGTAGTAGGGCCTAAGTATTGTTTTGCATTAAGTTTTTGCTTGAGTTTTCTTGTAGACCCTATGTTGTTGGTGCGTAAGTGACACATGACTTCCAGGTTTTGTACACTGACGTCCAAATTTTTTAGCCTGGAAGTCATGACGTCCTGAAAATTCCGGTCTGTTGAAAACCCTGGTTCTAGCACAGGTTTAATTTCATTTATCACAAATATTCATTAGTTTTAATTTGTTGCAGCAACTTCAGAAGTCTTTTTTTCCCTTGGTCTTCTGCTATATGGCAGGTTTATGACAAACTCTTCTGCCAGCTGCTTCTGTCTTCTGCATGAAGTAGCTGTGTAAATTAGATGAAGATAAGTTATTACGGGAGTCGTTCGATAAATAAGTTACAAAACAGTGTCATTCCATTAGTTTTCTAAATGTAAAAAATCCGAAATATGTTTCGTTGGGAATTTTATTCTGAACACGTGTACAGATTTTTTTGATGATGACGTCATTATTGTGACTTAACAACTTAACGCCATAACTTTAAATGCTAAAGATTATTGTTTCATTTTTCAACATATCGACCGAGTTTGCTCAAACATTTGTTCTATCTGTCAGCAAACTTCTGAATGCCTGATGCAAAGAAATATGCTGGCTGCTGTCCATGCCACTGAATAACGACTGATTGCACCTCGGTATACGACACAAATTTCTGCCCACCTAGCATCTTCTTACACGAAATGTGAACTGTTTGCTTCGTAAAGCACTTGTGCCATATACTGCATGCATCTCAGAGTGAATCTGATTTGCATTAATTATTTTCTGCCCACAAAACTGCAATAACGGAATGCTGTTCGTCACGGGACAATTTCAGTGGCAACTTCGTTGAATTTAATGTTTACAAATGACGTCACGGTGACGTCGTCATCATAAAACTCATAGCTGCTACTTAGAATTAAATTCCCTACAAAACGTATATTTCGGATTTTTAATATTTGGAAAACTAACAGAATGACACTGTTTTGTAACTTATTTATTGAACGAACCTTGTATGATCTGAGCACTGACTGTTTGTGCAGTGGTCCAAAACGATACGACTTTGTGCAAGGCACTTGGGTCTACAGGCATGACGGCATCAGCCTTCATCAACTGCTAACAGAAGAACTGAACTCCGCTTTGCCTGATGTTACACTTGACTTCACCTTGTGTGCATACGCTGTACGAAAGACCAGTTGACAACTGGCACCTGACTAGACGTCTATAGGCAATCTCAGTGACTTTGAGTACAGCAAAATGTATCTGTGTTCAACTGACAGTGTCACATGTTTATTACCAAGCTGTATATAATTATTATTTCGTGGTCAAACATGTGAAATATTATAGAAGTTTGCATATGACCTTATATTGTATTCATTTGTGAGTGAATTGATAATTACTATACGCAAAGGCAATACTAGGAGGATGTGTGTTAGATATCTAAACTAGCAGTCTAGCATATTAAAAGATGTCCACATATCAGAAAGAGTATGAGACCAGTATCAAGAAAACAACTACATGTACTGTCATTTGTCTTGGGTAAAATAATTAATAAATTATAATGCTGTGATACAGAAACAGTTTCACTCTCTGAACAGCTGCCAGTTGGGATGAATAATGCAATAAGCCCAAATTCCATTACGCCGACTTTGCGACAAAGTCCGGGACAAGTTCCCGACAAAGTCACGAACTTGTCGCGGACACAAATCATGAAAGTCCGCAACACAAATCACGTCGCCGACTTTCATGATTTGTGTCCGCGACTTTGTCGTGAACTTGTCTTGGACTTTGTCGCCGACTTTCCCCGTGCATTCTAACGGACTAAATTCCATTAGAGCGACACAAACGGATTTGTCGCGGACTTGTCACGGACTTTGTCGCAAACATCTCGACATATCAAGATGGTTTGTGTCCGCGACTTTCGTGATTTATGTGGCGACTTTCACCGAAACTTCATGGTTTCATGTAGAGCTGTCACAGTTGACGCGTTAATGCGTTAGAAAATTAACACGCGTTAAAAAAATTAATGCACATGCGTAAATTTATTTCATTCAGTTACTAAATTTTGTGCAGCAAAAGTTCGGATATTCCATTAAACTGCGGTTATATGACAATCGAATGAAATCAAGTAATTAAACTAGTTTTCGTTTCATCACTACTGTAAATAAACAATTACTTATTTATTTCATTGACAGGCTAATAGTCCACCTACAACATCGGCAATATTGATAGTTACTTTATTAAAGTTCATTACATTTTTAAATCTTTATTTATTCACAAATGAACAGACAGACATACAAACATACGCACGAAACTGACAAAAAGACAGTAAGCAAGCAATTCGCGTAAGCGTAACCCAACAGAGTCCATCACAAAATGATGGACTCTATGATGGACAAGAGATGATACATAAAATAAAAATACTGTAATAGTTAAATAGTAAATAGTCTAAATACGTTTAAAAAATAAAAATTATATGTGTTTTTGAAACTTTTTTTTCATTTTTCTAACTTTCTATATTCTACAGGCGGGTCCCATAAACGTCTCAGGGCCTGGGGTAATTTACCTCCTACTCTCCTTCTCGACGGGACTGGGTGCGTTAATTTACGCGTTAATTAATGCATTACAAAAATTAAAGCACTGCGTTAATGCGTTGAAAAAATTAACGCCTTGACAGCTCTAGTTTCATGATCTGTCACCGTTTGTGTCCACGACTTTCCCTGCGGGGAAGTTTCGGTGAAAGTCGGCATAATGGAATTTGGGCTATAACCAGACAGAAACATTCAGAGTTCAAGGTCCAGCCAAGTCTTCACTTTGGAATCGAAACTGTGATTCATATTCAGTCCTTGTTCTGGATCACCATTCACCACAAAATCTAATAACTTAGTCATTCCTTCGTTCACTGATGCCCTCCAGACACAAAAAAATGTCATCAACATTTGTTCACAACTTTTGGATAATGGACAAACATTTAAACACTTGTGAACACATAACCACCTTACCTGTGGCAGCAGCGATTAATAGTAGCTGTGACTGTGAGGACAATTTCAGATCCATTGTTTAGATACTGTCGTTGGAATTGGCCAAGTTGGTTGGCTTGATCCATGAGTAGCAGCTTGCCCAACATGGACTCAGGAGTCAGGACTGCAAGTTGCAGTAGCCTTGGAGCAATGCCATCTATGTCATCATAATTAAACAGCAAGTAAAATTCTGTTCATGCAAAACTGAAAATGTTAGTTCTGATCTAGGCTAGCAGTTCATGTCGATACAGCTGAAGCTGTAGTCACTTGTGCTGTGAAAAGGATTGTAACCGGACTCCTTCAGTTTCAGCAGTGGTGGAAACAGGTTGTTTGGCAGTTGATTCCAGTCATGCCACTGCCAACCTACAGTGTACAGCAGAGAGCAAAGTGACTAACGTGTAAAAAAAGTTATGTGCTTCTAGTTGCAGCCAGAAAAAATCTAGGGACAGGGGGCAGCTAAAATGTTATTATTTTTTCATTTTTATATTATGGTAAGTCATGTAATGTTACCAAACAACTTATAAAAACAAAATGGCACAATTAATAGTACTCATAAGAACTTAAGCAAAGTTACTGCTACATTTCAAACTAGATGCAAACAGTATTTTTCAGTAAAACTTCGAAAGTATACTAATAACTGCACTGATATTTTTGAAGGGACAATAAAAACATTAGGGAAGTAGGTTTTTTCTAGGGATGGATGGCAACCAAGAATTTTTTTGGCCTAACAATAAGGCCAAAAAATAACCATGTTTCAGTTGCAATCTAGCAAAAAATGGGCAAAATAGTGTCTTTTTATAATCTTAGTTCATTAAAATGTGACCGACATCTTAAAGTATAAAATGATCTGCAGTGTATGTTCTACCTTCACATTTATGAGGTTCTAATGTGTCTGGTTCCTTCTGCTTAGCAGTATCAACTTCACCATGTAATACTACTGCCACAAAATGGCGCTGTTCTTTCGGCCAGATGACATTAAGAATGCAGTCGGTCTTCATATCTTTTAATTTCAGACCAGTTTCTTCACATATCTCTCGACTGCCACAGTGCTCTACTGTCTCGCTGTAACACAAAATATGCACACAACAACAACTTTATGCATCTGTAACAAGTTAATAGTTTGGGATGCTGTGTTAAAGGAACCTCCAAAGATGTCTAGCGATAATCATAATGCAGCAATGCAATATAAATCATAACTTCAGATACAAAAACACATTATACATAGTGTACTATAAAAACTGAGGCTGCTATCCTGGCTAGGGTAAGACAGAAGATCTACAGTAAAGAATAGCATGGGAAATGCAGTTGCCACTTCAATAACCATGTGATAGCTTGATTCGCCATTAAGTGGCCCTGTCTACTGTACGTTCTGTCAGGCAGAAAACAGTAAAAAATGTACAGATCTCACGACAGACCCGAATTCTAGGCTGCCGCCGGGTAGTGCGTATGTTCCAGCTCCGAATGCATTCCTGCGTACGCCAAGTAACACACAGTGAGGATGTAAAGAACTTGTGACGACGACGACTACGGCCACTGTCGGCTTGTTGTCAACATCTGCAACCGGCGACATTATTGCTAACTTAGCTGCACAACTCACATCAAACTTCCCGCGACAATTTGCATGTGACGTCACTTTGTTTATATTTACTTTTCTAAGAATATTAATGAGCGATCAGCTGATAGGGCAAAAACTAGGGATGTGTCAAATCGGTTAATTTATTAAACACTTAATCCTTTACTTTTTTAATTACGCAACTTAGAACTGGTGAGGACCACACTAGGTAAATGACCAGGTAAATGCACCTTGGCTTGAAGAACTTCCGAGTGTGTCCCCGTAATCAGGGACCGTAGCCAGAATGTGAAAAACGAGGAGGCAGTGCAGGGGTCTGGGGGACAGAGTCCCCCAGCAGGGTGCAGGGGCGGAGCCCCGGTGGAAGGTCCGGGGCCCCAATAACTGAAAAGCTTTCAAAATTCACTTAGCTGAAACTCTTGTTTTGTGATACACATGCTTGACAGTCAACTGTCAAACACTGAAAGCTTCCGTGTTCATCTGTATCTAACTACAGCTAGGCGATCGCAGGCCTAATTCTGTTTGCCATCTGTATGTAGGCCTAACAATTAGCGAGTACGTAAAGCCCGGTGGTAAGCTGAGCCCATGACACCGGGTTTAGGGTCTACTGCTAACTAAAAAGTAATACTTCCAGTGAGGGGTCTGGGGGGCGAAGCCCCCAGAAGCTGAAAAGCTTTCACAATAATGTTCACTTAGCTAAAAATTGTTTTGTGATACAATTTTTGGAAGTGGTCTGAGAAGGAGGCACTTTGCCTCTTCGTGCCTCAATGTAGCTACGGCCCTGAGTAGGCCTATGATTATCTGGAGCAGCTGCGAAAAATTTCTCCTGGTATGTTCCTGTGCTCTTTCATTTCTATTAAGCATGTAATTGTAAGACTCAAGGAACAGATTCCCAATACTTCTTCGGTCTGTTGTCATATTTCAGCTTCCTATAAAATCTTCAAGACCTTGGTTGTTTTTCTCTGCATTCTTTCAAGGCCTATGCGTTCTCATTCAGCGTGTTTTCGATCGACTGCATTTTATAAATGCGTCCGGAAAGATCGCGGTCGTGGATGATGTGCTATGCGATAAAAATAACCTACAGTAGGCCTACATGGAAAACAAGTGCAAAATATCGTAGCTTGTGTCATCGCACACATGCACAAACTCGAGAAACGGAGAACAAGGTGCTGTATTTTGTGCTATAGCGGCCTACTCGGCTGAGGACCAGTTTGAACCGGCTAGAAGTGGCAGCTTGGTAGACCTACATCTGTTTTAACGCAGTGAGCGTCGTGCTTTGTCGCTAAAGCGGACGGTTTCGACTGGTGTCGACCGGCTGCGACCTGCGTGGCGCGGCGCCGCACTGACCATGCACCGTGCGAGGATGTGTTTGTTAGCGATCAGCTGATGGAATGGAACGCCAGAGCCTGCAGCCAGCTGACTGGCTGCTGAAGCTGCACCAGGTGCGACGTGCTTTATAGTTCTGCACTCAATACTGGACAGACTTAAGCCCGAACCCCATTGTACAGTTTCCGCACATGTTTCGGACGGTTCTCTTAGTTTTGCAGCCGCTCCCACTATTTGCAATATGACCTACCCATTCTTTGGATATTCACATTTCTCTTACGCCGTCGCCAACATGTTTCGACACCATATCTTTTACGTTATCTTAGTTGCCGTCGAAATTATGAGCTATACAAATTTGCCTATACGTACTTACTTAATTATTTTGGTTTGCAGTTGATTTCTTGTGCAACGTGTTGTACAGCTTGTTGCACGACTTGTCCAACAAGTCTTCAACAAATCGAAGTAGTGGCGTTTGGGCTTGACTCGTATGTTGACAATGACGAATGCCTGTATATGTTTCAGGGCTTTTTCGCCGCTTTCCGCGATCGAGTCGACTCTGCTATACAGGTGTTTTGTTATATATACATCTACATGTATTTGCTCATTGCAGTACAGCAGCAATGCAAGTTCTTAATGCCATATTATATAGACCTATGCCTACAATGCCAGCAGAGTACCAGCTACATTATTTCAGGGCATTTTATTATCCCAGTCGCACAATCGATTTCCAATTTTCTACGGTCATGCAGTTAAGCCTATTAACTATATAGCTGTCGAATTACCCCGTTACGCGCGTTAAAAAATTGACGCACATGCGTAAATTTGCTAAATTCAATGAAGCAGAAGTTTCAATATTCTACTATACAGCGGTTGTTTGACGATCGAATAATATTAAAGTAATTAAAACTGGCTTTGTTGTCGTTCCATTACTACTATCTCTGTCCTGCGACACAGCCACGAGTTCGTCGTTCGTCATTCCAGTCACCCTTTCGATGTACTCCACCCACAACTTCACGCAATACGATGGAAGCACCTTCGCACGATGTACGAATGTGCATCAGACTTTTCAATAATCATCACCACTGCAGCCAAACTGTTCAGTGACTGGGCGGTGGTTGTAGTGCCTAGAGGTCAGCAAGGACAGTCTTGCAATCTCTAGCTAATAGGCTTGTAAATATAGTTTGTCTAAGAAATACTGAGTCACGCACAGGCGGCAATAATATCTTATCTGCCGTGCGATATGACAACGACCCATCAGTGAGCAGCTGCTGTACGCCATACTTCACTGCGTCGGATCTCGTACATCACAGACCAGGGTTCTTTGTTCTTGCTTGCTCTGCCGCCGTCTGCTCACCTTATTGCTGGACGTGAGATTCAGAACATGCAGGAACATGTCGGAAAATAGAATCAGTTCATTTATGATTCATTAATCTCATTTTGGTCAATTAATTCTATACCGGTCACGTGTGCCATCTTTATTTAGCCTGTAGCCTAGTTTGCTACGGTTGACTTTGGCTTTCGAGGAGCGATTATTGTCTAACGATACGGGCTTCTGTCCATGAATATTTTGCTGCTTCTGCTACTTCTTACCGCACAGATTTCATTTATTTACTGCGAACCTTGGCTAACTTTTTGCAGTTTTTTTTGTTTGCTTTTCAACTCACGGCCTTGACGGTAAAGCAGGTAAAGAGTTAGTACTCGAAGCGAATTGAAATCACGCGGTCGATGGTGGCTATCGAAGTTCGTTTTAGGGGCGCCATTAGCTACCGTGTTATACGAGCCATTCATTCTTCGCCTCTCGCTCATCTGTAAGCAGAATCCCAGGGCAGCAGCAGCTGCAGCAGCAGTAAAACCACGGTCGGACAGTTTCCTGGACTCTGGAATTTGCGGCGGCGCCTGGTTTGCGTCATGCTGCACAGAGTGCCTATACGTGGCGCGCGCGAGGGGCGACACTCTGCGTAGAGAGAGCTCCGCATAATGCGACGCACCGAAGCGCAGTCGCTCACTGGTGACACAGCAGCCGCAGCAGCCACGCCGCCTCGTGGAAAACTTCTTCGACACGTCGAAAACTTTCTGCTCCGGGTGAGTCATACGTCTGTAAAAAACCAACTGTGTAGCGTCCACCTGTGTGACGTCACTTTGATTGATATTAGACTATCACTTACCTGTAGCGATGCGCTGTTGGCGATGCCACGCGCGTTATGATAAACTCGGATAACTTCGCACGTAAAACTCGGACGCATTGCAAGTTCAAACGATAACAACAGCCACCTCTGTTTCACCTGTCGCCTTTCCCGTATTTAAGAAGATCCTAGCTTTCCGAAATCTTTGTTCCTATACAGTTCCGGCGTGGTCCTATTGGCACTCAACAGAAACCGCCGATTATCCGTTGCTTTCTGTGGGACTTGGCCATGTCGACCGCTGAGTGATGCTGTCTCTTCTGACTCCTACTGTTCAGATACTGATCTGTTTCTTTGTTCAGCATTTGTTTTTGTTACAATTCGACCAGGATCATTGTTCCCATAAGCCTACCCTAACGTGCCTTTAAGCAGTAATTAATTTCTGAAAATTTTCTTTATTGATAACTTTTTATACAGACCCTCGGAGAGTTACTGCGCACTTCTTTTTGGGCATGATATTCAGTGAGTAACGACCAGCTTGGGACACAACTGTGCGAACTTGCTTAGTGTCATCTAAAAGCATATAGACAGTCTAGACATTTTGATAGAAATTGAGCATGCGCTTAATTTTGCAGCGATATGTTATTGGCTAATAGCTAGCGCATGACAGGAAAGTATAGTGCGTTCGTTCTATTTCGACAGTGAGTGAAGAAAAATCACAGATTTGTATTCAGATCCAGATGTCACGAAATTTAGCAGTTTTCTAATTGTAATAAGGCTTGTCGTTTCTAAGTATTTTACAAACATTTAGGCCTATTCGCAATTTCTCTGAGCTGCTGTAATCAATCGTGCTCACAACCAGCTGACCTAAGATCTAGTATCGAGTCTAAACGCATAATCCGAGAGACCACATACAGTTGCTGCAGAGTGTTAAGTTATTCTGCTGAAAGTTAGTTGTCTTGAAATAGTTAACACGTCTCAGTGTGCTGTTACAGTGAGAGCGCGCGCACGCCGGAAGAGATCGCGTTCGCGTCGTTCCAACTGCAGTGGAGAAGAACATAATATCGAAGAAGTATAATCTAGCCCTACAGCATGGAGCTGGACGAGGCTCTGAGTCGGCTGGGTGATTGGGGCCGATGGCAAGTGCTCTATTTCACCATGCTCAGCACCGCCTGCATGTTCCCCGCTTCCTGGCACATGTTCGCCATCGTTTTTATCGGTGAGACTTTCAATATTGAAACATACCCGAGCGTCATCACTAAAAATATGTGGCCGCATTACGCGTCTTGCGCAGCCGTCCGTCCGTCCGTCTGTCTGCCCGTCTGTCTGTCTCGCACGGACTTTTCACTCAAAGACAAAAACGCGTAAGAACAAAATTGGTGCGAATGTTCTCTAGAACAGGAGTGACTGGTGTGCCATTTTGGGTTCAAAAGGTCAAAGGTTAAGGTTACCGGACGTCAAAAATCTTACGACATGACGCATAACATGACCCATGGTTGGCAGACCACGCGCCCGTTCGTCAGGCACATTGAGTGATTCAAGTAAATTACGTCTAATCAATGTTGGGCCTAGCCTACTGTATGCGCTTAAGGTGCTCGGCAACCGGACGGACGGCCGCAAACAGGTCGGCACTAGGCATCGACGTTTTTGCTTGTAATGTTTTATATGTCGATTCTTAACAAATATATTTGACATTTTAGGCACTAGCGAATCTTTCTTTTCGATGTTATTATAATTAAACAGTTCACCTAAATTTGGCCAAAGTGATCTCGCGGTTTTTAATTAGTCTGGTCTTCTTCGGCGATGTCAGACTGATCGTCGTTAACGAGTCAATAAATATAAGGCCGCAAATAAGGCTATTGGGTCCTCGACGATAATAAAGAGCGCACAATGCCACAGAGCGCCCAAAGTTCGCCAGTCGACACAGATACTTCTCGATCACGTGCGAGACCCATCATTACTGGCCTTGCGTCGATACTGTCAATACCCCATGACAACTTAATGCATTGTTCGCCGCTTTTTTCTCCGAAATATTTTCTGCTCTCGTCCATTCTCGCGGCGCTCGGCGCCCAGATGACGTCACGATCACGTGACCTCCCGTGCTTCTGAATTAGCTACCTTTTAGTTTAAAACATGTCCGATTACCATTCCCGTTCGGTTCTGTCGCTTTGTACACTCCTTCAATATACCACGAATGCTGATAGTTATATCATTCGTCAAGTTGTTAAAGCTGTGTGTCCGTGTGTACTACTCAAATGGTTCTCAAGTATGGCCCCGATGGAGAAACAAACTAGCGCTGAATCTGACCATTGTATACGTTTTTATACGCTGTCCGACATTCAGAGCATACAGTGTACTGGAGTCACGTTGTTTTCCACCGCGGTGCGCGCACTGTTTGTTGCTTACTGCGCGCGTCAGCTGCATATATCCTAGCCACTAACCACTAATCACACGTCTTGCTATTTCTTCCGTAGCTTTGTCACAGTGGCGTGGGCAGGAGTGCATCGAGTGCACGCGCACCCACGAAATGAATAGCCATTTTTTTCAGCAGCTTGATGTATAATGGCGCACGTCGTTTAGCACACGTCTGTTTACCGTTTTCTCGGCTCCGAATGCATCCTAAATGCATTTCCGGTCCGGGCTTCTCCCCGAACCCCACTCAGTTTTCAGCGCTCCCCCAGACTCCCAGCTGGTGGGAAGGAACAGTAAGCTTTCTTCCCAAGAACCTCTTTTTTCTTACAGTCTTTTATGGCATTGAATTTCGACTCTTCGGTTCTCAGGACTGAGTGCAGTCGAAGACAAATTCCTGGCTGCGTCGCTGCTTTGTCAGTCATAAATCATCAAAGATGCTATGTAACGGCGTCATTATTATACTTCAGCTCGGTCAGAATTAAATCGTAGATGTTAGGCCCAAGCGTCGACCTTGATGCTTCTGCCCGCAGCTGCAAATCCTACTGTCAAATATTTGATCTTACTGTGACCTTGACCTTAAACGGACAAACTTCGTGACGCCTCAGATTTGGCGAGTTGCTCGCCGACATTATGTGCACTCATGGGTGATGTGGACTATATAAATTTTTATTCACTTACTTACTTATTGTGTCACCACGCATCATAAGTAGCCTTGCTGTAAGTAGCCTATGCCGAATGTGATCGTGATATTTTGAGCCGATTCAGGTGGATTAATTTTTTACTGATCGTTGCAGGTGGTCAGCCGGAATATCGCTGCCAGCTCCCGGCGGCAGGTGCGCTAATTAATGAAACAATAAGCCTCCTACCTGGAGGGCCTGATAACGCAACACTTGCTGCCAAGTGTGAAGTGGACGTGGGTAACAACAGAACGGAGCAATGCACCGACTGGGAGTACTATGGCGACATCGGACATACGATCGTCTCGCAGGTATACGAACAGCGTTTGCCGGCATTTGGGCGGTCGCATAACATCCGCGTTAAATGTCGCTACTTGTCAAGTTCTGGCGTTAGGCTGTTATCATCATCACGTGGAATTCACTATCCGTTGTTACATTCTGCTACTGCGAAGTTTTTAATTAATGTCTTAACTTCTACTTCTCTATAGCTTAACTTAACATGTCATGCCTGTTTATATCGGCTAAGCGGCACCGAGTAAATACAGAATGAAGCAAGCCAAAGACCGGATATTCTATTCTAATAAGTTAAATTTTCTTTCGGCTGTGCACGGATGTTAACAATTTGTGCAGGGTTGTTACGTGATGGCGAACTAACCGGGAGTGAAACTCGTGAAACTCGCGACCTCTCGATCGCGAATCTGATAGGTGCTCTAACTACTGAGCCACTATGCCACCAAATTCGTTTAATATGCAGCAATGTAGTTAGTTTCCACCGAGCAACATGACTTTTGTTGTAAACGTATATTGTTGCTTTCCAGTTATTGACTGATGCACGTATTTGTGAAGTAAACAATCGTATTCAGCAAACTTCGCAACTCGCCAGTTAAACTTGCCGCGTGCAGTGTATCTACCAATGTGTATGTATGTTCAGTGGGATCTGGTCTGTGATCGGGAATACCTTAAAGATTTGTCGCAGACAATACTCGTCATTGGAGTGATATTCGGTGCGATTGTCTTCACGTCGCTGTCGGATCATCTCGGTCGCAAGCCGGTCTTCCTGTTCACGCAGTGGGCTCTGGTCATAGTCGGCGTCGCCAACGCGTTCGTGCCCAACTACCACGTCTTCCTTGTCCTCAGGTTCTGCACTGGTGCTCTGCAGCAGGTATGAACGAAACGAACTCAAGCCTGGTCTCCATCCAACGCAACGCACGCGACGGACGCAACTCAGGCAACGCAACGAATGCAACGGTCGCAACGCAAAAATGGACGCTGCTTTTATCCTTGAGTTTTGTCCGTTGTGTTTCTTGCGTCAGACACGTCCGTTGTGCTCTTTGCTTTGGGTGGAAACCAAGCTTAATGGATGGCATTAAAACCCTAAACATTAAAACCCTAAATGTACCCTCTCGGCGCCTGGGGCGCCTCCACTCTCGCGCTTTCGGCGCTCGCCAGCCGGCGACCCCCACTGGTTTTTTGACAAATCTAACACTAAACAACCGGATGGATATTTACGCATTGATATTATTGACACATCGCATTCTTGCTATAACACATCAACATGGAAAATGCTGTCACAAGGCATGTGCACTGTGGGTCAAAAAAATTGATTCAATTACGCACATTCTTAGGCACTTTAGCAATGATTTTCCCCTCTGCATGATAGTTGAGTAAATTTTTTTGCGATAATAAACATTTAGTATAAGAAAAGATCAAGCCTGCAAGACCAAGAAGGACAAGTAATTTGAGCAAAGCTCACGTGACGCGCGATAGCAGCGGTCCTGTCACTTTGGCAATCACTCAGTGTACAGCATGCAATAAAATAACAATAATTATATACGCAATTTACTCCTAAAATGTGCGTCGCAACCCGAAGTCGCAAAAAATTACTAAAAGCCCTTATTTTGGGGGTTTAAGGTAATTCAAGGTTATCGATGTTGACATTTTTAAGAAGCTCGTCATTAGTGCTTGTATCGTAAGCAGGATATCTGTCTCTATCTGCAAAGTGCTTTCATGCTAGACAAGGCAATATCAGTAAAATAATCACTTTTTACATGGGTACCTCTCTTTTGCGCTCGCGTGCGCAGGCCTCCTCGAACCTAAGGGGTCGGCATTTGGACTGCTAAAATCTGCGTTTAATGCTGAAAATTTCATACGCTGGTTGTTTTGTCGCAATTCGCTCTTGAAATGTGTGCTGCAGTCAAAAGTTGCGAAAAATTCACTAAAAACCCTTTTGAAGGTTCAAGGTCGTTCAAGGTCATCGATGTTGATAAAATTAAAAAGCCCGTGTCCAGTGCTTGTTATGATAAGCAACACGTCTGTACCTATCTGCAACCGTTTTTAAACTAGAAGAGCCAATAGCGGCAAAATAACGTCTTTTTAAGAGGGGTACCCCTCTTCGACGCCCTCGTTCGACGGGAACCCCTTTACCCAAGAGCACGAAATTTTGTCACGATAAACTAGAGTCCTTGGGGCAGCCAACAATGAAGATTTTGTGATCCTACCTTGCTCCGTTTTGATACAAATCACGAATGTGACAGACATACGGACAGACAGACGCCTAGACGATGGCTAAGACGCACGATGCATTTTGCTATCGCGCATAAAAACTAGACCGCAGTTTATGTCTTAAGATTTCTGACTTGACTGTAACTGTCAGTGATTGTCATGAATAAGCGGAAAAGCAACCATGGTGCTCAGCGTTTCACGTGATACAGGACGTCAGTCACATGAATGATAAATCTTCTTATTTACTAAGATGCAATCACACGCAAAACACATCTGCCAATAAGGTACTTAAGTGCAATAAAGTTTTTAAACGTTTTGCTGCGTGTTTAGCGTTTTTATTTGTTTTGCTGTTAGTATAGGCCTATATCAACTAAACCTGCAGTCATCTGACATATAGGCCTAGCATTGATCTGGCCTTCTAGAGAGTAAAGGTCTAGACTAGAGAACGATTGTAAAATACGTGTGCGCTGATGTTAAAAAAGCGATAACACGTTACTGTAATGTGATTAATAACAGGTCAGCTTTAAATGCTACTTGCCAACCACGCAAGATTCTCGCATATTTACACTCCGAGAGCGGCTAAGACGTAAAGCAAACAGCAAAACAAACAAAGGGAAAGAGGGCCTGTATTGGAAAAATGCATTAGCATAACTGTCGGAATTGAAACAGTAGATAAAATGTCAGAGTTACTCTACCGATGTTTCTGGTTAACTTCTACAGTGATCATAATCTTTATAGGCAGTAAGAGTTTTCAAGTGATATAACACATACATGTAGTAATTGTA
>Ga0209367_1001604_pt1 | contig 28249 bp, 12 predicted proteins | sample WorMetLIZISLAND2_FD_187412 | JGI IMG/M metagenome (GOLD analysis project Ga0209367, IMG submission 187412) | Marine gutless worms symbiont microbial communities from Max Planck institute for Marine Microbiology, Germany - Olavius geniculatus... ...
TGTTAACAACAACAAAAATATTCAACACTGCATGCTAAAGTAGACGGTTAGAGGCGCTAATTTGGAACTAAGCATGATCGGTGCGTAGGGGGCTACACTTTAATGGCTTGGTTTGACGTAATTTCGCATGCTAAATTATTATTTTATTTTTCACTGACCAGCTGCGGAACCCTTGGCATATGCTCGCGGAACCCTTGGGTTCCGCGGAACCCCGGTTGAAAATCACTGCAGTAGAAAGTTAGGCCTTAGTAAACATCCCTTAAAGTGTCAAGCAAAATGTATCACTGTTCCAAAAAGTACAATATTTTACCACAAAATGGGTTAATCTCCAGGCTTGGATCTGACGGGAGAGTTTATAGTGTTTATGTTATAGCTAAAGGATGTGATGAGAGGACAAATGCTATTCGCCTTCATATGCGTTTGGGTCGTTTTGGCACCGTATAAAATAACACGGTGACTACTCAGCACTCACCTGAAAAATTTGGAAAATTCTGGGAATTTCAGAGTGGTAAGGGAAATGTGAGGGAAAACGGTTCTAGACCTACTCAATTAGACAAAAATTGGTGGTATCAATTTTTTTTCTGCTCACTTCCTCGCATATGTATTATTTATACCACCACTTTTGAATTTATGGCACCACCCTTGGCCGAAAAGCAATTGCTTGGTCTAGGGGTCTGGTGTATTGTTGAACCTTTGCCTGCCCTAATGGAAAAGTTCAAAAATTTTATGTGCTTTGGAAACTGGTCACACACACCCAATAAGTACGAATATTGGATGACAGCCTAAATGTAACGAGGATGAGAAAAGGAAGGGGGGTGTTAAAGTATGAAATGAAAAAGTGTGGCCCCCTTACACATGTCTCGGCCCCCCTTGGCCTCCCTACTCATGAAAAGCTGGCGCCGCCACTGTCTGTGCTGGTATTTGTCCTGTATGGTGTACCAGCACTTACGTTGGAGACTGTACTCTGTACCGGCGGTTCTGGTTGTCACATTGGCAGTGCACGTGCCATTTGTGAGGTTGATAATGTGCCAAAAGTGCCAAATTGCTATGTGGCAGATGTGCTTTTTCAAGCTCAAAATGCACCAAAATTAGCTATGACACAGACCCTGCTGGCAGCTTGGTGCTGTTTAAGCTTCCCCGGACCTCTTAGTCAATCGGAGAATGGGCACTCTTCCTGATTTGTCTCACCCTCAGTGCCATCAGCACATTGATTTGAGTGCCTCAGTTGACAGTATGCCATTTCTTTGTCTGCAAGTTAAACGCTGTTGATTGTTCTGTTGTGCGTATCAGAATGAGGCGGACTTTGGATGTGCAGAAGAATGTTGATGATGATCGCATTGAGATGTTAGAACGCATGATACGAGAAGCAAGCGATACAGTCATGGAATCCGAGCGAAAATATGAAGAGGTATGTTTTTCTAGGAAGCCACTGTGTAGCAGTTAAACAGCTTAGTTTTAGGCTCCTCTGACTGTTGCAGTTAGTGGCATCTGTTAAAATTAAGTTAAAATTAAGTTAGAATTAATTGGAAACTAAAATTATGTTCATATAAAAAATGTAGCTGTAAGTATTTGTTGCCAACTTAAAGGTCCATGGACACCAAAATTAACATATATATTTTATCCATTTTTCGTAAAACAGCATAACATTCTGATGATTTTGATAGTAATATCGCCGACCAGCATTATGTCAACATGAAGAAACTTACATTTGAAATCGACAATCTACGAAAACTGCTGACGTCATTTCCGGCCACGTACCAAGATCAGATTTTTCAGCATAATGTAACTTAACACCATTTTTTGTTATATTTAGACATTAATTTTATACATTTATAAAGCATAAATCAGCATATCATATATGGCAAATGAAATGTCTAATTGAGGTCTACATAAATTTCACAAGCGAGTTTGACCGTGGCCATGGTCCTTTAAATCAAGTAAACCGTTGACTGTTCTGGGAAATGAGTCACTGTTGTCATACAGTCAGTGTAGTCCTGTACACTGCCGTTACTTACCATGTCTATCCTAGCATACAGTGTAAAGGCCACCCTGTGACTGCTGGTGTAAACAATGTGATATACAACTGATTTGTTGTTCGTTAGTGCCAACTGTTGTTATTGTGTTAGATATGGCAATTGCATACAGTTTATCCACATTGAACAAATTTGTCTGAAGTTGAAGTTAAAATATGAATATTACAGCTGTCATTGCAGAATCACTTTACTACAGAACTTCTGTCGTCAGTGTGCTGTAAAAAAATTTTATGCCTTCGCCAACATATTGGCCAGAGGCATTATGTTTCCGGAGTGTTCTTGCGTCCATCCGTGCGTCCGTGCCTGCATACTGAGCAAACATTGTTAGCAAGATATCTTGGGTACTGGTATTTGTTGACAGAATTTGACCAGACTTGCATCGCTAACATACTTTGGGGCAAGGACGAATGCATCAAGTTTAGGGTCAAAAGGTCAAGGTCACTGTGGGGTCAAATGTGCCCCAAGATTCACTTTTCAGCCTTGTCATCTGTTGGCAGAGGCATAATAGTCGAAGGAGTCGCAGCAACCGTCTAGTTTGCTTCATACATTCTAGATTTTTAATTCAGAAATTTTTCTGCCAGGCAATGAATTGCGTATTTTTTTAAACGTAAGTCTTTCATATTTTTGCTAATTTTTTGCAGGTGTCGAGGAAACTGTTGGCCACAGAAGAGTCGTTGGAAAAGGCAGAGGCTAAATTAGCAGCATCAGAATCGTAAGTGACAAAAATATTTATTGCTCAGATATGCATTATTTTGTTGCATATGCTTTGAGATCAAATGCTGTTTTCCCTGCATCATTATTCAGCATCATCGCCAAGTTTTTAAGGTTTTTGCAAGTTATAAAATTTGTCTGCTGTTATTTTGTTGTTAGGACAAACAAACAACAGAAACAAGACATGCACACTTTGATGGCTAAACTGAAGCAGCAGCAGCAATCCAGCTCGGCAGTAAGTGTTTTTTCATGCACTGTTCTGATTGCGCATTTCATCGCTGCCAACTTATCATGCTGTCCGATGCAGGCGATAATCCTCCTTTTCTCCCCTGCCTCTTTTTCTCCTCTCCCCCTCTTTTTTCACTCCCTTCTCCTCGTCTCCCAATCTCTTGCTTTCCCTCACCTCCCTTTTTAGAAGTAGGATCCCTCGTATCCATCTAGGGAGTTTAGAGTGTCTGCCTTGACAGTGTCTGTTTTGTCTATCCCGAGAGCAGGAAGTCGTCTGTCTACACTGCAATTTTCATTTTGGTCGTCTTCATCTGCATATTGTGTCGTGGGCAAAATGGGATGCAGAAAATCAGCACTTCTTATTTCGTTCTCATTAGAGATCAAGTATTCCCTACCATTTAAGAATACTATGGATTAGGCGAGTGTCAGAACCATAGAATTTAATAATGTTGATATCTCTGTTGTGGCGTTATTTATTGATTACACTGCATGTGTGTACATAGACATCTAAACGTGAAGAAGGTTATGAACAGACAATTCGTGATCTGAATGCTCGCCTGAGAAACGTAAGTACCTATGTGTTTACAACGAAAGGTCACATTCTAAAAAATATATGCCGTGTTCCAAAAATAGCTACACCTCTACACATAAGTTAGTGTAAAATTGTTAATACCTGACAGATTTTTACAAAACTTGAAACAATCATTGAGATAGTCATTCTGAACTTGTCTTTAAAGGTTGAGATTAAAATGGTCACCTTTGGCCTCGACACAAGCTTTTTGTCTGAGGCGTGTACACTGCTGCTAGATCCCTTTGTCAATAACAATGCATTGAACGTAACCTTAATGTAAACAACTCTGGCGGCATAATGACGTAACAGTGAGCACACACGGTAAGGTGCGTATATCATAATGGGTGTGACCGTAAGTAATGTTAAGGTAGTGCAGTGTACAATATTTTGTTGAAATCCATGAACTACAAACTAGAGCTGTCAAACTAATGCGTTAATAAATTGATGCACATTAAAAAAAATTAATGCGCATTAAAAAAATTAACGCACATGCATAAATTTGTTTAATTTATTAAATTCTGTGAAGCAAAAGTTCCAATATTCCATTAAACTGTGGTTATTTGACAATCAAATGAATTCAAGTAACTAAACTGTACTTGCAATTTTATCACAACTGTAAATAAATAATTATTTAGATGACAGGCTAATAGATTTCTATGCTAGCAGTGAAGTTAGGCAGGGCCCCCCAAATGTCTCGGGCCCAGGGTAACTTCCCCCCTACTCTCCCTCACGACGAGCCTGGGTGCGTTAATAACGCATTAATTAATGCGTTAAAAAAATTAACGCAGTGCGTTAATGCAATAAAAAAATTAACGCTTTGACAGCTCTACTACAAACTGAATTAGGTGTGTTTGAAGCAGGGGGGCACTAATTTTGAAACATGGTATAGAATAACTGTGCCTTTAATAACCATACTTTTTAAGCCAACCCTTCAGGCAACTGTAAGGGTCAAGAGACCCTCCCTTTGCCACATAAGTATGTTCTGTTTGCAAAATTTTTCTAATAAGCTTGTATCGTTAAATGGCCATCAGTCTTCATTTTAGACTGTGTCTCAAAAGTGCCCCACTTTGCGATATTTCATATTGTTTGTATGTCTGTTACTACTCCTGTCTTGTTTGTTATTACTGCTACTTTCAGTTTCTTGTCTAACTTTCTCCTTCTTCCCCTTTTCAGCATCATTCCAGATAAGCTGTTCAGGAAATTATTATTGGGACCTGCTTGTGATCCAACCAATCTCATCTAAGCAGTTTAGGCCCTGCATTAGGTTGCATAGGTACGAAATTTATACAAATGTGAATTTCATGTAACGATTGCTGTCATTTAAAAATGCTTATTTGTAGTTTGTAGTGAAATGATTGCCTTGTTGTTTATCAGGAAGAAAATCGACGGAGTACAGCCGAGAGTAATGTCGACAAACTACAGAAAGAGACGGAACGCTACAAAGGTAGTTGTTTACTTTGTGTAAGAATTGATTGTGAGTGGACTGAAAAATGAAAACAAGAATATTTGGCATCGCCAGTTGCAGAAATAGTATGCAGCCACCATCAAAGTCACCAACACAAGCATCAAACGTTTAATATGCAGGGTGGGCCAAAAAATGTGCCACTGTACTTTAGTCCACATCTTTGCCAATTATTGACTGATTTTCAAAATTCTTTCACTGGCACACTTCTGCAGACAGTTTGCGATAATGTGATTATTGTAGATCCACCACACCGTAAATGTGTCTCTACTTTACCTTGTGAAATATCAATGAAATGCGCATACATAACAATAATAACAAACATTTTGGTAAAGTTGAAAAAAAACACTTCAGACCAACGCTGCAGTGAATGGTCTGTATGACACTAGACTGTGTGGGTATAACACAGTCTAGTGTCATACGAATCATTCATCGCAATGTTGGTCTGAAGCGTTTTTCATTTAGCTAAATTTTTGTTATTATCGTTAGTTTTTGCTTACATTTATATTTCACAAGGTAGTGTAGAAACACATTTAACGTGTGGTGGGATGTATAATAATCACATTATTGCAAATTGTCTGCAGAGTGTGCCAGTGAAAGAATTTTGATAATCAGTCAATAACTGGCGAATGTATGGACAAAAGTGAAGTGGGAAGTTTTTTATGGCCCACGGTGTATAAACAGCAACGAATGGGAATTCTAGTACCATTTTCTGCAGTATGCATCTGACTATCACTGATGCAGTACACAGATCAATGTTGGCAACCAGAGCTATGCTTCTTTGAGATACACACATGTGTCGTGATTTTCTTGGCATTTAATATCATTTAATAATGGCATTTAATATATTTTTTTAAAATATATTTAATATATTTTAATATCATCACTAATCATGTGAGCCTGCATTTTTAAAGTAAAACTGGCACACTGGGTACTGTAGGGAATGTTCAGACCAATCTCTTTTGTATGCATTTTAGGATGGCTTAATAGCGGAAGTGTTACATAAAATAATGTCAGAGTACTGCTGAAGTGATTAAAATTTGCACTCAATTTTTGCATATGGTGCAGTATTGAGTCATTGTCAAATTCATTTATTTTCTAATCCAGCTGTCATGACAAAATTCATTACATAAATAAACCTGCTTGGTACTTAGTACTTTTTGCCAAGTGGCCACTGAACATATTGTACATGTGTGGATTTATAATGTTAGACCAGCTTTTAAGATTTATCGATTATATTTTCCCATTCATATTGTCCTATGAATAAAACTGCTTGATATGTATGTGAATGATTAAACTGTGGAGTACACAGGCAAGCTTGTAGGTATTCAACAAGCATATTCTGTGTTCTGTACTTAACACTTGTCACATTTTTTTCTGAAAAAATGGGCTAAAATATTAGTTTTCTTTCTTCTTTAGCTTGTTGTGCTGAACATTCATACCATATTGTTTCATGGATTTTAAGTAATGTAATGTACATATTGGCCTATTTTTTGTTCTTATTTCCATCCTGCAACACTGAACAAAAGATTTTCCCATTCATTCGGTTTTCTTTTGTTTTTTATCATATATTTCCTGAGGCAGAATGCTGAAAATTGTGCTATGGTTGTTGCACAGATGAGCTGATGAAGTACAAGCTGGCGAATCGGTCGCTGCTTGAAGACATGGATGCTAGTCGTCATCAGATGTACACCACTTAAAACCCACACACCGAGACAGATACTCTCTGCACTGGCCCGTAGTGTGCATCGTTGTTTGTATCTAATCGTTGCTTCTGTCTTCACGTCTGCTAACCAAACGTTTTTAATTGAGAATAACTATGTATATGTACTACTTGTAATCGCTACATTGTAGAATTGGCATGGCTTTTGGTCAGTAGTTGTCTTCTGCCTAGCAGCTATTTCGTCTGTTCTCTGTAGTGAATGTTGTGTGCTGATTGTGGATCGTTTGGCTGAAACATTCTGTGTCTGTAGACCTGGGGAGTAGTAGGTGTAGGTCGCAGATTAAGAAATATTCTTACTGTTGACATCTCTAAGAAAATGGGCAAGGGAGTTTGTTATTCTGTTTTGTTAACTCATGGAATGGCAGTGCTAATAAGGCACTCAGCAAGATAACTGCTGCAAGTGTAATGATATTTTTTATGTCTCGACTTATTTGCTGTTTGTGAAGCAGCCGTTCCAGTGTTGCATCCTGTTCCTGTTCGATATTCACCGTGATTTCAAAGCTCTGTGTATCGAAAAAATGTGTGAGCCGAGTATTTTTAAGGTTTCACGTAATTGACATTAGGTAGATTTGCATCAACATGCCATACAGACTGTGCGTGAATTATTGCACATAACTATTGCTCGGCGCTTCTGCTAGACATGCTTTGATAATTAGTCAGGAACAGTTTGTATTGAAGAGTAGAAGTTTGTATGAAGAGTAGATGTTAGACTGTAGTGTTATATAATAAGCTGCACTTTCAGGGTTTGCTCGATCGGCTTGCATTCTATACACTGTACCTACACTTGATGTCTGTCTTGTCTGTTGCTGGTTATGCAAGTTGATATGCCACAGTAATTTTCTACATTCAATATTCCATAGCTATTCTGTATTATGTACAACGTCTTGAACGTTTTATGTCACAGACAATGAACATTCCCGTTGGTCTTATTTGTGCTACATCAGTCTAAGTTCGGAAATCTGATTGCATTTTGTGGTTATTTTTGTTTAGTTTCTGCTACTGTAATTGACACCGGAAGACTGTGTTTCGTGATTTTTATGCTTGCTCATATGCTTTATAGTTAGTTGGTGTAACTATAATGTAGACACTGTTCAATCGACTATGCATTTTCCAAATGTCCAGCATGAGATCATCATGTACAAAAAAGCAACATGGTTATTAAAACGTCAGTGTTTTTTCATGCACTACTTTAAACTGTCACTCTTGGCCTGATAACTTTGCAGTTCTTCACTACTAACTGAAGGTTTCATCCACTGAAGGACGTCTTGGAAATGGTCGCCAGTTATGTGTAGACATTCAAACCCAGCAACCCTGACAGCATGCAGACTTGCCTGAAACAGATCACACAAGATTTAAATCAACCAATGTCACTATCTGTTAATTGTATCAACTTGTACCATGCGGCAGTGAACTGGTAAAAAATCAAATGTATGCTTTGAAGGCAACTGGTATAAAAATAGCCTGCTTAGGCAGTCTCAGAAAGATTTCAACACATTGTATGACGATCAACTTTTGGGGGACCTTGCCTAACCTACAAAGACTATGAAAACTGATATTACTGGCAGTAGTAGAAAAACTTCAATTGACGGTTACTGTCTGTTTCATGCTTGCCACAGCAGTGACCTAAGCAAGTGATTATTATGAATAGACTGATAATAGCTGACCCACACGCAAAAATTGCGTCCATTCCATTATAAAGCCACAAGTTCATGTGAATCTTAGTAAAGCACACAACTTGGACATCAACAAAGAGTTAGCTCCAATTGTACTTCATAGGATTATGATAATGATATGTATCTGATGCACTTGCTGTTAAATAATAACAAGAAATTTGAGCTAATGCTCATGAGACTCACGAAAGCCTATAGCAGTTCCTGTTCGCAAATGTCAGTCTATCTCCAGCCATTTCATCGCAGTTCATTCTTTGAGTGTGCGCTGCAGCCGACTGCAGCCGAAGATAGCAAAGATCAATAAAAACCGTTTATTTTGGAAGTTTAGCCCCTTTCAAAGTCATTGATCATGATACCACTGAAAAACTTGTCACTAGTGCTTGTTGTGATAGGCAGCATGCCCACGCATATCTGTAACCGTTTTGACGAAAGACTGGCCAATCGGTAAAATAACGCTCTCGTGCGCAGGTTTCCTTAAACCTAGAAAATCGAGACTTGGACCATCAAAATCTATGTTTAATGCTGAAAATTACATACGCAGCTTGTCTTTGTCTAACTCAATTGATTTTGGCGCAAATCACTCTTGCAATGTGTCTCACAGCTCTAAATCGCCAAAAATCCATAAAAACCTTTATTTTGGCGTTCAAGGCCATTGAATTTGGTAGCAATCGAAAGCCAGTGTACGACTTCCTATTAGTGATTAATAGTAACCTAGGCCCTATCTCGCACCGTTATTGAGATACAGCAACTTATTGGCTAAAAAAACACAATTTTTTCCTGCTCCCCTCTCATTTAACGGCCTCATTTGGGGTGACCGCCTTCAAATTTATGGAAAAGCTTTACAGTTCCTGAAACTAGAGTCTTCCAGGCAGCCGACGGTGAAGATTTGGTGATCTTAGCTTGCACTGTTTTTAACTGATCCACCCATGTAACGGACACAGAGATGGACAGACGGACAAACAGAATTGTGATGGCTAAGACGCGCTAAAGCAGTAGCTGCTTTCATGGGTAAAAACAGTTGCAGGCAACATAAGCAACAGAACAAACTACCTCATTGCAAAGATTCTCCAGATCAGCACCAGTAAAACCATCCGTTTGTCTTGCAATGTCTTCCAGGTTGAGATCCACTGTTGGTTTTTGACCAGTGTACACTTTCAGAATTTCAAGTCTGGCCTGAACATCAATTGCATCAGTACTGCCATGAATGAACAGTGATTCACAAGTGTTACGCTGTTAAACTTTTATCATGATAGCAATAAGGGCATGGCTAAAAAAATTCAGGATATAAAACACAGCTAAAAAATATACCACTGACATTTGCAATTTTTTAACCAACAAACTACAAGAAATTTGCAATACTGATCAACAGTCCCACCATAACCCCAAGTGCAGTGCTGTACTATCCAGCTAGTATAATTAATCAGCTGAAAATTTATATGCTGAAAATTAATTTGCTGAAAATGAAATCTTAGGAACATCACAAGCATTCCATAACTTGATACAGAGCCTAGGCCAAACTGATCAGAATGCAAGAGTACTTTTAATCATATATCATTGAATACCAAGCAGAGGATTCTGTTCAGTTGTAAAACCGATGTCAGACAATTGATTAAGTTCGTCAGCTTTTGTGGGAGTGGTTTAGTTGCTGGAGAAAATCAGCTGATAAAATCACCACAAAATTGCCTGATTTTATCGCTTGCAACTTTGTATGATGTCATCTAGCTTTTCGCAGAATGCAAAATGATACTTGCATTATTTTTCTGCATCTAACAAACATAACAGATTTTCAAACAAAATAAATTACTAAAATAATTATTCACCTTCCACTGTAAACAATCACTGTGGCAATATAAACAAAATCGGTTGGCCAATTTTGTCGTTAAGAATAGAATGTGTTTTATGTTGGATATAAAACTGGACAATTTAATCGTATAACAAAATCAGCTGATTTCTGCATGACAGACGACCAAATTAGCCAAAACAAAATCGGCTAACTTCATCGATCGTCTGACGGCCCCTTAACATTTTCACAGGCACAAATGTATCAGGCAAAGTGCTCCAAACACTAACCTCAAAGTCCGGTGGTGGTACATATATGATGTGATCCATGCGACCCGGACGCAGCAAAGCAGCATCAACCATGTCAATGCGATTAGTAGCTGCTATCACTAAGACATCGGCATTGTCAACAGCTGTGCTCCTGAACTCCGGCTGTTCCTACAGAGTTAGCACATAGTCAGTCACTATCTGTGATATATTGCATAGATCGAACAGTCACATTATGCAAAAAAGTTTACAGAGCCAAAAAAATTATCTATTCTCCTTGTGTTTTACATTAAAAGCTATGACAATGATCGTCTTTCCCTTCGTCACTCATCAGCCAAGTAAGTTTGCAGCATCCATTCTTCAATATCTTTTCAATAAGCTCAAATGCAATGACAAATTGGTTAAAAAGTACAGTTGTCTGCATAAAATAAACAATAACTGACAAATCCTAACAATTTTATTAATTACGTAACTCCAATTATAGAAATAGCATCAAATGCAACCTGATAAGTAGTTTACAAAGTCAAAATTATGCCACATATATGAAATCGTGTTCTGCATAGCCTGTAAAACTTTAGAAATTAGTAAAAACTAAAATACCTGGCCTAGAAAACCTCCCTCACACATCCCAACATCTTCATGAAATTTTATGATGGGCTTGCCTAGAATATATCTGAAAAATAACCTGGTTTAACGAATACTTGTAAAATAGCTATGATGCTGCTTTTTCCTAAATGTTAATACATGTTCACAAATAAGTAAATTTAAATGCACATGCCTCCAGATGTTCAGTAGCGCCAACTTCAATCCTGTGCTGCGACGTTCGCTGAACGCTGTCTGCAAGTATTCCAATACCATCCATCTCATTGAGAAGAGTCGACAGTACACGCTGCTGCACTGCTTCGCTTCCTGTTCCTTTCGATCCACTGTCGACTGCACGACTGCCAATCACCGAGTCAATTTCGTCAATAAACAGGATCGCTGGTGCAGATCCACGAGCCTGATGAAACACCTAAACATCATGACAAAATCATCCCAAATACCTCAATAAGTTAGACAAATTCATCAGTATACAACCTTTATTGTGATACAGACTGTTGGCATTTTCGCAAATGCTGCTGCCTTCATCGGAACAAATGTTGGCTAGGTCTTGCTATGCACTTAGTTAAAGTGCACGAAAGTCGGTAAAACCCTTCGTCTCTCACAAACATGCAGTTCAACCTATGAGTCTATTCAAAGACGCCAAATGCCTCGTTGCTTGCATGGAATTTTGATGTCACTGTAACCTTAAATACCACAGCACTGCAGACTGCACTGTACTAATAACTTTCATACTATCAGATGCCAAATTCACATGATAGCTGGTCCTCTAACACTCACTTCACCTCAAGAACCATCACAAGCTTTATCAATTTCTGTATATTGTTCTTTTAACTTCAGAAAACCAAAAAACTCGGACCAAACCATCCAATCCCGAAACATTATGCAACCACAAGCCTGACTTTCTAAGCTGCAAAAGGGCATACCAGCTACTCCTACCCTGAAGAACATTGATACCAATAATTTCGGTTTTCATGGCTGCTATTTTTCCAGTTAGCAGCCCATATGGGACTGATATAATGATGGACAAGAGCTTTAATGTAGCTGATTAAGACAAACACAATAAGATGAGTTCTAATTAGCTTAAAACAGTTGACAGCACAGCAAACCTCTGCAATTGTCTTCTCAGCCTCTCCTAAGTATGGCGAGTACAGCTGAGCTCCACTGATGGCCAGGAAGTTGACATGGCAAGATGCAGCTGCAGCCCTGACCAACGACGTCTTTGCGCAGCCCGGGGGACCATGCAGCAGTACACCACGAGGCAATCGCAATCCAAGAGCAGCGTAAGCATCGGGATATTTCAGAGGCCATTCTATGCACTGCACCGAAAAATGTCAATTCGTAACTTTTTGTTTAATATCATATTATTGCATTAATATCAATGCGGACATATTTTAGTTTAAGCAATCTTGTGTCACGACTTATGTAATATCTGCATAAATAGTGCACTTTTTTTAGCAGAAATGATGTGACAATAAAGATCTCTGACAACTAGTTATGTCTTACAACTTCAGCTGGAACTGTCGAATATTTCATAACACCAATACCTGTTTCAACTTGTCTTTTACATCACCAAGTCCACCAATATCATTCCATGTTATGTGAGGCATATTTGTGAGAAACATGTCAGAACCACGTTGAACAGAAGGCCGAACATGGTGTAATGCAGCACTGAAGTCAACTGGAGTAATGCAAACATCTTGCTTCTGTCAATCACATAAAAACAAAACACAAGCATTCACACAATACCTTATGGATCATATACTAGATCATGTAAAGTTATGGGTAACTGGAATTTTTTCTGAGGCATTGAACTAGTTTTGGCTAAATGTGGCTTCAAAAATGAATCAAAGTTGATGAAGATGATTTTGTGAGTTCTTTGCATACTTTTCACATAGCCACATTATGCTCAGCTCCATTAACTACTCTAAATGCACAAGTTTGCATCCTAGGAAACAGCATTCAGCAACTGCACAATAACTTAACGCACCTTGTCAACAGAGCTGGCCCATCTTTCAAGAGCCTGAGTCATAGCAAATCTCACAAGTGACGACAGATCAGCACCAGTAAAGCCTGGTGTTGCTTGAGCAAGAATACACAAGTCAACATCATTTGTAAGAACTCCATAAGGCACAATCACTTTCAGTATCTCGTGCCTCTTGTATTCATCTGGAATGCCCAACAATATCTACAAATAGTAAAAAAGTACAAAAAGTAACGGAAAATGCCCTCACTATGCAGACCCCCTTCCCGTCGTCCCACATCAACCAAATTTTGCCTGTGGGGTCATATCCCGGATATCTTTCTTGGTTTCAAGTTTCATTAAGATCGGTTGAAAAATGTGGGAGCTGTGGGGGGTCAAAATTTTGGCCTTCCCATTGACTTGGCACACCGCTTATACAACAGCTTGTTGCTATCGTGCAAGCCATGATATACAGTAGCAGTAAATAATCACTGCAAAAAATCTAATCATATTTCTACGGCTGCCAAGATTAATGATTAATTAATTAATTAATCGATTAATTTTTTCAATGAATTTGAATTCTATTATAATTTTGCACTTCTTATCAGTCCAAAGTGATCAACGTTTGTCATCTAATTTCATTTCATACAGAACATATCATCAGTCTCAGTTTAACCATCTGCACTTTGTAAGCTTTGACTATGCAGTTTTTGTAGGCTACTGCATCTTCACTTTTTCGATTTTGCTTTAGTTTGCAAAAGATAACAACAACCAGTAGTTTATTCTGCAGTTTTCATGGTATTTCTTGACTACAAAAATTAATCAAAATTAATCAAGTGATTCTAATTATTTTTGGAAATTGATCAATAAAAACATTTCATCAGTAGCAGCCCTACAAATTTCCTACCTCTTTTTCAAATCGACCAATACGACGAAGGCACGGATCAATTTCGGATGGTTTGCTTGTAGCGGCAATGACTGTGAGTCCAGAAACATGTTTATATTTTTCCAACAAGCTCAAGAGCTCTGCAAGCATCCGCCGTGCAAGTCCATCACTGCTGTCTCGACTTCGGGGGCAGACTGCCTCAATGTCATCCAGGAATAATACGCATGAGCCTTCGACGCAGGCAGATGCTGCCCGCTGAAAAGCATCGCGAAAATTCTGCTCACTCTCACCGGGCCTGCCACCGTACACTTTGTCACAAACTTGGACAAGAAATGCATCACATTCTTTGGCAACATGTTTAATTAAAGATGTCTTACCACAGCCAGAAGGACCAGTCACCAGCACACTTTTCTACATCACAAAACAAGCAAATCATTCTATTACATTCCACATTTATACATTATTTATACGCAAAACAATAACAGAGCTGTCAAATTAAATGCATTGATTAACGCATTAATGCGTTAATAAATTAACGCACGTTAAAAAAATTAACGCACATATGTAAATTTATGTTAATTTACTAAATTCAGTGAAGCAAAAGTTCCAATATTCCGTTAAGCTGTGGTTATTTGACAATCGAATGAATTCAAGTAACTAAACTGTAGTTGCTGTTCCATCACTACTAATTAATTCAATGACAAGCTAATAAATTTCTATGCTAGCTATGATGGCAGTTATTGTTGATTATATGTTTAAAATGTGTTTCTAACTTTCTACATATATTTTATAGGCACCCCTCTCCCACCAAACATCGCAGGGCCTGGGGTAATTTACCCTCCTACTCTCCTTATCGATGGGCTTGGGTGTGTTAATAAGGCGTTAATTAATGCATTAAAAAAATTAACGTAGTGCGTTAATGCATTTTAAAAATTAACCGTTCGACAGCTCTATATAATAATAATCTTGATGCACAATTTTATATTTTACCACAGTGAAACAGCAATCAGCAAACAGTCAACAAATATTCATAAGAAATGCAACATAAATATTTAATTTCTTTTTTCACAGCAAATGTTAATGCATTTACACAGTTGTACTGTTGTACCAGGTATGCAAAATATTAGACAAAAATGCTCACCCTTTTATGTAAACTATCAGGCAATTCACACTGCTGGCACTGCATAACAATACTGCGTAACAAACACACTTCATTGTCCAGTCCTCCAAGCATGATTGTTTTTTGAGAACGTTGCTCAAAACGCTCTTTAGATATAATTTTCATCACATTTATTTCACTGGAACACGTAATAAATCCACAACTGTAACTGTTCTTAATTTGAACATTGTGAATAATTATTCTGTCCCAGCAGAAAAGTTTTCCAAGAGCTGTTCTAAAACACAGCACTGCATGGTTGGCAGCAATAACAAAGCCAGCAAGTAAATTTTGTATCTGACTCTGAAGTGCCTCTGCCGAGCTCTTGCTGCACGACACAAATTCACTCCAATCTGCTACAATTGACAGTGAAACAGATTCAACAGCAGAACATGTGACCTTCTGAATATTGCACACTGGTATTAACTGTGCTTCAATAGAAATGTCACACAGTTTGTCAACATCTGCAGTCAAAACCGTGCCGTCAAACTGTATGTAACCATCACCAACTTTGTCTAGCCTTGGCCATGCACGACACAGAAACGATAACCTATCAGTGCATTCAATCTTCACGACATCATACAACGTTATGCCCTGCCTGTTCATCACTGATGTTTCCAGCCAACAACGTTGGCTGCCGACATCATCCAACCTACATGGTAGAACCATCAAATTGTCCACTAACGTTGCCATGCGTCCCTGTGTTTACTTTCTATAAATCACGTGCTGCATGCAATACTACATTTCCACCAGCACACGAAATCTTAAAGCAAATATATGTAACATAAAAATTTTTTTTATGCGAATGATAATAAACGCACACTGTTAACTTAACATTAATAAAAAAAACAACAGGAAACGCATGACACTAGTTTCTTACACTTAAACGAAAAGTGACAACGAACACGAAACTAAAAATATGTAATTTTCGGTACCTTACGTAACGTAAGATTGAGCTGAATAATGATTAGTAGTACACTACAGCCTACTGCGATGTCGTTTTGCTAAGACTTTGCATGGTGACTAAAGTTTCAACAAACCTTAACAACTTATTGTGGCAAAACGGTAAGTTTAAAATAACAGTCTGAAGAAGCAAACAGGGTTGGTTGACCGTGACCGCTACCCTCTACGTGTTGTACCAATTTGGACCCCCAAACGATTCCCCATTTTCCCAAATTGACTGCAACCTCAAATATTTGCATTGCGAATTGTGGCCAAGTTGCTTCAGTTAGCGACGTCACCACCAGCGTGGTTATTATTGACAGCTTATATGAACTATATGAAGGCGACGTACGGTGTGTCGTCTGTCTGTTGTCTGTCTGTAACGCATGTATTGTGGCTAAACCGTACGTCTTAAAAGGTCGGCGATAACACTGTTGGATAGGACGATGAAAAGTTCCTATAGGCTGTCAATAGTAATCATGTGTATCTGCAGCGGTTTGGCCGCAATTTTCAACGCAAAGTTGCTGCCTGCAGCCATCACCCACGAGCGCCGAATTACTGTATCGTATCCTAGCGTTAATTGTAGCGTTCGATAAAGTAGCGTAGCGTTACCATAACGTGTATGAGACTGAAGTCACTTTGGGAAATCGTTTTAATTCTTACCACGATCGTTCGAAAGTCGGACGTACGCAGGCCTTCAAATATAGGCGGTACGGTCGGCCCACCCTAACAACAGATGGGCTTTGTTATACAGTGTGAGACATAAAAAACACACCAAATTTTTTTTTGCCATAATCTGAAGAAGGGTTATCCAATTTTAATAATTTTTGGTACACATATTCATGACACAACTGGCCATAAAATAGCCATTCAGTTTCCCATCTCACCCAACATCTGCTTTTGAATACCTCGTAAAAACAGAACAGACAAAATATGCATTAAAATCAACAAAAATCTTTATAAAATGTCATCTTTCTGAATATGTGGCCACCAACAGCCAATCAATTACAAGGTTTGACTGCTGCGCGTCTATTAAATAGGCCTAACATTCAGGAATATTGATAAATTCAAGAAGCGACTGGTGAAGTCTGGATTGGTCTGGAGCAGAACGTTATCAACGCTGCTATTAACGAAAGGAGAAGTGTCTCCGAGCCGAGCCCATGTTCGTGGGCCAACATTTCAAACATTTTTATAGGCAGTTAAAAATGAACGATTAGCTAAAACGATAAAAAAATGGACAAAATGTGTGTTTTGTGTTTTTTGACTAAGCAATAATACGGGTGGTTGAAAATACAATATTTTGTTCGCTTTCTTTCCCTAAGTAGTGCAGAAACAGACAATGAGTGAGGTGGAAAACTAAACAGTAATTTGATAGCCAGTTGTATCAGAAATGTTCTTACCAAAACGTATTAAAATTTGATCACTTTTCTTCAAGTTATTATGAAAAAATTTTGGTGTATTTTTATGCTTCACAGTTAAAGGTAAAGGTAAAGGTCGTCAATTTGTATAGCGCATAGTCGCGAACATGCGCACGCCTCTAATGCGCTTTCGTCACTAACCAGAGCCGCCTGCCTCACGGCCACCGTGTGCAGCCTGCAGACACAGGCTGGCGCAGCGGCTGGCTAGGCAACCCCAGTCAGCTGTACCAAGGTTCCCACCTTCCGTAACCCATATAAATGAGTTACTACTCATTTTACCGTCCCACGGAGGGTAGAAGGCTGAGTCGACCTAGTTGGCAGGCTTCGCACCGAGATGGTTTACCTGCCCGCAGGCAGTCACCCATCGCAGTTCTAACCGGGCCCGGCGTAAAGTAACTTTGTTTCAGCCGAAACGCGTTACCTGCTACGCCACGCCACCAAGTGTAGTTTAAACCTACATGTTACGTGCTATTTGTGTAGGCCCTACGCTTGTGTGCGTTAAGACAAGTTACTGATAAACAAATAATGACGAGGAACTTGTCGTACACTTGAAGGTTTCCCTGAAACCTGAATTAGCGCCAGATTGTATACTTAAGTTGAAAGGGTTTGGTAAACATTTTGAGCTGTCGGGAAACTTTCAGAAAACTAGTTTTTTTTGACAAAAAAATTCGTCTGACAATGCAAAATTTAGGACCGATAAACCCCCGATTTGAAAAATTTAAGAGCAATACTGGTATTTTTGGCAGCCATAATCTCCCCGGTCGGAAATTGGCCAAAAATTGTTACTTTGTTAACCCACAATGCCGCTGAGTGTTACGTACAAAATAAAAATAACCGCAAACAAGTAATTTGAGAAAAGCTCATGAGACGCGCGACAGCCTTAGCAGTTGCTGTTTGCAAGTTGTCCAGGTCTATCTCCTGCCATGTAGGCGCAATTCACTTATAAAATGCGCACCATAGCCGAAAATTGCAAAAAAACACCAAAACCCCTTATTTTGGGAAATCAGGGTCCTATCTGCAACCATTTTCACACTGTAAGAGTCAATAATGACAAAATAACGTCTTTTAGAGGGGTACCCCACTTTGACGCTCTCGTTCGAGGGGAACCCGGCCCATCACCCAGGGGCACGAAATTTTGTCATTAAAAACTAGAGTCCTTGGGGCAGCCCACAGTGAAGATTTCGTGATTCTGGATTTCGCCGTTTTGATACAGTGCCGGGATGTGACGCACGGACAGACAGACAGACACCTTGACGATGGCTAAGACGCTTTACATTACATTACATGCTGTCGCGCGTAAAAACTCATGGATCTAGATTCAAATACCTCGTTGCACAGCGCGGATTTCTAGTTTTTATTATGCGGCTGACCTAACTGGCCGCATTAGTTTACGGTCTTGCCAGTCTGTCCGTCTGTCTATAGACTACGGACTTTTGAGTCGTAAATCGAAAAACGCAAAAAAATCCATATAACTTACTAGCTACGACGTAACAGACATCTGTTAACCTGCTATGTTATGTGTTTTAAAATTGCAGTAAAGACATCACGCTATCGTATATTTACAACAAAATTCGCATACTTTAGGTATACAGAAAAATATATAGGCCTAGGCCTACGTTATTGACCCTCCGGAATCGTTTCCACATGGAATAAAATTAATTTCAAAAGCACACTAGCATTAACATGACGTGATGCATATAATATGGCTATATCCATTTTGCAATAAGTCCAAAATTTGCACAAAGTAGGCCATAGACTGTCCAATAATTTCGAGTATTTTGCCCATACAGTGCGACTTGATGTCCGTGACTTGATTTCAGGGACGTCAAAGTCTTTCTTGTACGCAGCAGATGATCGCATCATCTTACACTGTTAATAATCACACCATCAGCTGTCGGTTTGCCGTTGTCTTGATATAACTGTATGCCAGCTACAGCTGCTGCTTCTGACTACAACGAACAAAGTTAATACACTACAACCATTCGTCACATTACAATCTTTATTTGCGAATAAACCAAACAAGCAGCGCAAACTGATTATTACATGTAAGCGTATCATAGCTCCGATGATAGCAGTTAGGTTTATTTAAGTCTCAGCAGCGTGACACGTACGTCTGCTATAGGTTTTCATTAGGGCCTAGGCCTACGGTATGTACAGCTTAGTCTGTCATGTGTAGGCCTATCATGCCACAATATTGCCGCACGAGGTTGCCGCTAGTCACTGTTAGGCAAAATAAATTCATTTCTGCACATCACAGAAATAGCCTTCATAAAAATCCTGACCTAGTGAAAAAGTTTCAAGCCTGACCTAACTCAATTAAGTTATTCCACTTGCGTAAGTAAGTTACCTTGCACGTCGATTCGTCGTTGCTGTCGAGCAACGCATAAGAGAAGCGTTCGTCGTATCTCTCACGATGATGTGAAAGTTGCGGGGTGTTGATTGTGCGCGTCTCCGACGTTACGTCGTCATCTCGTGCTGTCAACCGGTCATCCGGTGCGAGAATACTGTCCATATCGAAAAGGCGTCTTTTCACGCGCGGTGGTTGATGTCCCATCGTCACATGCACGTTTGATGCGCCCTCGCTGACTGTTGCAATGTGATCACGCCGGTAGTCGCCAACGTTGTCTTGTGGTGGTTGACTGGCGTGTGCTGTAATGAGGTGATGACTCGTGGGTACTGCTGATGTCTGTGCTGCTAGACGGTTCCAGTCGTCCGTGCGCTGGGTGAAGTAGAACGGCGGAGACTTGCTCGGAGTCCAGCTGCAATAACCGGGAGACAGACCGACGACGGATGAAGCGCTGCACGGTGATGGACCTGGACTGTCATCGTCGTCGGGCACAGACAACCCCATCGCCCGCCGAACCTTCCTCTGAGCGCGACGACGCCGAAAGTCACCACGCTCGAAGTCCTCGACGTTGGCCGGATGAATCGCCCAGTAGTGCCCCTTCCCGTTGGCGCTGCGCCCCGCCTTGACGAAACAGTCGTTCAGCGACAGGTTGTGCCGGATACTGTTGCGCCAGCCCGGACCGCGGTAACGGAAGTAGGCGTAGTGGTCGAGAATCCACTGGTATATGTCGCTGAGCACCAGCTTGCGCTCTGCGGAACTCAGTATTGCCATGGCGATCAGTCCGATGTAGCTCTGGCTTGGCTTGGGCTCGTCGTGGTGGCCGGCTGGCGCCGTCGCTGCTGCCGCTGCGGCCGCCTGCAGAAAGCGCAAGTGCTGCTGGGACGTGTTGGCGTCCTGCAGCTTGGCGTAGATGAAGGACAGAAGACCGCCGTAGCCAAGAGCTGGGGCACTGGTCGACTGAGACTGGACCGCGGTTGATGAACTGGTGGGAAACACTCGGTATGCAGCGGTCGGCATGAGCAGACGCTGGTAATGCTGCGCTCGCTGGGCGTACTCGAGAAACTGTGCACGCTGATGTACTTCCAGCAGTTCCAGACCTCGTGCAGGGAAAGTCATCACTGACGCTGCTGTCTGCTCACTGCGCATGCCCGGCATTGCTACATGGGCCGGAATGACAGCACCGTTTACTGACGTCACCGCATCAGCTGCTGCGTTCGCGTACATTTTTGCACTTTATCTCTCGACTCCAGCTGCAAAACATTCGCCAGTAAAAATCGACTACAAACAGTCAATGTGTCTGTTAATTTTCTGCATCGAAGTTCGTTCAGAGTGCATGCTTCGATGCCGAAAATAATCTACACAATCTACAACCGTCGGCGTCAAGTTTTTTTTATGAAAACAGCTTGCGTTGAAGCTAACACTAAAACTCGGCGTTGTTTACTGCTCAAACATAATACAGATTACTTTTACAGAATGGTCAAATAAAGAAATAAGCCGTAAGTTTTGTTATAAATGCGTCAAATATTCACCTATTTTCGAACCTCTTTCACTGAAAAACTATCCAGTATTTCGATTCAATGATTATTAAAAATCTCACCGCACCCAAAACGCGTCGCTACACTACCTTGTGAAATCTACAGCAGTATAGAACATATAATTAACGAAATCACTACGTTGTAACTTTCGGTACAGCTATACTCAGTCTGAACTTGATTGTATTTCACGACGCGTTCACTATTTGGTGAAGCAATGAATGCGTAAAAGTTGGAAGTTTACTATTTATGGAGCATCCGACACTCTGACAGAAATTGAAGACGAGAGAAGAAAGAAAAATAAGAATACTCTTTTAACTTTCTATTTACGTTTCCATCACACTCACAAGCATCATGTGAAACATACTTGATACATACCGCTTAACTTGTCGATTTGTATATACCACATTCGTGTCTTAAAAGCCAGCAAAGTTCAAAGCGTGGGCACCAAGCGCAAGCGTTTGTGTTTGTAATCGTCGACCTGGGTGGCGTGGCTTCGAGACGTTGTCGTGGAGACGGTGCCAGCTCAACGCCGATTGGCTGCAACAGCTGCTGTTACGCCCATTCGAGGAAGGCGACACTTGCGCAATTGCATCCGTCGCAGCACTGTCTGCAGCGCACATCGTAATGTTGATGCTGTAGGCTAAATGCTTTCAGTCAATCCAGCTTCACTTCTGAGTGATTGACTCGTCTATTAGATACAACAAATGCGAACCTGCAGTAAGCCTACACTACACTGCATACAGTACAAAAGCAAATTAACCGTATAAAATTAACTAACCACAACAATAAACACATTTAAACAAATATATAAAAAAAACCTGTAAAACAAATTACTGGTAAATGACATTGTCGTAGTACAATCTTGTACCTGCTTGTACGTTGATTATGCCGAGTCTTTATGAAAAGGTACCAAATAGGCCTAAACAATTAAACAGTTAAATCATAGCTATAGCTCATTGTATTCGCGCAGCACTTTATTTATCTTATTTTAATTTAAATACTGTTTATTTTGTCATGTAAAAAAGCATCCAGAGAAAAGGAAATAAAGCGAATTAATGTAATGAAAGCCGAAGCGCAGGGCTTTTATTTCATTTTACTTCAGTTTAGTTTAGTTTAGCTCATTTCATTCCATTTCTGTCGCTCTGTAAGCAACTTAACGTACCATACATATGTAAGCCCAGGGTATATAGAAAGTTAAATTAGGCTAAGCTTGGTTTTGTTTTATGTGCACCTCATCAAATCAGTGAGATCAGATCCGGTTATCGTGGGTTACCTGATTCTTCTCGCCATCTGACAGTGTTTGAATTGCCGAGAGGGGAGTTGGAGGAGTTGAACCCCCTTTTTCTTAACCCCCTAACACACTGTTAGATTATATATTGGGGCAAGCTATTACATCACAATTTTGGTCCGTTTCCGACAGTCGAAAAGTTTAATCCCCCGGCTATTTTTTGCAATTTAAACACTGATCCAGATGTGTAAGTGTTGGCGGCGATGCCTATTTCAACAGTGACAAACTGATACATGCGTGCACACAGTTGTGTCGCGGGCGATTATAGTCATTACGGTGATATTACACACTAAACTAACGTTACTATGCCTTGTGTAATAGAAAGTTTAATTTATCACTGTATTAATAAATGTAATTCACATATTAATTGATCATAAGAACATCGCAATGTGTCAACAAATGCATGTGTAAATTGCACGAGTATTATGTAGCATAACATAACATAGCTATACAAATGATCGTAGCTAGATCACGCAGAAAGTCTACAAAAGCAACTCGCTTTTTAACGGCAATTTTTGTCCACTTTCCGTAACGGAGAAATTACTTTTCTGATAAGTATGCAAAGCCCTGCGAGCGCAAAAATTGTCTAGTGTTCGTTGCAGTTAATTGATAAGTAAGTGAATAAGTTGGCAAAGGGTTTAGCGCATTGTGCGGTTTTCTGTTCACACTAAATGCACGCGCTAACATTATTTGGAAGGATTGCATCGGTCGATTCTTCGCGGTGCACAGAATTAGAAAAACATCAAAACGCGTCCACTGCGAAAATTAAAACTCATCGACGCGCGCGGCGGGCGCCTGCGTTCGTATTGCAATCACGCCATTGTCGACAACGTACGACGCTTAGAAATTACACATCAAAGCGTACGAGCTATAATACGAACGACGCCAGACGACGCGGCAGGCGCTGTGCACCGAGTGGCGTATAGACAAGGGGGGAGCAAAAGTCACAGTCCACCAATCCGAATTTTTTTTGTTAAAAATTGATATTAGAGACTCAGAAAAATAATCAACATTGTTGCCATCAGATCTCATATTGAAGGCTATAACTGCACCAAATTTGATTTCGGCTGGGGCTCCGTCCCAGACCCATGTGAAGCTCATAGCGTTCCCCCTGGTCCTCTAGCTGGAATTTAGGTGGTTCTACTTCTAAAAGGAGAGACAAAAAGAGGAAAGAAAAAAAGAAATGAAAAAGAAAAGAAAAATAGGGAAAGAAATGGAAGAAAAAGAGAAAGAAGAGAAGCGAGGTTCTTCTAGTTCACGTTTCTAGCTACGCCACTGTGAGCACCGTTGACGCCTGGGCCGCCAGTTGCCGCTTGATGCTTGTATTTTGTCTTCTCATCTACGAGGTCTGGCCCGCTCGCGTCTCAAGTCCCCGCACGCACTTCTCTCGGCAGCAGCGTAAATGGCGTGATGCACGACCAACGAATTAGCCGTAGGTCTACGTATAAGTACGGTCCGATGAGCTGTTTGAAAGCAAGGCCGTTGGTATACAAGCTAGCCGAGTGTTTCCGCACGCCGGCGGCGGCGTCACGCGTTTTAATTATCTCCCACGGCGGCCCGCGTGCATTGCGCTAATGCCGTCGCTCCGCTCCCCCGGAGACTTATGTGTAGGCCTAGATATTATTGAATCCATCGTCTGATAACATGTCTATTAGCTGCGAGACTGCGAATGCAATGTAGCCTACTAGAATGGTGGCAAGTTCGAAGACGCTGTGATGTCGATGACTTCCGCTGTAAGCTAAGTTTATCCGACTCCTTATAGCTCGCCCGTGTCCGATTAACGCCGCTAACGCATGCAAATGCGATTGTTGCCGATTTCGACCACGAATGCAGACGTGTTTTGTACTGCGTGTGGTATGTCGCATTGTCTATCATGATAAACTCAGAAGAGTCTGCGGTAAGATTTGATATTTGGACCACGCACTATAGTCTGCGCTAGACCATAGCGACACGCTGACATCAGATACAAACGGATAGAACTGCAGCTTTTCAGAATTTTCCTTAAATGTAAATTGTTTCAATGTTTCTAGTCTAAAAACGTTATAAAAAAAACAAAAAAAGCAGAAAGAAGAAAGAACATGGCATGCACTAGAACGTCGATGACGACGACGACGGGGTTTAGCGATAGATCTGATCGTTTCAGTGGACGCGCAGCGTCAGCAGCGACGGCAGCTGCCTGGAAAGGAAAATATTGTTTACGTCTTCGCGAAATCGAGACCTTTTGCGCAATTGCCAAAAAACTGCGCACGCGAGCGTCAAAGAAGGGTGCTCCTCTAAAATTGGTTATTTTATCGATATTGGCTCGTATAGCGTGAAAACAGTTGCAGATAGGCATAGACATGCTGCTTATCATAACAAGCACTGGTGACGAGCTTTTTGGGGCTATCTACCTCGATGACTTTAAACGAACTTGAACCTCCGAAATAAGCGGTGTTAATAAGTATTAGTGATTTTTTGCGATTTTCGACTAAGATGCACATTTCAAGGGTAAATTGCGACGAAATGGCTAAAGATAGACCAAGACAATGTGCGAACAGGAACTGCTAAGGCTGTAGCGCGTCTCATGAGCTTTGCTCAAATTACTTCTATAATACTGTCATAATGGCACAACCATTGCAGGAACTTGTCAGGGTATTTCCGAATGCTAAACAGTGCCAAGTAGATTAAGAAAATCGACATAGGGTCACAAGTCTTTCTGTAAGTCGATCCACATCTATTTTCAACATCGTTATCGCCATTTGTTACTCTTATTCCTCAGCGCGAAAGCCGATTCTGAGTCAAACTTTCAGAGTCATCAATGGAAGCGACAGTGCAAGGCATGTCATGTAGGCCTATGAGCAGCTGTTGTCATTATCTAAATACAATGTTGCCTGCCATCTGTTTATAGATCCAAACCAGCGAACCGTTTAAACTGGCAATATGCAGCATCAGTACCAGCAGCAGCCGTATGGATCTCATGTATAGGTCGATGGTCAGCGGAGCGTAAATCTGTGTAAAAACTGCATGTTGTTGTCTCAGTCGCCCATGCACTGCTGTACACCTGTATAGGTCTATGTTCTAAAGTGCATGCTTGCAAATAAATTAGTATTGACCAGTGCAGTCGATGGAGAACGCATTCACCTTGACATTGTGTAGGCCCTACTAGGTAGCACCGTAGCAGAGCGACTCAATAATTGAGAGTACTTATCAGTTAGTTTACATTTTTGAACGTAACGTATGCTTTGATTGATCTAGCAATGCATATACATAACGGCGAGATCTCCCGGGATTAGACTACGTGGTGACTGCATATTTTTAAAAATATTATTTTTACAGCATGTTAGCATACTATCATGGGCCTAACTATCGTCAAACTGTCTGCATTCTGTCGGTTTATTCTTCCGTATGTTTAAACCCAGATTTTATTACGCCGACTTTCACCATGAAACGCACTTTGTCGGAGACTTTTTTCGCGTAGTCGGCGTAATGAAATTTGGGCTTCGTCACGCGCAAGTACTGAGCCACAAACGGCAGAGATGCGATTTAAGTTTAGGAACTCTATCGTCTAGGCTACAGAATGCAAGCTCAGTGCTGAATCATAACAAACAAACAAATTCTAATAAACATAAATCTATGCTGTCTACAGAAAAATGAAAGCAACTAACCTTCGACTTTAGTTTCTGGCGAAATAAGATTTGTGCTTAATTCTCCTGGAAGAACGTCAAGCAAAAATGGCAGATGTAAGTAAGTAGGCTAAGTATGTAAGTGAATTGTCTTTATTGAACAACTTGAGCGATTGCGATGCCCATTGTCGACGTGCTACTTTTTGTGCTTTTGTTTATATTTGTCGTGAAAGGCTGAACTCCGAAGACGGTTGAGTGAATGAGCGCATATACGACATAGTTGCGTGTGTCTGTTTCGTGATCGATATCACTGGTCGAGTACAGAATGATAACAGACATTCGGTGTAATCACTAGCGCCGAGTACACAACGTCGTCAGTATTGTGGCCAAATATACGCAAAGCGGTGTAATGAGTGACTGGGCTTGATGAAGCGTCTGCGACGTATGCTGGCTGCTTTATACGTAATTCGTACAATTACGAGTGGCGTCGTCGTCGTCAGTGGCTTCTATCCCTATACCTGGTGGGCGCAGCTTGCGCCCAGTGAAAAATAGGGGGGAATTTTGTTAAGGCTGTAGATAAAACTTTCCCCCCTATTTTTCACTTGGCAAACTACACACTTAACAAAACTCACCCCATATTTTTAATCTACATCCTTAACAAAACTTCCTCCCCTAAAATAAAGGGGGAAACTAAAGTCGGAAATTGGGTGGGGTACCTGAGCCTAAAACTAAGGGGCGGGGAGTTGCACCCGATTTCGCTTCCAGATTTGGGGGGATAAAAGCCACTGGTCGTCGTCGTCGTCTTCATTTTGCCGTCGATGCGGCTGCATGTCTGTCGCAGCGTCAGCAGCCCGGTGGACGAACATAAACACAGGGTTAGTTGGTTCGTTTGGTCAGTCGTCAGTCGGTGATCAGCGGCCAGCCAGCGGGAAGCCTCGGGCAAGACAACGCCGAGCGATCACTAATCGCTGCTGATTGTGTATAGCCAGCCAGATTGCCGCGGCCGAGCGTGAAACGACCGCGCGCCAAATTAAGGGTCGTACAAGCGATCCTCGCCGAAGTGGAATAGACGGACGCACGACGCCGGTTTCCGGCTGGAGGCAAAGTCGTCCGCGTCGCGTTGTCGTCGTGCCCTCCTCTTTCAAGCGTCCTGACCTCTGCCGTTGTGTGGTCGAGGTAATTAGCGAGGCACGGCCGCGGGATCAACGACCAGATCACCGCAGACGTTACGTTACGTTAGGTCTACTCGTTACCGCATCGGTGCCGCGTGTAGCGTGCGGCTGGAATATTGTGTTCAATCTATATAGCCCTACAGCGGCATCATCAGCAAATTTTACAGCAGCAGCCAAGGGCAAAGAAAATCTATTCCAGCAGTCGTGGCCGTAGCCTAACTGCCTACGTAATGTTTTTCTTCAGAATATTTATCTCCGCCAACGGAGCGAAGTTAATTGGAGGAGATTATGAGATTGGCCGTTCTGTCCGTGTGTGTGTGTATGTGTGTGTGTCTGTCTGTTTGTCTGTCTGTCTGTGTTCACGAATTGGCGAAGATATGCACTCTGACAAGCGCCTTCTAGTGCAATAATAAATTTTATATACAGCACTGATGGTACATAACTGTGAAATACATAGGCCTAAAATACTTACTAGTCTACTTGTGACAAGGACCATTCATTGAAACTTATGTAGAGAAGACTGTACTTACGTCTTCATTTCTTTTCAGAACGAGTCGTCAGTGTCTGAAACAATCTCGACGAGACAACAGTTGGAGCTGATTCACTGAATATCTTTAATGAGAACCTGAAAAGTCTAAGACAAGCATCAGAGATGGCCGAGTCTTTGTATTGCCAACTGATACCGCTATAGACCTAGTGGGGCTGATCCAGTCATCTAGTGAAGCTTCATCCAGTTAATTTACGATAAGTTAGTAGATGAATAGTAGGAGAGCTGAGCCAGTTTGGTCTACTTAGTACAGTTAGATGGCCTGGCCTTGACATATGTCTGTTATTTGGCCTTGTATTGTCACCCCCTGGTCCACATAGTGCACTCGTCCACCGTCACCCGACCTACA
>Ga0209367_1001607_pt1 | contig 28217 bp, 13 predicted proteins | sample WorMetLIZISLAND2_FD_187412 | JGI IMG/M metagenome (GOLD analysis project Ga0209367, IMG submission 187412) | Marine gutless worms symbiont microbial communities from Max Planck institute for Marine Microbiology, Germany - Olavius geniculatus... ...
ACAGCCAGAAAATTACAACATTTTGTACTTTATAAAACTCACATCAACGCATCAACGTATACTTGTGTATTGTGCAAATAGCGACGATCTCGGACTCAAGTCTCACAGTTTAGTTCAGTAACCAACCGAATTCCGAAGTTCGCAGATTAACTGTGCAGTGCACTGCAGTCACTACTCACTACTCAGCCTCTCAGTCGAAAACTGTCAATAACAGCCGAATTGTAGGGCTATACTCAACGTTCTCTAACGAAGTTAAGCCGAATCGTTATTTTCGCATTTTTTTACGAATTTTTACGCATTTTAAAAAATTGTTAAAATTCGCGAATTTTTAAGCATTTTAAAACCGCAACTTACGAATTCTCGAATTATGCCGCTGTTTATATATATAGAGAGAGAGGCTTAGGCTTATACGCACATCGCGACCTGTGACTGACCCATCGTTTGCTGCAATATTCAAATTATTGGCATTAACATTAGCAACACGAACAGCGTACCGTGTTCGTAGAGCCAGTGTATTTGCTGGTTTTATGCTCCAAGTATCTGCTGTCGCGCGTAAAAATCGATTGCTTGCAATTTCAAAATTTGGAACGGAGCCTCATTTCTTTTGAGTGCGCCAGGGACTCCAAAATCTTAATCTGACATTGCATGCCGTACAAGAATATAATGCACGTACATAAATTGAGATGTTTTTCAGCCGATATACAGTATGCATTATTTCAAATTATACCGGAGGGCAAAAATTTGACAGGATTTAGATAGCGGGATAGGATATTCGTCCATCGTTATTGCGCAACGTCTTATTATAGGTCACAATAAAACCACTTGCGTGTCTCGTTCGTCTGTTCGTCCGTCTGTCTGTTCGTTGATGCTAATTCGTCGTGAGTTTCATCTTCACACTGCAGTGTGGACTATTCGTCAATTCATATGTTGTGTGTCACACATTGAGGTTATATATTTTGTCACAAGTAGTTAAGCTCTGACTCCATGATGTCGACCTGCTGTAGACTTGTCGTACAGCACTTTGTACAACAAATAGACAGCAGATCGCAGCTAGTGGAGTGTGAGCCGCATTGAGCGCCGATATGTGTGCGTGGTTGCCGACGCTGGTTACAGTGGTGGGATGCGCTGACCCCGAGGTGATGCCGGAGCAGACATGGTTTGAACGCAGTCCGGACGGCCAGTCGGCGACCATCGGCTGCGTCAATGCAGACGTCAAGTGGAGCGTTCGATGCGTCAACGGCGTCTGGCTCGGCTACCACGCCAACTGTACCCTCGGTCAGTCCGTCTTATTATCTCATCAACTCGCTTCGACCACCTGCCGTCAACGATGACAAAGTAAAACTACAGTGGATGAAATTTGAGCTGGCTGTTAACTTTTCAAATTTGGCGATCGTCAATTTTCATTAACAAACGATGGTTATGGTACATGGAAAATGCAGGTTTCTGTTTAGCAACTTTTTGCCGTATGTTCCAACTAAAATACGGGAAGAAATATAACTAGCATAATAAATAAATCATAATTGATTGAAATAAACGAAGTGTGGAAAAGAAAAAAGCAATTCGAGTGGTTTATGCTGTTGTATACGTTATCGTGTGTTGGTCATGTTTAGCTCATCAGCAGCAGCGCGAAGATAACGCTTACGTTGCAGACGACGTCTCTATACCGTACGGTAAGTTCTCGTTATCGTCGTAAACGTCTCATAATCTTCCATGTGCTTGTCGTACTTTTATCCAAACATAAGCTTTTTCTACTATCCGATTTTAGACTTGCAAATGAAGAGCTATTGTTATGGAATCTACAATCGGCTAGGTATACTGTTTATTTCGTAACTGTAATTAATTGCGGAATCATCACTGAAAGTCGCTGCTCTGTTTAGGGACATTTGTTGTGCTCGTAATATTTTTACCATAAGATAATAAAATTCAGCATCTGCGAATCCGTAACAAGCTTTTTATTCACCGCGTAAGCTGCGTCTAGTCCGTTTTATAGTCGACCGGAAGTATTCAAGCAATACGATGAAATGATAAAATTCATTTCCAGATAACTTAGGCCTAAGCGCTGTGCGGAATGATCAGTTATGTAGCGATTAGCAAAAATTCGGAGTTGCTGTTAGATTGTGTCAATTGTTGTTCACGTGTCAGGTCTGGCGATAGGCATTGGTGCAATCATCGGCATACTAATTGCACTCGTGATTGTCGCCGTCATCGGATGTCGCCGGTATGTAACGCGCAGTCGTTCTAATTGATGATGATCTTTCTGTTTACTGTTGTTGTTGTTTGTTACCTACAGTGTATTAGTTGCTTCGGATATTTAGCGAAGAAATGGAAAAAGTGCAATAGCTTACTTTTTTGCCTCACCCTGTAGTTTCAAGTGCTAGGTTACGCTGAAGTTCGACTCAACATCAGTAATTATTATTCTAATGTATTGGCCTCGATTTTACATTTGTGTCATGAAGTAGCAGTTTAAATCGATAGCTGGATTTGTTATTCGTCAGCGGTAAAGAACGACATGAGAAATGAGGCGTTTGTGATGCGATGCGATGCGTAGTGCGTATTTGAAACCAGATTCTCTCACGGCTTCATTCTGCTTTCGGCTTTCCGCATAACTTTCAAGATTTGTCTATTTTTGTAACTCTAGAGACTGTCGGTTTTCAGTTATCCATATAAATATAGACATATAGACAGTGCATTATAACATTGATGATTATGAATTTACGATCATGTTTTGCGGAATGTGTAAGGCGAGGGGAAAGCGGCGCGTCGTTGGCGGCGAAGAGGTTCGAGCAGCAGCGCCAGCAGCAACTGCAGCAGCAGGTGCCCCTGCGACAGTTGGACGACTGCAGCTGCTATGTGGCCAAGACAATGACGTTACCGACCACCACGACACTACCCGTCTACGACTGTCCTTGTGCAGGCAGCGACACCGACAACACCGGACGAATCCCGCCGCCGCCACCGCCATTACTACATCCGGTCACGCCGCCATTACTGTATCCGTTGAGCGACGCCACGCCTACATGCGACGTGTGCGGTCGTGCGTTGTCGGCGGCATTCACCGGTGATGAGTCACTGTGCAGCTGCGCCCCCGCCGCTTTCTGGCAGTCGCCATACTCGCGACTTCCGACGACGGCGCTCAGCGACACCGGAAACCACGTGACGTACGAGACCGGAAGTCACGTGACGTACGTGTCGACGACGGCGACTGCGGGATCCTGCCGGCGCGCCGCGTCGCTGAGACCTACCGATGCCGCATTGGACGACGTGCGTCACGTGACCGTGACGTCAGACGTCAGTAGCTGTACGTTGACGTCTACAAGGGGTCGTGATCGCGAGACTGGTCGCCGAGTTGTTAGCGATTAGTCGCTGCAGTGAACATATACGTCGACGCCTGCATTGTTCAATCAAGCACTACGACGTCACTATGACCGAACTGCTAGGTTAACAAAATAAACTGAAACACAAGTATTTTGAAACAATTATTCTGTTGCACTCTGGTACACGTGAACCCATGCAATAAAGTGAAACTTCTCGGCAAGTTTTTGCCGTCATTAACAGTAAACTAAGTCAACAGCGATCGGCGACCGTCTTCAATTGTTTTAATTTGTTTCATTTTATCGCACTTTTTCGTGCATCCTTATTCAGTAGCAGAATTCTTAGCTCCCCGTGATGTGTCGTGTAGTGTTCTAACACGTATTGTGGGTTACTGACGCTGTTTGTGCGAATGTGTTTAGTTACTTATGATGTCAACTTTAATCGCGGGAATTAATCATTAAAAACGATAACATCATACTTTACAAAAGCTTCCGTGAGTATAGAGCTTACATTCGAAGTAGTAACCAGCCAAATTTCTCCTTATTTATTTAATTGCAATAATGCTACCGCTGATCTAGAATTTGTATTAAATTCTAATTTTCTGACAGTGAGAAAAATTTCGCTGCACAGACCAAAGTCTGTTGCATACGAGTTCATTTTCTGTGCGGCGTTTTGAGCCGAGAACGGTCAAGTCCAGTTAAGGTAGCATTATACGGTTTATACCTGCCGGTAGCTGGCTCCCATTGAAAGCACTGTCTTTATCTCAGTAAACCAGTCACCAGAATGTCAGCAGTTCTGGTAGGCTTAATAGAGCCTACTATAACACAGGACTTGCCGTGTGGTTGGTTAGATACCAAGACGAACCGCTAATGATCACTCGACTTCGTACTGTCCCGGCTCTACTTTAAATAACTTCGTTATTATGCGCAGTTACGTACGGCTGCCTTATATAGGCCTACCTGGGAGCAAAGTGGTGTGGCATAGAAGTATGGAAAGGTTTTTCAGCCGTTGACAAAGTTGGTATTGTCCCCAGAGTCTACTGGGAAGCATTCTTCGGAGCGTACAGTGCTCGGGGAAAGGCACTAAGAGGAGGGGGAAAAGGGGAAAGGAGAAGAGAACGTAGGCCTAAAAGCGGAAAGTGGTCGAAAACTTGCTTTGAGAGCTCAGGGGTATAGCCGCCCGGGTATAGCAACGTCGTTACCACTGATGTTAAGAAACGAAGCCAGCCGCAGCCAATTTCTCAAGCAGTTGTTGAAAATCAGGCGCGACTTGCGTTTGTTTCGTGTTTTTGTAACCGGTGCTCGCTTTGTCGGCTTGAGATTAGGCCTATGTGCGCAATTAGCGAATGTGTTGATGCGATATTAAATTGCGTTGTACAGCTATGATATACGACGTCAGTTGATTTGACAGTATTGCAGTCAAACACTTGAATGTGAAAAAATACATTGTAAATTCTGAACAATTTAAATACATTTAATTTCTATACTGTGTATTAGAACCATAGACGTCCGATAGATCTTTTTGTCGCCTGCAGTCTGGCGTCTGGCGACCAGCGAAAAGCAATTGAAAATGTCCTCGTAACTTCGAACGTCATTACGTAAATATTGAGCCTATTTTTATAATACTAGGCCTAATCATTCGTCAAGTTTTGTTACAGCACAGCCTCGCAACATATGATAACTGCATGCAATTTCGTCTTTGTTGGTAAGTTCGCATTTTATTCTGATTATTAGGACGCCCGGAACGGTAGTTCCAGGAAGGCCTTATGTTTTGCAACAGATTTTCTTCTTTCTTGTTTTTCATCACGAGAGCTTTGAGGTCCGTGGGCCGATCTCAGCGAAATTTTGCCACACGTTCGGAAGCATGTTCAATTTAAAATGCCGGTCCAAAAATCTGGGTGTCTGCCCCCCTAAAAAATGGGGGGGGGCGAAAAACATGATAAATTTGGCGCGATTTCGGACACCTTTCCACTTTGAGCGTGAATATCTTCGAAACGTATAGAGATATTTAAAATCTGAAAACCTGTTGCACTACAAGGTTTGGTGAACTTTAGTCCACTAATTACGGAGATTTAGAAGTGCAATTATACCCCGAAAATCAAATTTTTCGGAATACCATATTTTGGCCCCTAGGGGGTGCTGCCCCCGAAATTTTTACACGCGCTATAGAATGTCCAACTTCAAGTCTTGCTAGCCTACACCCCACTGGGGATGGGGGTTCCCCCAACAATATTTTTTCAAAGGGGGTCAAAATTGGTTTATAATTCAGCGTATTAGCGCCTATAACTTTGAGGTTAAGGGGAGTAACTCCATGAAACTTTGCCACATGACAGGCCATAAGGGGAACATTATCATTTATATACAACATTTGGGGGGCACCGCTCCCTTAAAATTTGGGAAAGCAAAAAATGTCTAAAATTCGGCGCAATTTTGGACAACTTTTGACTTTGACCGCAAATATATCTGGAGCGGATCGACATACCGAAAATCGATAACAAACTTGATCGACTGCCATCCCTCCGGCGTTGAACCAAAAAATTGGTGAACTTTGGTTCACTAACTAACAAGTTGCAGGCGCGGATGTTGACACACCCCAAATCGACAATGCGCGTTCTGCGTATGTTACTGCATTTGACTTCAGACCACGTGACTTTGCTACCAGGTAAATCCCCCCAGAATTAACTCCCCATCTGACTTACGGCGCCGGGCTCTGTCACATATTTCTAGTTGTTTCTTGTTACTGTTTTCTAAAATGTGCCATCATTTAGTGCAAACTTACATCACTCACAAACAGATGTTCGACGACGAATTATCAGATCCGTTGCCGTTTCATTTTTCAGTTTGTGGACCTGACGACCAGAACACTCTATTTATAGTCGTTCACTGATCGTACTGCTGATCCGATGGGGGTTAATTCAGGGGGGATGAAAAACGTTGAAGTTCCGTCTTGTAATCTTTAACACCGTTGTTCGCAGATAACGTGCAGCTTATTGGACTTGGCACGAGAGCAGAACGTTGATTATTAAAAGTTGGAAAAACTGAGACAAATACAACACGGAACGGTTTCATCAACATGCTGACAGCAGTGGAGCGCCGCTGACGGACGGACGAACGGTGCAAACAAACGGACGGCGCCGTGCGTCTCTGTGGCGTTATCAATGCGAGGAGAACAGTAGGACGAGGAACCGACCGAGTATATAAGGGCGAGGTCGTAGCTCTACGGACGGTCGACGGCGTTACTGCCGCTCCGCCGAGCAGTCGATGCATGCCTGGTGTCACATTAAAATGTCTCCCTCATGAAAAATCCGCCCGGGAAAAAAAATAATCACGGAATTGATATGTCTTCCCGTTATTACAATGTTGCTGGCCCCATAGAAAGTCTCTCCGCATTGTAGGCTCCCCCCCAAAGAAGTCTCCCCGGCTGACAATTTACCGGCAAAAATCCGCCCCGCCCGGGCGGCCGCCGGGCGGGACGAATTTTTGCAGGTAAATTGTCGGCCGGGGAGACTTCCCTGGGGGCGATCTTATAATGGGACACCGGCCCCAGCATCAAAGGCAGCTCACTGCCTCTCCACCGCGCGCCTCGGGACACCGGCCCGGCCTCCAGTATTAGAGATCGGATGACGCGTTTTGTCGGATCGATGACGATGTATGGATTCTGCGGCCGATGCATCGCGCAACCACCATGCAGTGGGCGCAGACATGGTCAGCTCGGGACGGACAAACAGCTGACCAGCGACTGACTAGCCGACCGCAATATGTCGAACAACGCGAAATCAGGCTAACTCGATCTGTCTAGTCGTCGCAACTGTTTCCGAATTAGATTTAGGCTACCGCGCTGGCAGAAACAATAATACAACGAGATTCTTAAGTAACGATATCGGAAAATCGGTCACGGTGGTAAAGCATGAGGATTAGGCTAAGATGAATGAACGCATTAGAGATTAATTTTAATGTCATGGGCTATATAAATTCACGTTTTAGTTACTTACTCACTTATCTAAAAAATAACTCGCCAGCTCAAAGAAATTTAATACGCATAATTAAAAGCAAAATGAACCAAAAAATAAAAAGCACTAAGTCTAACGGTCATACTGACAAACTTACGTATACAAACATTACGAAATGTAATAATATAACTATTAGCTTAAGCTTTTGTCATATTCATGTAAATAGTCGATCTAAGTTCGCTTTAGGACAAAAATTTGAGAACGTACAGCAAAGAGCTGTTAGGCATCCATTAATTTTCCTATGGAACAGTTGGCTACAATCTGCATGCTTGAATTATGAGCATGATATTGAGCAGTAGCACAATCACGACGTCTACGTCGAGTGCGGCCATGACAAAATTTAGGTTAAGTTACTCATTAGGACGAACTGCTCTTTCAATCTTGTAAATGTAGATCCTGACGAGTTCGAAATTTCAAAAAAGGTGGCACTAGGCAGACTGCAAAAATCCCCACACAACGAACACCTTTAAATCTATGTAGAGTATACTTTTAATAACAGTTCCGATGTAGAAAAGGTGGTATCAATCACATCTCTGTCGTTTCCAAGTTTTTTTTGTTAGGCCCAGTTTACGGTGGGCGTTTTAAGACTCCTGGAAAACGAGACGGAAAATCGAAACCGCAAAACGACATCACTGTAGACCTATATTACTAAGGCGTTAAAGACATAATAACAAGAAAAGCCCAGCTAACGCAAAGAAGAACGCGCGACACTCGCGACAACGGTGCATGTTTGAAGAACCGGTGCGACCAAAATCTAAGCTCAATGATCCCAGCAACGGTGCTTCATTTACACTCGCCAGAGGACGCCAGACGGCGCGACCGGTATCGCTCAGCTGTATTGGCTTAAAATCGCAAATTTTCCTTACTCCCCTCTCCCTGTCATTTAGCGCCTTCCCTCGGGGTGACCGCTTTTGAATTTATGGAAATTTACGGATCCTGAAACTAGAGACTTCCAGGCAGCCGATGGTAAAGATTTAATGATCCTAGCTTGCACCGTTTTTAACTGATCCACCCGTGTGACGGACAGACAGAACTGGCTAAGACGTGCTACAGCAGTAGCTGCTGTCGCGCGTAATGACTAAACCACGTGAAGTGAAAGAGTACTTGATTACTTGAAAATAGCATTCTTATATACTCTCGATCTACTTTTATACCAAATTACGCATTACGATATACTTCCGGAAGCGTACACTTGTTTTTTGTCATTTTTCTATTTGTGACGCAGTGGTAACAAGAAATCCACATAATTGATGTTTGATACCCGATATTTTGTTGCTTGAAGACGATGGCTAACGAATCTGATGAGGTTTGTGCAGACTTCGACTGCTAGTTACTGCAATCGCGGCCAGTCTGACGCTGTTGCTGAACGATTCATGTTCGATGTAGCTAGGGGCCCATCATCATCATCATCAGGTTGAGTCTCCTCGGGCACGCCACACGCACTTGTCCTTCATTAGTGTCTTCAACTCCGCTGTAGTCTGAAGACCGGTATCTTTCCTGATCCTGTCCACATACGTCAGTCTCTGACTTCCTCTGCTGAACTTTCCTTGGGTTGGTTCCCAGAGTACCAGGTTGCTCACTTCTAGCTCGCTATGTCTCACACAGTGCCCTGCAAGTCTAAGTCTTCTTTTCCGGATCTTATTTGATATCCTCGGTAGGTTACCATAGAGGTCCTCATTCGTCATTCTGTCCATCCACGTAATGTTCATGACCATCCTCAGCATACGAGTGTAGCAACCATCTAGTCTGGCTTCGTCCGTTGTGAATAGCGTCTGTGTTTCACAACCATACAGAAGTATAGCTTCCACAGTTGTGACGAATAGCTTTTTCTTAAGTTCTGTATGCATGGACGACCTCCAAACTTTTTTCATAGAATGCAAAGCTCGCCATGCTAAGGCCTTCCTGATTTATATATCTTTCTTTGAAAAACCAATATGTGATCCCAGGTACTTGAAATCTTCGGTTAAGTTCAGCACTGCTCCATCTAGAGTTTTTATCTCGGCATGTGCAACGTTGTAAGCCATGACCTCTGTCATCTTAGCATTCATAGTAGGGGGCCGACATAGCTATGTATCTGTGTAGTGGCCAGTGGCCGTTTTCCACGTGGCCGTCTTAAACTAAAACTGGCCTTAACCTTGACTTAACTGACCACAACAATTCTGACCCTAATAGTGATGACACACTGGCCAGTTTCTGACGCCTGTTTCTGGTACCAGTCGACTAGTACCAGAAACTGGTCAGTCTGTGATACTTTACCGGTGCCAGAAACCGGCGCCTGATAGAGCATGTTTAATTTTTTGCTGGAAACCGGCTGGAAAGCTGGTCAGTTTGAGCAGACGATATCTCTGCTCGGTTGTTTGTAAACAAAAAGGAAACATGAAGTGGAGTGATGAAAGCATTTTTTAACTCATAGAACAGTACGAACAAAGTAATTTTTTGTATAATGCGTTAAAGACCTATCATGATAGAATCCATCTTTGTTTTTGCTGGCAAAGTGAGTCATGGTTTTTGGCACCAGACGACTAGCACTTGTTTCCGGCGCCAGAAACCTGTGTTGGACACAGGTGCCAGAAAATGGTCAAAGTGTCGTCAACTTAACACTAACTAACATCTTAGCCAAACCAAATCTTTAACAGCTAAGATGAAGCACCGTGATACTTAACACGTTTGTCTTAATACAGTTTGTCTGTACACTAAGGGGGAGGGGTGGCAGTTTTAATAAGTTACATTAAAAGATGAATGTGAATTTATTTTTTGTTTTTTTGCTGAATTCAAGTGAGTTTTTATTGCTTCTGATGTAACTCATTAGTTTCTGTTATGTTGTGTCAGTAATTGTTTTGACTTGATTATGCAGCTTGTTGTTGTGTTTTAAGCTCACAGCAATGGTAATTTTGTGTCGTTAGGTATCTGGGCTCAAGGGCAAAACACCGATCAGTTACTTGCAGGAAATGTGCAACAAACGTGGCATCACTCCACAGTATGATCTCATTGCCAACGAAGGTGCTGTGCATGAGCCTCTCTTTGTGTTCAAAGTGGCTGCTGGCGAGTACATCGGCACTGGAAAAGGTCTAGCATTTTTTCGGTCATTGATTAGTGGCATTGTTGAATGGGTTAGAGATCCATATGTTCAATCTGCATAGTGAAATTGTGCATCATTTGTGCATTTTTGTGTTAAATTGACCTAATTAGTGAGCAAAGAAATTGGACCAGGTACTCAGAAATAATTTTAGTAGCTGTAATGCTGTATGTTGTGGGGCATGTGTAAGATTATGATTGGTCTGGCAGTTTTTCAGGCATTAAATTTTGGACAACATTAATGTGTGTTAATTTCATGAAAATGTTTAATTTATGGTCTAGTATTTAGTTTAATGCAGTTAACAGTTATTTCTTATTGTTTTGTTTTCTGCTTTAAGTTGCAGTTTGTTTCTTTTTGTACATTGGGTATAGGAACAAGTAAGAAGAAGGCTAAGCATAATGCTGCAATCAGTTTGTTGAATCAGATGGGTGTACTCCCAGCATTGCTGAATGGACAGTCTTCCAGTGCAAATGGGTTAGAGATCTGTATTTTGAATTTTTATCTTCATAAAAAATTAGCTGCATTATTCATACAGTTTTGCACGTAAATGTTATTGTTGATTGATTTGTGGAGGAAAGTCAACGAATTATTCAGAAAGAATCGCTATAGGTTGTGAACTACATGTTCTGTAAGGTATGAACATCATGCAGGTTATTGCCAGCCGCACCTGTTTTAGTGGCCATTTCTTTGTTTAACCAGCCCGGGTCTCAAACTTCTGCAAGGAAACTATCCAGAGATTGCTTGAATGATGTTTTTGTCACCAAAGTGTCTTTGTGGATGCTTGGTAAATGGCAGTGAATGCAGTTAAGGATGCTGAATAATTTTTTTAGATATTTATTGCTGAAATTGATCATGGACTAGTGTCAAATATTTTTTGACATGAATCAGTCAGTCATCAGAGTTGCCTTAACAGCAGAGCTGCTTCCAAGTTAATAGTAAAATAAGCAGGCAGTAACAGAAAATCAAAAATTATTTGTATAATTTACATTTCTGTATCTCAACAGCACAGCCGTTATTGTTTGCATATGGATATGTATAGAAGTGGCGGACATTTTTCAATGCAGCCAAAAGAAAATGATGGGAGAAATCCTGTCGGTGAACTTCAGGAGATGACACAGAAACGTCTATGGCCACCTCCTGTGTATGAGTTTACTAACGAAATTGGACCGGCACATGCTCGCGAGTTCATCTGCAATATCCGCTTGTTTAATATTTGTGAACAAGGTCTCTGAATTATTTTTGTTTGAACATTGTCTTTATTAGTAGATATATATGTATCAACGAGATGTTGACCAGTAATATTTTACTGCATTGTGTTCATAATATCAGTAGATGCTTGACTATATTGGAATTATATGTTTTGTGTGTTTTGTAGTGAAGTTGATGAATATTTAAAAACATGTCAGATGTGCCATGTTTTACTGCATTTCTGTGTGTAAAATATAGCATGAGCAGTTGCATGCAACTAGAGAGTTGCTTACTTTGAATTGCATATGAGTGCTGAACAAAAATAATAGTAATGCAAGTTAATGAAACTGTTATTTTCAATGTGGTTGTGTTTGACTTCTGTATTGAAAACAACGTCGTTACTGCAGATTTTGTTGTTTACAGCAGTCGTTTAGTGCTGGTATACACAGTGTTTCATAAAAAAGAACTTCTTTTTGTTTCTTTCATAATTCACTCAAATGATGATCAGTTTACATGAAATTTTTACCAGTTGTAACTAAAGAAATGCTAATTCAAAATATTTTAACAAAATATGGCAGTTGATTAAATATTTTTTGCTAGTTGTGACATAATTTTGACTTCATAATGTGCTGTGAGTGCAAGCTTGCTTGTCTCAACTGGTGCTATGTTTGCGACTCTGCTTTGATGGTGAACTTAGTCTGGTTTGCTAATGAAAAATGCTTATCGTGTCAGCACTGGGCAACATGGAGACATGAAATCAGGCATCTCGCAATCCAAAAACTCAACCATCTTGCAAGCTCGGTGTTTTAGTGCACTGTCTTGCTTGAACGTGTGAAAAACCAACAATCCTCACAGACACGTAAATGCAATCGCTTTGCACATTTTTTGGTGGTTGCAACTGTAAAACTTCAAATATTTGTCACCAACAAACCAGATTTTTGCCATTGGAGCATTGTAGCAACTGACAGCACCGGTTGAGACTAGCAAGTTTGTACCTGTGACACATGATGTCAGCATTACATCACAACTAGCAAAGAATATTTAATTAACTGCCATATTTTGCCATATTTTGTTAAAATATTTTGAACTTGTATTTCTCCAGCTACAGCTGGTAAAAATTTCATATAAGTTGCTCATTATTTGAGTGAATTATGAAAAAAACAAAAGGGGTCTTTTTATGATACATCGTGTATATTGTTTGCTGATCTACTGTATAACGTTTTACGCTAACGCAAATATTTTATTATCATGGACTGTACTTATCTACTTTGTCATTTTTTCTCATTGCCATTGCTTTGATTGAAATGTCACGTATTGCATACAGCTGTGGGAAAGTCTAAGAAACTGGCAAAGCGCAATGCGGCTCTGACTATGTTGAACGCAATTCGTCTGGGAGGAGTCGAACCAATCATTCAAGTTGTTGAACCAGACGAATATGAAGATGAAGAACCAATAGCTCTGGTTTGATATTATTGACAGCTTGTTATATTTTGTGTCTAAAATTGTGGGTTAAGTTTTTTGTGTTAATGTTTTAATATTTGCATGTTAGATAGCTTCGTTATAACCTGCAAAATTTTGTCAAATTACAGCTTTTTTGACTAATTTGTTGGCATATTGGCAACTGCTGTGGTTTTTCTCAGAATGGACCAGTGGATGATGAAAATGATACACATCAGAAAGCAACAAAACAAGTTGGTGTACTGAGACAAGGGCCCCTACCAACTTTCTCATGCCTGTGACAAGTTGTTTTTGCAACAAGTGTTTGCATTTTATTAGCCGCTGCTTCAGACTAGAAGTTTATTGAAAGATACAGATAGCTTTAACACTTTGTGTCATTATTAACTTTCTGAACTCTCGGTTGTCAGTACAGGTGAAAACATTTTTCATGTATGGATAATGATCTTGTCGAAGCAAGTGAACTTTCTGACTCACTGCTGTAATGTGCATGTAATTGGTCTATTTTCATATGTTGGTTTTTCATTTGGGTATGCTCACATTTGTTTGTTTTTTATCTCTGCCAAGGTAAATGTAGTGAACATTGGAGGAGATTAAGAGATTGATCGTTCTGTTCATGTTTCCGTCGTTCGTTTTTTTTGTGTACATGATGACTCATAATGGCAATGACATCACTGCACTAACAGCATCAAGCAGCAACGCTGGCTATTACTTTTCCCTTACTTTTCCCTGCAGTGAAGCGGCTCTTCCTTCTTGCTCCCCTTTTCTTGTTGTAGGATGTAGTAGTAGTAGGCCTAGTAGTAGTAATAGTAATGTTTAAATCACTTCACTTGGCGGAGATATGCACTCTCTCGAGTGCCTTTTAGTCTTTCTTTTTTCTATTTTTAGTCAGTCTTAGTGATTTTGTGAAATAAACCTACTATTATCTGTTTGTGGTGTCTGCTGCAGCATGATGGGAGCAGTTTATGTCAGCCTAAGTTTTTGTCATCGCATTATGCACATCAAGACACAGGTGGTGATGGCGAAACGGACAGAGTAAAAAAGAAGATTAGTCCAATGTTTTTGATGTCATCCAAGAAGACCAAGGTTGGCCCGGTGTTGGAGGCTCTACAAAGTCTTTCTGACGAGGACTTAAACACTGATGATGTTTGCAAAAGGCTTGAGGACCTGGCACTTGAGCAGAAATTTACAGTCACTTATCTGGATTTGCCGGAAAAATCATTATCTGGTAATGCTGCATGTTCTGTACCATGATTAGTGGGAAATAGCTATGGTGGACTCACTGCTCCCAGTTGTGTGTTACTTACTAATCAGTTAAAATTATTACTTTACACTGTGAGTCAATAAAAAACTTGGCATCAAACTCTTGACTGTATTTTTACCAAATATTTTCTCATTTATCTATTTGCTATGCACATTATTTCAATTTAGAACTACATGCAATACATATTTAAACAGCACATGCTAGAGCACCAAGACATATGCACTTAGTGAAGTTAATGGACTCAAGTTAATACACTTGGGCACGGACCTAAACCTATGAATAGTTGCTAAATGTTTTATGAAAGCTGGTAGACTGTGCACTGTGATTCAATATGCTGGTTGTACTGTGATGTCATAACAGAACATACAGCAACATCTCAGTCACTGTTGACTTTCTGTCAACATCTGAAAAAAACTGACTGCTTAGAAAATCATACCCGGCCAGACATTATCTGTTTTTATCACTTAACTTGAACATTTTTCTTATTAATCTCAAAGTAGCTTTGCTATTACCGCAACTAATCCCTTGTTCTTCAATATACAACATTCTGACATTGATAACTGTCTGGAGCATAAGAGGGAAGATTATTAGAACTACCATTATTGTTAGTTACATACGCACACTTTGGATTGGCAGTTCTTACAATTTTAGGTTTAGGTTGTTTTTAGGTTTAGTGTCTCATAAAGGTTGAAGTTTGTGTAAAGGTTAAATTTTTTGTTTCGTTATTATGTCTGCATGCATTTTGCCTGGAAAGGTTGTCCCCGAAATCACCTATACTGTGTCGGGCAGGATGTAAAACCTACTCAGTCACTTACTCACTATTACGGCAACTCTGATCTCTGATGCATTGATCTGTTGTCCGATTGCTGGATGATTGGATCGATGAATTGATTGATTGATATTTGCTTATCATTTATTCTCTTTGATTGACTGTCAGAAGTGGTGCGGTATGAATGGCGCTGTGTGTGTGTACAGGCAAGTATCAGTGCATCGTCAACTTGTCGACAAACCCACAGACTGCATGTTTCGGCAGCAGTACAGACTCTGCTGATGACGCTCGTGTGGCCGCTGCATTAAACGCTCTTCAACACTGTCGCATTATGACCACTCGGACCAACATGTGATCTCGCTGAATTGACAGTAGCTGCAACATCACCCAGATACCGCTGGGGAAGCTTACGGTGATCCCTAGACCAATGCCCCCAGTTAAAATTGGTTAAAATTGAAGTTCGTTTTAAAAACATAATATGATAAAGTATTGCACTTAACCAAAATATTAATAAAACTAATTTTTTCTTGGTGTATTCATTTTATCAGGGTAATTCAAACTTGTTTTGAGGTGAGTTAATATAACTTGGTTCTGGAATGAAAAAGGGGCACGATGGGAGAATGGGAGGTAGGCATGGTGTCCTTACTGTGTATAGCATAGGGCTCCAAATAGGTAAATTGAGCACTGTGTGAGATGGAGGGAATTTGCTGCTTAGGTGGGGTTGTTACAGACACCCCTTCTAGTTGATGGCATTGATCCAGCCTGCCTACTTTTTAGATGCTTCCCACTTTTCTTTGTTAATATGATTCCCGCATTTTCACAGTTACACAGCTAAGAAGCCACGCTATTTATTTATTTATATTGAGTATTTATTGTATATGAGCAGTGCTCTGATCACTGTGGTGTTGTGTTGAACGTGTTGTGATTTTGTAATATTTGCTGTAGGCCAGCATTCAGTATTTTGATGTGCTACAGTGTCTGTGGTACGGCTGTTGCTTATCTGTTATGGATGTACTGTGGCTAACCATAGATCTTATGGGAAAACTTTTTATATGAATAATTAGCAGTGTGTCTTAAACCTAGGCATGCAAAATTTCATTGATCTAATGCAAGGGGAACAATTTCAAATCTTGGGTTGAATGGAGAGGGGTAGGAAAAATGTGCATTTTCAATGGTAAACTGGCCATATCTCAGAAATGGTGAAAAATAGGGCCAAGATTACTAAAGATCCTTAATAGGAAGTGGCATATACCTTTTAAGATGAGATGAAAATTATTGACCGTGGATGACCTTGAAGGTCAGTACTGAAACAAGGACTGTATAGGCTGTAGCACATCTTCCTTAGCAACAGCTTGGCTTTTTGTTTCTTTACAGTGTGTGTATTCACGTTTATTTCTATATGTATTTAGTATTATTACGTGTATGTTGACTTCTTTGTCTCTGTCTATAAAGATCAATTATTTATGTAGATTTTATGATAAAATTGGGACTTTTTGATGTCATTTTAATCAAGAATGGTGAGGAATGTTTTAAACATGCAATGCGGCAGTTCATCATTTTGGTCACTATTATTGGATCTGTTTTACAACTAGACATGGCTTGATAATGTAGCATGTGGCTGGCTGTATGAGGTAAATTATCACAAAACTCATAGTGAACTTTAAGTTCTAATAAAAAAGAAACGAAAAAATATTCTAATTAAAACTGTTCTATGCTTTACCAACATAACTCACTTCTAATAGTAATATCTACATTGTGTTTCATAAAAAGGCACCCTTTTCCTTTTTTATAACTCAGTTGAATGGTGGTCAGTTTACATGTAATTTTTACTGGCTGTAGCTGAAGAAATACTAATTCAAAATATTTTAACAAAATGTGACTGTTAGTTAAATATTTTTGTTAGTTATGATGTAACGCTGACATCATAATGTTTTGTGAGTACAAGCTAGCTTGTCTCAGATGGTGCTGTCAATTGCTACCTTGCTTCGATGGTGAACATTATCTGGTTTACTGATGAAAAATGTTCATTGTGTCAGCACAAGCAACATGAGGGCATGAACTCAGGCGTCTCGCAATCCAAAAACTCAACCATCTCACAAGTGGTGTGTGCTGGTGCACTGTCTTGCTGGAAGGTGTAGAAGTCAAGCTATCCTCACAAGCGTGTACAGTGTAAAAGTGATCTTTTTGGGCGTTTTTTCCTTCTGCAATGGTAGAACTTCAACAGTTGGTCATCAGTGAACCAGATGAAGTTCACCGTCGAATCAGGGCAGCTATTCAGCAACTGTCAGCACTAGTTGCGGCAAGCAAGTTTGTCCTCACGGCATATTATGACGTCAGCATTAGATCACGATTGGCAAAGAATATTTAACTAACAACTATATTTTTGAATAAGTATTTTTCAGCTACATGCAGTAAAAATCTCATGTAAATTGGTCATCATTTGAGTGAATAATGAAAGAAAGAAAAGGGTTCTTTTTACGAAACACTGTGTATAGCTATAGGCCTAGCTAATTTTTGAGACACCTTTGGAAATTTTCTAGGTTTTAAAAAATAATACATTTTCTATAGCGTCCTAACGTCTTGAAATACAGAGGCGTTGGCGAAGTCAAGAAGTTGACTTAACTTGATATACTGCATTGGCGATGCTTTTGAGGCATACAACGGCAGCTCCTGCATCCTTTTCAGGTTGCCCGCGATCTTTTGCAGTCATTCCACGTTTTCCTTTATTTCACCCAGCCGTCTTATCTTTGGTATAGGCCCCTTTAATTATGCGCGATGCGCCCACACGAAAATAGAAGTTCGCATTTTAACAGTTTGACGATGAACCAGCTGATGAACGAGAAAAGAATCGAATTAGCTCAGGGTGTCTGCATTAAGTCAGCTAAGTGTAGAAAGTATTTAGCGAGCAGTTAGCACCTGGTGGCAGAGTCCGGTGGTTCCCCATTCTCACGTCATTATCCGCTGCCGATACTCGCCCGCATAACTGATCAGTCCTGAACGTTGCTCTGCGAACGTAAAAACCTATTTTTATGCAGCGACGATTTTATCGCCTTCAACGGCAAAGCAATTCTGTATTGGTAGACCTATAGATGTGCTAGACAGAATAAATACTTTGGACGTCGTAGGCGGTAGAACCATTGAGGCACGTGTCTGTAGATTTGGACTCCAGGTCTCCGGAGACACGTTCCGAAGCGTGTCTCCTAAACTTTGCCAGTTAAAACAAATATACTAAATAAATGATATTCAACCGACAGCTTATTTCCGTCGTCTAGTTTCAAGTCCAGGCAAGTAGCGTATTTAATAAACTTTTGTCAATGATAGATTTCACGAGTGAAGTGCAAATATTAAGTAACTTATTCCAACCACATAGTCAGTTAAGCTGAATTAATGTCGGCGCAATCCGCGACTTACACTTTACCACCGGCGGGTTTGCCACACACAGTACCGGTTTGATGAAGTTTTATCAGACGCCTGTATTTTTTTTATTTCTAAACTTTTTGATAAACGTATTTACTTCTTAACCATTTTCTTGATGCCGCATTTTAATTACAACTTTTATATTTGTCGCAAAAAAATCGTATTTTGTTATTGTTCACACGGCAGTTATGCGTCAGTGGCAGCAATGGGCCCCTATAGCAGGCACCCTTTCCAGTGTGCTGTAAAAATCTAAGAAATTATATCTCCATTAAATTCGGTTTCTTTATTTGCAGTAGTACCTTTGCGCCACATTTTGCGTACTTTTTGAATTAAATTTTAAAAAAATATTAGACACTAATTTACATTAACGGCAGTTTCAGTTAAGCACAGTTATTTAACTTATTTACAATGTTAAGGGTCCACTTTTGGCGCGCTACAGCTATGGTGTAGGCGTCTATGGCACGATGTGTCCGTCTGTGTGTAACGGAAGTTGTGTCTGTCCGTAACGGATGTATTGTGACTAAACGGTGCGAAATAGGAGAAAGGTTGCTATTGATCACTAATGGGAAATCGCATACACCCTTTCAGATGAGATCAAAATCATCGACCTTGGATGACCTTAAAGGTCAGTACTGCAACAGGAACAGTAATTTTATAGGTTGTAGAGCGTCTTCCCCAGCGTCATCTGGGCTTCTTGTTATTGGACGTTTTGGGACACAGTGTATATAGTTGAACGCACGCCTCTAAGCCGTTTCTGTAGCAACTGTGCACGGCGCCCGACGTAAAACTTAGGACAATTGTGAGCTATTGATGCCTTTGCTGCTGCTGCTGCGGATACTGACGCTGCAGTTCATTTGTCAACACGCCATACCACCGGCTCTTCAACGACGCCAAAACGGTATGCTTTCTTACTTTAGTCACTAAAGTCAAGTCACTTAAGTCACTTGCTTTACTTTTTTTGTTTTATTTTGTTGGCGTAGACAAGATTTGATTACTGATACAGGTTAAGTCATGCGAATACTAGCGGAATAATGTAATATATTTATATAACGTTTCTAATAAGCTTAATAATAATAATAATGATAATAGGCTTACCGTATACAGATTGTGTTCATTGATGGTATGCTTGATGGTATGCTTTAATTTTGTTTTGCTGGTTCCCCTGTAATAGGCATTTATATTATAGCTGACTAATATTATGCGAGTTGTTGTAATAGACAATATGCAGCGGCGTCGTGGGCTAAAAAGGTGGGGGCATTAATTGCATTTTTCGACAAACGGCTGCAAATTTTCGTAAGAAAAAATATGGGAGTAGCATGAGAGTAGTAGATTTTACCTACTTTTTACTACATGTACCTGCGCCTTAATTTCCCACAATAGGGGACTTTTTGTCTCAGTTATTGTATTTTTTGAGATGAGTTTTACGACGGGATAAAATTTAATAGGAGGCAATTATTCTTGATGTTTTACATTGGTAGAGTAAGTAACAAAGTCAAAATGTGCATTGAAATATTTTTCAAAGAGAGATTTGTGGCCAGAGCGGCAAAAACTAAAGATTAGGCACGTTGCAGATACTTTTTAAATATTTAACAAAAATACTAGAACTAGTAATCTGAGCAAAGCTTACATAATGCGCGACAGCATCGATGCTGCCACGTAGAAAATCAGTGTACAACGTGCAATAATATAATAATGCTTTTTGAAAAAGTAGGCTACCCAAGTTTGAGGCCTTTTTACGAAAGGCTCTGAGCTTACGAGGAGAGTAAAAGCTATGTTCTATGCTGAAAATTTCATACGCGGGTTGTTTTTGATAATTTTAACGCACTTCACTGTTGAAATATGCGTCGCAACCAAAAATCTGGAAAAAAATCACTAAAACTTTTTATTTTGAATGTTCAAGATCGTTCAAAGTCATCGATGTCGGTATCCTCGAAAAGATCGTCAGCAGTGCTTGTTATGATAAGCAGCAAGTTTGTTTCTGTCCTTAATCGTTTTACGCTAAACAAGCCATCAGCGCTAAAATATCGACTTTTTAGAAGATAGTCCTTTTTGACGCCCTTGTTCAAAAGGAATCCCTTCGCTTAGAAGCACAAAATTTTGTCGCAAAAAAACGAGAGTTGTAGCAGCCGACAGCGAATATTTTGTTATTTTAGATAGTATCACAGCACTGTGACAGACAGACAGACACACACAGACACAGGGACAGACGTTTTTACGATAGCTAAGACAAGCTTAGCATAGTTGTCACGTGTAAAATTGATTCATTTTTGTGAATATGCAGAGTGCGATTGTGTAGCTTGTTTACTGTTTACTTGAAAAAATGAACTTTGTGAAGTTCAAACTGCTGTATTTTTAAACACGTGGCTTGTTATAACGAAATTTGTAGGATGTGTAAATAGTAAATACTTACATACTATGCAAAATTTTGCCTCAGTCTTATACTAAAATTGCTGATATATAGGCTATTACCAATCAAAAATCTAGAAAGCACGGTATCAAATCAAATGCATAATAGTAGTGATAGAAAAATGATAATAAATGCATATACAAAAGTTTTTCTACAAAATTGTTTTTACATGGCGCACCTTGTATATAGACCTATTATGGTAGTCATTTTATAAGCGTACGTTAACATGTTGATTTCACGCAGACGAATGAATGTTAGAACGACGTGTGAACCAAGACGAAGCAAGGAAGCGACGCGTGTTTGAACTTTGAGTTTCAGGCAATTTCATAATGTTGTCAACATCGGATAACATTGGCCGTGTTGTCTATGATAAACTCAGTATCAGGAAACATTGCTTGTCTGAAATGTTTCATGAAAAGTACAAGTATTTACAAGTAAGTAAACGGTCGGTAACGTTAATGTCGGTTCACATGGTACATTCTGAACACATTCGGGCGTCGTCATAATGTACCGGTTTTCACTGAAACATTTCGCGACTGTTGGTGTTGAGTGGAATGACTGTGATGTTATGATTATTACTGTCGATAAGAGATATTACGCTCGCGACTCTATTGTCAGTGGATCGCGGCGCCAGCCAGGCAGGCAGCAATATTGCTGCATCACAACGCTTCATCCTCTCAGCTCCCAATGAACCACGGGTCGAACCTATTCGTTATTACTTGAACACGTCATAGCACACCGCGGGCGCGGGGCGCGGGCACGCCCAGTGATTGACTGAGTTAATATTGCGGTCGGCAGCAGGTGAATGTATAATTTACGCTCGCGGGCTTTGTGACACCGCGCGTCGTGGTGATGAGAAACCGGTGAATGAATGTTTGGTCCAGATGCTGCCGGTGCGATACCATACTGACGCCACGCCACGCGCTGCTGCTGTTGCTGTTGCAACGACGACGCCCGTATTTTTGTATGATGCACGATGTGTGGATATTATGAACGATTAGGAAAATGACGCTGTCGCCGCTGTATTCCATTACCTGATTCCGCCGCGTGCGTGCTTATTTTGACACTGGTCGGTCATCAGCGCGGCGACTGCGGCCGTCGCCCAGTGTGGCGACTGCGGCATCCTATGATGTGATGATCTGCTGCTGCTGCAGCTGCTGCTAATATACATCCCACACAGCAAACCGTCGCACAAACGAAAATTGATGAAGAAAACCGATTCGCACGATGCCGATAATAGTTTGTGAATACGTATCGAATGAATACAAGCTGGCGCACGTACGGAGCCATAAATTAACTAATTTGATGTAGGCCTATCTCCGTGAAGTTAGCATGTGAGACAGGCAGGGGCCGGCGGTCACTGCAGAAAACACTGGTCAGTGATGATTTGTCAATAGGGTGACCTCTTATTGAGCATCAGCCATGCTAATACACAAACTGTTGGAAGATTTTTAAAGTAACAAATCGCTAAGTCGATAGTGCGTCAGCAGGCCAACGGATTGTTGATAATTTGTTTTGTTCGCCGTAATAAATAGTAGAAAAAAAACAAACGAGAAAACGAATTGCTGATAACTTAAATCTTAACTAGCAGCGATAGTTTTTGAAACCAGCCACAAATGTCTTTCTTTGTTTTTTAATCAGTAGAGTAATTTATCGAAGTGTTGAAGTATAGATCTCAGCGAGTGCAACCGAAGTGTCTACGCAAATCGTAAAGATGTCGAATGCTAATGTCGTCTGTTTCGTTCTCTTCGCCTCAGCAATACTCTTCATGGTGTGTTGCACGAGTATTAAGTTATTACTTATTGATTATTAATGTAATATAAATAATATTAGTAATAATAATTATCATTTCATTGTCGTTCAATAGAAAGATGTGGGTCAGTGCTATTAAAAGAATTGAATAAAATCAGATAATGACATGATGAAGCAACTGTCAGAAAACAACTTTTTTGCGTGGCAAGGTAAGTAAGCATGCTGAAAGCACTAGGTTATGCAATTTCCCGAGGCTTTTTTTATTATGCACGTTCATATCTAAAAATTAGTCTTAGTTCACAAAACTAAAGTGAGCAGCAGTAAATTGATCAACTGTGTTTCGTTTACATACTTTTTCTCTACTGTCTGCAAAACTTAGTTTATTTAAGTGTTTAAAAACAGATCTTGGTACATTCGTGCCGAAACTGTTATGATAATAACTTATGGTTTTGCTTTCCTTGCTTGTCTTTTTTTGGTTAAATCTGGTTAAAGAGGGTTAAAAGGTAAATACAGCTTTTGATACGACACTTACCTGAGAGCTATGGAGCGTAATCTGTCATGTGAAATGGCAGTGTTATCTGCCACTTGACAGATGAACGCGCCCCCACTTTAATCCCACCGACATAGACCGGTACTCGATTTACCGATCTCGGGGATGGAAGGCTGAGTTGGCCTGGGTGGTTGGTTACGTGCCGAGATAGTTTACCTGCACATTTATCCAAGTAGCAACAGCCTACAGCGTAAAGCAACTACCCGCTCACTTTACCTTTTTGCAACATTCAACCAATTCTTCGATCGGAAACAGCGTATTAACACTAGACCACACCATGCTGGTACTGACTATTGATGCAGGCGAGCGCAGAAGACGACAAACGGGCGACTTGGCTCGAAACGCGCGAAATGGAAAACAACTTCAAAGACCTCGTCTACCTATCCCTCAAACAAGTAAGCTAAAAATTGCCGTTTCTTGATTTTTTTGCTAATTTTGTGTTTTTTGGTCGAATTATTTGCCTATTACTGTTCTAGTGTATTTTATTACGCGGCTTTTCTAATAAACGGCATTGCGAGTTTTGCCAAAAAGAGTATGCACGTTCCGCAGAGCAAAGTAACAAATGTGTCATTTTTTGTTCAAAAAAGTTAAAGGTCAAAGGCCAGAGTTAGGGTTAGGTTTGGGTTAAGCAGTTTTAAGCGGGCGGCCGCATAATGTGTGGACACTGGGCCGATATATTTTCTGGTTTATTGTATTGCTATTATGCGAAATCAAATGATTTAGTCTGTTTGTTACTACCATGTTTAATACAATTATGTAGTTCGTTGCTAATGTTTCTTTAGTCGCGCCGATAATTTTAACTTGGAAAATTTAGAAATTTTAATGCGTTCTTTTTGAAGTAATCGCCTACAATAAAAAACAAGCCACTATTTATCGAAAGGATGATATTACGTTTATACGTTTATATGCCAAATGTTTCAGTATGCTAAAGTATGTACTGTTGATTTTAATTTTATGTTAAGAGAATTGTAAAACAATAAAAGTAGGACGTTACGAAGATACTATTAACGTTTGAACACTGGTTGTGCAGTTGATCCGGGATGGACACGTCAATCCGGAGACAATCTCCAGCGAAGTCGGAACGACAGTTGACAAGCGCAAACAGCAAGGCTTCTGCTTCCGCAAGACAAAAACCGGTCGCTATCTACCCTACATCTGCTGGAAGAAAGGAGGTTAAACGATCTGGTGAATTATCGGCTAGCGTTATTTAACGTACTGATAATGCGCAAATTAAACAAAATGTGTGCACAAAATGAAACACTTTCAGATAACGTTTACGCATCACCGCTTAACAGTCGTAATTATGGGCAACTACAGTTGTAGTTGCTGCGCTCGAAAAAAGTAGGCCTATGAAGATAGGCCTATGACATTATCTGTAAAAAGTTTGATTTTTTAAGTAACTAGAAAAGGCTATCAAATGACGGCGTTATTTATATCCGGTTCAGCAAACCCAGTTTCTATTACTTTTTGCACATTTTTTTGCAATGGAAACAAATTTTGTCTCTACCAGGTGATCGCAAAACCTTGATTAATCTATGGCGCAGGGCAGTCAAGCGTGGACACTACGCTACAGCCCAGGCTAGGTACGCGATAATAATAATAATAATAATACATTTGTATAGCGCCGTAGCTTCAGATGATAATAGTGATGAAAGAATTAATGTTAATAATACTAATGTGGGGTGGGATTGTTTTGTACTGTTTAGAAAAAGGCGCGGCGGAATAGACTGAATCTTCAGTCTACAGTCGAATGTAGAATTGCGACGGTGAAAGCAGTATTATGTCGTCGAAGACTTCGCAACATGTTGATATCTGTCTGTAGCTTATCGCCAAACTTCTGAAGTCGTTGCTTTTTATTATTTCGTGCGCCTAAAGTGTATTGCTTTTAGTTAAAAACGAAGACTTTAGCGGAAAGGTATTCGTGCATGATCTGTAAAATCAAAAAAGTGAATGTATACTAAAAACGATCAGAGATCTCAAACCTCCGCCGAGAATAGTGCTGCCATTTTGGGAAATACAAAGGCGTGTCCGTTTACGCTCTATATTCTATCTCGTAATCTTAAATGATCCCGAATCCACGAAATCCAAATCGCCACCAAAGTCTAATCACATCTTTTTTGCGTCATGTCTTGCTCACCTTAAAAATTGTCATCAGAATTGGTTTGCAATTTTTTTAGCTGACCGTATTTAAATAACGGTCGAGCTATTGGCATGGTAGTCGTCCGTCTGTCCGCTTATCCGTCACGAATGTACTGTGGCTAAACGGTGCAAGATAGGGCCTGAGTTGCTATTGATTACTAATAGTAAGTGGTATATTGGCTTTCAAATAACATAAAAATTATTGACCTTGGATGACTTTGAAGGTCAGTAAGCGCTATTGTGGCTAAACGGTGGGAGATAGGACTTAGGTTGCTATTGATGACTAATAGGAAGTCACATATTGACCTTCAAATAACATGAAAATCATTCACCTTCATTGACCTTAAAGGTCAGTACTGCAACAGAAACTGTATAGGCTCTAGCGTGTTTTTCCGAGCAAAGCGTTTTTATTGTGAGAAATATTTGTAAAATCTGCGTCCGATATTTTTTGTTGGTTTATTCTGTAGCTATTTATGTCGCCTGGCAAAATGTCCAGTGCGATGTCTGTTATACTAGCGTTCATTTTAGCTTTCGAAACAGCGTTTCGTTATCGCAGTGTGCATGGAACTGTGTCATCTCTGACAAATCGCTTTCTCTCCGTGACTGGAAGTCGGACGCTAGGCTTCGGACGTATGCGGTACGGTCGGCTTTTCCTAGCGATTGCTGGCTTTTTGTTAGTTATCTTGCATAGAAACGAACTGACCCGAAAATAACTTCCGTCGTAAATATGTGAAACTGCGTAAAAGTTTATTTCTACGTGAGAGACACTAAATTTCTATTTGCCAGAAGTTGGAACTAAAATAATGTAGTAAGAAACGTTGCACGTGATGTATTTTTTCTAAACCATAAGTCGGTGTGCTTTTTGCCCTGAAGACTTTCGCCGCGATATTTGGTTCCAAACGAATTGTTTTGATTTGTGTAGAAATGTGCAGCAATAATTACGTGCGTACAGATTCTTGCAAACAGCATCATCTCAATCTCATAAGCAAAAATAATCTGGAAGTAAACTAAATGATTCTTAGACGCAAAAGCAGCATCGATCTAATTGCAATCACTCACTGAAATATTCAACTCTGACCGTGATATAAAATATAATTCGCATATTGTGTATTTTTATAATTCGTCAACGCGTTTCGGAGTTATCACGGTAATAAATTTCAGACATGACTGTCGACTCTGACCAGCTTGATTTGACATTTACTGACTTGACTTCGATGACAGGAATAAGACATCTACGCATCATACTTCATTGCATAGGCCCACTCAACTTTGACTAATGTGGTTCTCCGTGGTATTTAGAAAATATGTCTTTTATTGTCTTATAGTTTTGCTCATTTGACCTTCAACTTGACATCCTTACTTTTAAGCCTAATCAGTTGATTGTTTCTTTAACTACATTACAAATTAAAGTTTGTGAAATTTTTTTCATCGGGTTACTTTGAACATACATGTATATTATGCTTACAAACTTTGCGGAACACACATACTGCCGCGTTCTCTGACAGACGGACAACTCGAAAACACAACAAAGAGAAACAAATAAGACGGATAATTTAATTAATGTGTCCGAAATATCGTCTGCAACAAATGAATGACACGTGTAAGCCTATTGTGTAACTGCCTAAAATGAAGTGTTACAATAAACAGGACATGTATAGCGAAGAGCCCAGATAAGTCAAGGTAACTGTATAACTCGATCACTTCAGTTAAGTCAAAATGTTAACAACATAAATGGAGACGATTTGAAGAAAAACAATGCCATTGCAATGTGATATTTTCTCAGTATGAAAACAAGTAATTTGAGCAAAGCTCACGTGACGCGCGATGGCAGTGGTCTTGCCACTTTGGCAATCAGTGTAGGTCTATAGCAATAGGATATTAATGCATCTTGAAAAAGTACTTAAATTTGAGGCCTCCGTACGGAAGACTTCTTGAATTAAGAAAACAAAACCTAGATTTTTAAAAATGTACGTTCTATGCTGAAAATGTCATACGCAAGTTGTTCAGGTCCATCTTTAGCCATTTCGGCGCAATTCACTCTTAAAATTTGTGTCGCAGCCGAAAATTGCAAAAAAATTCACTAATACCCTATTTTGAGGGTTCAAGGTAATTCAAGGTCATCGACGTTGACACCAATAAAAAGCTTGTCACCAGTGCTTGTTATGATAAGAACATGTGTGTACCTATCTGCAACCGTTTCCACACTAGAAGAGCCAATACGGTCAAAATAACGTCTTTTAGAGGGGGTACCCCTCTTTGACGGTTTGGTGACACTTAATCACCCGACATTTAATCACGCTACAGTTAATCACCGACATATAATCACTTGGACAGTTAATCACGCGTCGTATAATCACCCGACAGTTAAACACGTAGACATTTCATCACGCGACAGTTAATCACCGATTTGTGATCGATTGTGCATTTATTTTCAAACATGCCTATAAAGACAGGATGGCCAGGACGTGCATAGTAAACACTACAACTCAGGCATATTTCCCATACAAATGTGGACTCATTATGAAACGGGGGCAGGGGGTATTGCAAGCAGAACAAAATGCAGTTGAAGGTTGGCATTTTGGTCTGCAGACACTTTTCCATTGTCATTATCCAACATTGTGGACTATCGTGCAAGGTATCAAAAAGATCTCCAAATGCAACATTCATCGTTTCTACAAGAAATTGCTAGTGCATAACCTTCTGTCACATACATTGATGTGACGCAGTAAATAAAGACAAATGCCCAGACCTTCTGCCCAAAGCGATTGGCTGCGTCAAGTTGTTAACGTGTCCGTGGACATTCATGTTTTTATAGGATTTTGTATGTGTAACTGTGATTATGTCGTGTGATGATTGTTAAGTGATTATGTGTCGGTGAT
>Ga0209367_1001608_pt1 | contig 28210 bp, 19 predicted proteins | sample WorMetLIZISLAND2_FD_187412 | JGI IMG/M metagenome (GOLD analysis project Ga0209367, IMG submission 187412) | Marine gutless worms symbiont microbial communities from Max Planck institute for Marine Microbiology, Germany - Olavius geniculatus... ...
GCCGATGTGTATTAGGGTCCCGATGGGCCGAGTCCAAGTGATATGCAATTTTCGAAACTATAACTACTGAACTGGAAATGCTATAGGCTTTCGCGCGTCTCGTGAGCTTTGCTCAAATTTCTTGTTCCTTATAATAATCACGTAGACATTTTTCTCGTTAATAATCGCATTTGTCAAATATTATACTGAATGATAAATTGAAGACAATTACAGGTGTATATAACAGTTTTGTGATGAACCATCCACGTGATGAATCAACCAGTGATAAAACAACCGGCCACTTGTTCAACACTCCTTTGTCCAACTCCAGACCATGGCTTGACATACATCATTACTGTTATTACCACAGCTGTGGAGCAAGAATTTTTTGGTTTCAAAGAAGCGTTAAACAAAAAAAATGAAAATTTAAGAAGTAGAAAAAAAACAAGGCGAAAACAAGGCCTTCCGTTACCAACTTACTTGTGATCTGATTGTTTGTCTGTTTGTTTGGCAGCGCAAGAGATCATTCGTGGTGCCGACGGTTGATGAGATTCTGAGGTACTGTCACAATGAACTTGCAGCCGACAGCTCATCACATCAATCCACATCATCAGCGACATCAAGTCAGTGGAGGCGCTCAGCGTCACTACAGACTGAGTGCAGCTGGCAGCTGACTACAGTGTCACACGAACACATTCAACCTCACTGGGTCTGTTTACACTGTTTTCATTCTTGCAAATTCATTAACTGTACTTATTTCTCTAAAACAATTAACAACAAATGTGCCTTATTTGACTAATTTGCAGTTTCAATTTGTTTACTTTGTTATGCCAGTTGCTTGAAGTTTTATTGGCCTGACTACAGCTGTTTCTGCTAAAATAGTTGCTGCTCTGTGCAGGAAGTTAAACAGAACTGGCATGCAGAAATTACTTTAACTGGAAGCAGTAGAAAAGCTTCTTGTGGGCTTTTAGCTTTGCCTGTAGTAATGGTATTATGTTATGGGATATTAAGCTGCTAAGATATGGAAATTCAGTCACTGGTTGTGTTTGTGTGTGTTATTTTAGTTGGTTGTTGGATATCTCCACACAAGTCCGTCGAGTGGTCGAATACAGCTGGTTGATCAGACTGGCTCCATAGACTGTGTTGTGGGGGCGTGGCCCTTGGCAACCGGCGAGTCCTTGGCAACCGGTCACTGTTGTGGGTTACATGATGATTGTATGGCGGTCAATGTATCTGACGGTCAGGCCAACAGATGTCCGTTTGTCCAAACATTTCTGCTTGGTAGATTGTTCCGCATAGATCATTTCCAGCTGGTTGTTGAGACCTTCCAGTTACCAAACGATGGAAAAACGGTGGTAGTTTGTCCATACATTCAGTTCTCTGCAGCGGATCTTTTGCAACTGTGTCAACGGCTCCTAAAAGATCCATTTTCATCATCCGAGTTGAACCGATTGCATAGTCCAGAGGATGTGAATAAGCGACAGCGGCTGACTGATAATAACCACAACAACTCAACACTTCCAGTCACAAGTACACAGGTCCGTCATCAAAATGATAGCTGCGATGACTTGTTTGCATCGTTTGTGGACTCTCCCGGTTTCAAGACCCCCCATTTGGTTACAACTGACAGCTTCAAGGTCCCCAATGCAGTCCCAGTTGACCGCTGTCAGTGTTTTGTCTCGCAGATATTAGTCCTCGACTCTTGTGAGAACATTTTGTTGCGTTCCCAATACCTCGATCACCTCTCCCTACAGTTCTCCGTGACCGGCTGTTTTGTTGGACCTCCAAAACTGTCAAGCTGCGGATGCGCAAAATCTTCCAGGAATTCTGTGCCAGCCCGTCTGCCGCTGACACGACTGGTTGCAATACTATTCAGCAGCCGGTCGGTAAGATGGTTTCCCGTCCTGCACCCGGGCTGTGTTTATCGACTGATTCTTACGTCCAATGATGTTTCGCCGTTCTTGGGAAAGTGTAAGCTGCCTCACACTAATAAGACAAAATTGGAGCGGCATGCTGCACGAACTTTAGTCAGTCTTGATACTGACATTTGCATCGACAGGATGACCGTTGCTTCACTGGGCAGCGGGGACCTTCTGTTATCAGCTGAGGAGAAAACCGCCATCTCAGCAGCTGTGGAAGATGTTCAAGAACAACTGAAATGTTCTGATGGATTTTGGCAGGAGTGTGCACAGGCTGCTAGCGTAAGGTACGCTAACAATCTTGTAATGAGGCTATCAGCATTATACTGTACTAGTTGTCCATCACTTTTTGTCATCTTGTATTTTACATCTTTTCTTCTTTTCAGGATTACGTGGCATTCTTTTGTCTGACGTTGCTGCTCTTATGCTTTGAATGTTCTGACTTTGTTAGGCAATGTCTACGTGTGTGATGGAGGTAAAACACTAAACCAAACAGATTGCATGTAATTGCATGCAATTTTGTTCGCTGTAGTTTTATTCAGCCTGCAGATGTTGCTTTAATGCAAGTTGGTGGTGTGGTGTAGTGGTAATGCATTTGATCTGATCGACGAAGTTACTGTACGCCAGGCCTGGTTAGTACTGCGATGGGTGACTGCCTGTGGGCAGGTAAACCATTTTGGTATGTAACCAGCCACCTAGGTCAACTCAATCTTCCATCCCTCCGGGTTAGGTAAATCGAGTACCGGCCTATCTGGCTGGGTTTAAGGTGGGGCGCTTTCACCTGTGTTGGGTGGCAGGTAACACCGTGTGATCCCATACGGCAGGTGACGCTCCGTAGCTTTGAAATGGGCGTCCCATTAAGGGCTATATCACCACCTTTAACCTTTTTAACCTTTAGGTAGTGTTGTAACTGTTTGACTGCATCATTGCTTGGCTGACCTTTGATGTTAATTGATGCACCATTTTGCTGATGGAATACATTGCTGTTGGTGGCCTGGCGTAGTTGGTAATGTTACTCTACGCCGGGCACAGTTAGTACTGCAATGGGTGACTGCCTGCGGGCAGGTAAACCATCTCGGTGCGAAGCCTGCCAGCTAGGTCGACTCAGCCTTCTACCCTCCGTGGGACGGTAAAATGAGTATCAGCTGTCGAGCTGAGTAATAATAAATGGCTATGGTGAATGTAGTCTGTAGCTGCCTACCGGTGTATCTATTGGCTTAAGCTGATCGGCTTGGTCTGAAGGTCAGCAGCCACCTGGCACTCGAGCTACATTCAGTCAAATGAACTGAGTGAACTCTCGCAGTGGCTGTGCCATGATGACTGCACTATAAACATTAGCATTGGTATTATTATTATTATTATTATTATTATTATTATTATTATTATTGTTGCCAGACGTTCTCTATTTGAGGTATTGCTGGAACGTGCATTCATATGATCTAAGTAAGTAAGTAAAATGGATGATTAAAGCAGCCACATTAAGAAAGTACCACTGTGCAGGTACTGTACAAATGCGGGAGTGGTAAGAGATGGAAAACAGATCAGTCAGACAGGACCGGAAGTGATTTTTGTGGCTTTTTTGCTGTTGTGAAATTATTACTGATGTACTCAGCACAGTTGAGATGCAGCACGAAAATGCACTTTGTAGTATTTACTATTGACATTGATCATATACGTGCTTGGTTTCAGTGTTTCAGCAGAACAACAGATAGCATCGTTCACAGGCATCATTGTTTCACGGAGTCTGCAGAAACCTCAAGATGGCAACCAAGCCTGGAAGGCAGTTCCACAGATGGAAAGAATTGGTATGCTGTCCGTAGCTAATGCAGTCTTCTGTTTGATTAGTTCTGTTAGCTACAACTAGCCAGAAAGTCAACTCAGATTGATAGCTAACTCTCTGTCATTGGTGCTTTAAAAAGACAGCTGCCCTTAAATTTCGTCAGCCTTAAATGGAGTATTGTCCAGCAAGAAGACGATTTTCCACAAGCCCAAAACTTAAGGGAGATATTGTTCCCTTCCCTGCCACGACACCACTTATTGGTTGCTTGATTGCAGGAGTCTGCGTTCCCAAGTGCTGTACCATCGTTCTGATGATTCGAGACCTGTCCTCATCGGCCGAGCTGAAAGTATACATGAACCTGGAGCGCAGTCAGTACCCGCTGGGTCTGTTGCCCGGGGCGGTGGTTCGCATGGACCGGCTACATAGAAGGACCGCACTGAATGGCAATGGAGCTGTGTACTTTGTGTTCAGTGTGGCTTCGTTGTGCCAGGTCGTTAGCTTGGCCGGCTCCCGTGACAGTTGTCAGCTGGATCACAGGTGAGGTGATCAGACTCTGTCTTAAGGTGAGTTGCACCAACGTCGTTCATGATCTTGGTTCAGCTGAACCTAGATCAAAAGTTGAACCAAGTTCATGCTGAATTACGTTGCACCAAGTTGAACTCAGATCAGCTGATCCCGTTCAGTTAAACGGCCGTGGTTATACCGTGGACGACGCTGATTGGTCAACCATGCTTGGCCTACGGGCCAACTACAGTGACGTCACAGTCGCACGCAACGCTTACGAAACAGTACAGTGCAGATTGGCTGTAATTTGTTCAAATTTTAAGCTTCTCTGAAGTTATCACACAATTTTTGCATCAACAGTTGCATGATAAAGTTCCGAAGATGCACATTTTATATTCCAATAGATATTCGTTAATTATTCCACGTCCGTTGTCAAGATAATATGTTTACCATAGGTACGGCATAGCAAGTGCGCATCAGCACTCTAGAATGCTGTTTATTTATCCATTAATTAATTTATCCAGCAAAAAGACCACAGAAACAGATATAGCACAAATATAACATATCTAGATCACAAGTATAATTGAATTTAACGTCTTATAAATTGATATGAATGAGTTTTTGTCGCTGTGGTAAGGGTTCGATCGTATGTTTACTGTACCAGCGAGACATCGCCACCGAAAAATGCGATATATTCATCTATTTGTTAATTTATTGAGCACAAAGAGAACATAAAACGAAAAAAGCAGAAATCTAACATATCCAGATCATCAGAATAATTGCATTGGAGGTCTTATAATTCGACATGAGGAAGTTTTTTGGACAGGATAAGATTCGAATTGGACAATTTTTTTTATCTCGGAAAGAAACTTATTGCCTGTGTGATATACATGTACTTCTGAATTATGAGCTAATTTATTACATCCTCTTCCACAGCCACATTCCAAATTCAACCGCGAGTTGAACCGAGATCAAAATTTGATCGGTGGTCAAATGGCAGTTCAGAATTGAACGGAGATCAACGCTTGAACCGCTTTGGTGCAATGCAATTTACGCCTGAACTAGGTTCAAATTTAGATTTGACCCGGGTTCAAAGTTGAACGACGTTGGTGCAACGCGCCCTTAATGTCAGGGTTGAGAGTTTTGAGACATCCGGGTGGCGGGTGCATTCGCAAGGACCCATTGGCTGTTATTGGGTAAACTCCCCTATAGACACCTTAAAAATGTAATGTCAAAGTTTAGTTTCTTGTGTGCCACTAATGATGAAATATTTTACACTTTTTAAAATTTTGAAACCCATGAATTTGCTATTTTTTGTATATTTTTTGATGCATTACTCATTCTAATAACTGGAAAGCCACGAAAACCCTGAAACCCATTAAGTTGGGTTTTTACAGACCTGGATTTAACCCAAAGAGCCAAAAATTCTAACCCAAAATTCTAAAATTAAACCTACCAGGTCGGGCTTTTTGGGAAAAAACCTGTTGTTTCTCAACCTTGCCTAATACTTCAAACTTTTCCACTTTTAATTTTCTTATCACCGTCAGTTGTTAAAATTCTCAGTAATGAAAATGCCAAAAGCATGGTTGTTGTTACTATTATTGTTAGGTGATGTTGTCTTCACATTTTACGTGTGAACAGGATTGGAGCATTTGGAATGTGGCTGTGGAAGAGGATGTAATAAATTAGCTCATAATTCAGAAGTACATGTATATCATACAGTCAAGGAAGCCTAATTTATCATTGGAAAAATTAAATGCTGAGAGCAATTACATCGCATATTATCGGGTTATTTTATCTGCCATGATGTGCTACTGTGAGACGTATTGGTATAGCAAAAAAACGCTCAGTAAGCAAAGTTGTAGTGATTAAAAATGAGGGAAGAAACAGGCAGAAGACTGTGAGGCTTGAAACTTTCAAACCCAGAAGAAATATGTTCCTAAATAGAGCTGTCAAATTAACACATTAATTATTGCGTTAATAAATTAATGTGCCTTTAAATATAACGCATGTTAAAAAAATTAACGCACGTACATAAATTTATGTTAATTTACTAAATTCCATGAAGCAAAAGTTATTTGACAATTGAATGAATTCAAGTGACTAAACTGTAGTTGCCGTTCCATCACTACTGTAATTATTTAAATATTTAATGTATAGATCTGTGGTTGATAATACATTTAATAATGTGTTTCTAACTTTTTATATTCTACAGGCAGGGCTCCCAAACATTGCGTGGCTCAGGGTAACTTAACCCCCTACTCTCCCTCTCGACGGGCCTGGGTAAAATTAACGCAGTGTGTTAATGTGTTAAAAAATTAATGCTTTTACAGCTGTATTCTGAAATTGTGAGGCATTTTGAATGACTTTCTTTCCATTACCTTGGACCTGATGGTCCAGCTTGATTTCCAGTCCCATCGGACTTGCCTGAAGTAGCCTATGAAGGTGCTGCTTTTTCAGTGGATTTTTGAAGCAGATTTTTGATAGTATTGGTTGACGTGTTTGCTGTATTTGCACATCTGTATATAGCATCAGTGCTTCTGATCTGACGTCGGTCTCTCAGTTGTTCCTGGCTGATCTGTGGAACTCTGCAACACATGGTGACATTTTCCGGGTCGAAGGTCATGTATCTATGGTGTGCAAGGTCGTGCTCCAGTATGACCATAGAATGAGCTTTACAGCTCACGCAAGGTTTATCTGCTCAGTTTTAACATTTTACGTTTTTATTCTCTCTGTACTGTGTTTTGGCATTGTGTATTAGTGTGTATTGATATTGGATAATTGGGAGAATGTTTTCATATTCAGCGTATGTGACAAATATAGATAATGGTTTATTTCAGTGATGGTGAAATTTGATTACATTTGAAATTTCTAAATCATGGAATAGTTTGCATAACTTTTTGGGGACATTATTGTAGAGCTTGGATACACTGTATCCCCTTCGGAAATAGCTCTAGATGATCCTGTTATTTGGTTCTTAACTGTTTAAATCTTTTGCTGTTGATTCACTTACTCTACAAAGAAGATCTTCCGACAGCCAAGAATTTAAGTTGGGCAAAATTTCTCTCTTTCTCTTCTTTTTGCTGTGACCCACTGAACTTAACGGAAGATGTGTTGTTGGTGTGTTCGTAGTTTCAGCATTGATGATGGCAGCAGCTCAGCGTTTGTCAGCTGCACTGGTCAACAGGTGGCAATACTGCTGGATCTCAGTGCGGACCAGTGGACTGAGCTTGAAGGACTTCTACAGCCACTCGGACACGTCATCTATGAACTGGTGTGTGTGTTAGGGGTCAGGGTTAGGACCAGTGGGTGGAGCTTCAGTACCTAGTACAGCTAGTCGGACACTCTGCCTATGAACTGATGCGTGTGTGTCTGTAATGGTTAGGGTTACGGACTTACGGGTTAGGGTTATGAGCAGTGGGCCAAGCTTGAAGATGTCGTACAGCTACTCACATACATTATTTATGAACTGGTGTATCTGTGTCTGTGATGTGACCAAGACTTTTCACGAAAGACCATGACTGATATTTTGTTCTTTTTTGTTCTCAAGGTTTCTTAAGAACAAGACTTTGGTCTCAAGGACTACATCATTGGTGTGTGCCTGTTGATAAACTCACAGGAGCTGTAACAGCAATGACCTCTCTTTCTTTCCCCTCCCTCCCCTCAGAAGTAGCCCCATTTTACTTCATCTGGGATGCATAGTGGAGCACTATACTCTCCCAGCAGGGTCCTAAGTGGAGCCCTGGCCGCAAATGTAGTTTTGAGCATTTTTGAATCCCAGAATTTGCATATGGTAACACCAAGTTTTGTATTATTTTTTTAGCTTTTAGATGTGCATAGGGAGAGGCAATTTTCCACTTCACCTTTGCAGGCCTGTTTTTGGGGAATGCTACCGTATCATGGTATTACCATTTCCTCTTGTCTGGATAGTATTTGAGGGAACGGTGTTCTTTCACGTTCCTTTTCGATTACACTGCTTTGAAAGAGTGAGTAATTTGTTGACACTTCAGCAATTGACGTAGCTCGAACTATTTCGGTTTGCTGGTAGATGTCACCTTGGCCAATGATTTTTTGTAGGTATGAAAAAGTTGGTAAGATGAATTAGAAGAACCAGTGATTAAGACATATTGTAAAGTGCATATGTAAGTAGTGAAGCAATTCTGCACAGTGCTGCATTATGTGGCTATCTGCCTAACGCTGCACAGCCCTTACCACGATCTTATCACACAGGTTATTCCTTCTCTGGAAAACGTTTGCACCAATTTTGACTTTTTTGTCTTTTAATGTTTGAGTTAGTGGATCATGTGTTGTGTAATAATTTAGGTAACATTACAAATAAACAGGGACGACCGTCCCTTAGCTGATTAATATGTGAATAGACAAAACTGTCTGTAATTAATGTGATGACTAAAATGCTTATGCAATAATGCATAATAATTGCATTGTGTAGCGTGGCGGCGGGGCTAGCGCAGATGGATCAGCTGTCAGTCAGTTTCTGCGTGAGCTCTGTGATTCGTCGGCTGTTAAACGCCCAGTGACGTTACTCGCTCGTCGGTACCGGACTGTGATTGGACGACTTGGTCGGAAATACCACAACATTGCCGGCTTGCGTCTGTCAGGTAGCTCAGAGACTTTGACCTTCAGATGTGTACTTACTTTTTTCAGAAGCACCAAATTCAGTGGTACTGAAGGTCTCAGTTGACACTTTTTATAGTGCTGGAGCAGTGTTTTTGCTCTGCCAAGTGCATGTCGAGTTTGCCAACCAGTGGCTTCAACTCACTAAAGACTTCTGCCAGTTCGTGTAGGCCTAAAACTTTTGCAAGGCATTTTTCCAATAGGGGCTTTTTTGTTCGTTAATAAAACAACGACATTTTTCTATGCTGAAAGCAGTGTTCATCTTGCTGCTGCTTATGATGATGATTAAGATCTACATTTGTAAGTAAGTAATTTTTACGGCACGTTCACTGTAACATCGAACATGCTTGGTGTGCTAGTAAAATGAGAAGTAAGCATCTAAATTTAGTCATTCAAGACTGTTTGGAAGAGCGTTTCAATTACCTGGGGTATCTGTCTACTCAGTGTTCTTGATTTTAGTAGTTTTGCTGGCATTTGGACTCTGGCTTAGTAAGTTAGTATGGTATAAACAAGGTCAGTATCATCTGACCATTGTTGACTGTAGCTTGGGTCGGGCTGCTTGTTATTAAATGACATCATTTAGGCCAATGCGGCCTGGCTGCTTCTTCACTTTTAAATGCTATTTAAACACTTTCTTTTGTGCTCTTTACTAATTTTGATGCTGCAGCACGTTAGAAACTTTTTATGCATCTGTTTTTTTTTTAAATAGATGGTGTATTGTGTGTATAGGTATAGTGAGTACTGGCGATAGTCATGGCCACATTGTGAGCATACTTGAAGCGTTATAACCATCTGAATTGAAAGTGTATGTTTAAATTCATTTGTACGTGTGCTGAAGTGGAATTGGCGAATAATTATCTACGGGAGTGGGACAGTTAGTACGATGTTTAGTTGCAGTCATTTGTGGAACAGATTTAGAGCGGAAGATGGTGCGTAAGGGCAGCGTATCCATGGAGTCCGTGGTTCTACCAAGCATTCAGCTGGAGTGTGTCAGCTTACAGACCATGCGCTGGACGTAGGCGCCGACGTATACACTGTGTTCAGAAAAAACACCCACTGTTTCCGTTTATATCTCCATGGAAAATGTTCATATTTCCACAAAATTTTCACGGAATGTTTAGGAGGAAACAAGTATTTCACTGGTGGCAAAGTTAAATATTCTTTGCTATTAGTGATGTCATGCTGACGTTATAATTTTGCGCTTATAAATTATGGGTTTTACCATTGAAGACAGACATTTCAATAAATGTTTTCGAGTCAGCAAGGGTTAATGGAACTGCAGGTTCATGCAAGATGTTTTCGGACAATGGACAGACAACTGAATATGTTGATGAAATGACATTTTTAAATTAAAAATATTGACTTGACCAGCAGTGTCAAGCCATTTGACTGATGGTAGACAAGTGGTCATCCATGTGGCGATGCAGGGCACGTATACTTGCCAACATTAACATATTTGAGGATCTCGCACTCAGCGAAGAACATAAACCAAGAAAACAGTTCACAATGAAAAATTGCATGACAGATTAACATGCTTTTTGGGTTTAGTTAATACAATGACAAATTGATGTGTTTTAACATTCCATCAAATATTGGTCATCAGTGGTAAAATCTGTAATTTACAAACATAGGAATGTGAAGTCAGCAAAGAATATCTAACTTTACCACCCGTGCAGTACACGTTTCCTCCTAAACATTCCCTGAGAATTTTGTGCAAATCTAAACATTTTCTACGGAGATGTAAAAGAAAACGTGAGTGGGTGTTTTTTTTTTGAATGCAATCAGATACAGCACAACAGTGACGGCAGTTCGAGGGCAGAATGTTGAAACATTTATCTATAGTTGACTATGGTAAAACGTGGTTATTACAAACGACAAAGTTCTTCAATTTGCTGTTTAAATATGTATTTCATTACATAATAAAATATAGCAAACAAATCTGGGTGTTATTTGTTAGCAAACTTTACAAGAACATTCAAAACACTGGGGTGGGGGAGTCCGAAAAAATGCATTGCGTTGAAAGTTGTTTTCAATTTTCGTGAAACACCATCGACAACAGATAGGTTGTTTCGTCATTCTGCCCTCAATTTTCGTTATTTAAACCTCAATTATTGCACCTTAGCATGGAAGCAGTTTTCACCTCAGTTATTGCACCTTAGCATGGAAGCAGTTCTTGAAAAAAGTCAAACATGCACAGTGCACACTCGTACGGTCGCACATGTCTAGTTTTTCGAACCAGTTTTTCTGATTTTCCTAAAACTACTCGACTCCTGTTTTGGATTCGAGTAATCGAGTACTTGAGTATTCGGCACACCCCTGCATTGTAGTGTGCGTACAGTAACTTGATATGCATGCTGTTGTATAGTGTTGTATAGTGATGTTATATTTTTAATACGCGCGAAAGCAGAATGCTTCGCGCGTCTTTGCCATCGTCTGGGCGTCTGTCCGTCCGTCCGTTCGCCCGTCCGTCACACTCGTGATCTGTATCAAAACGGTGCAAGCTAGGATCACGAAATCTTCACTGTGGGTTGCCGCAAGGTGTCTAGTTTATCGTGACAAAATTTCGTGTCACTGGGTGCAGGGGTTCTCCTCGAACGAGGGCGTCAAAGAGGGGTAAAAAGACATCATTTTGCCGTTATTGGCTTGAATAATGTGAAAACGGTTGCAGATAGGTACATACATGCTGCTTATCATAACAAGCACTAGAGACAGGCTTTTGAGATTTATCAACATCGATGACCTTGAACAACCTTGAACCCCCCAAAAAGGGGTTTTAGTGTATTTTTTCGCAATTTTTGGATGCTGCGCACATTTCAACACTGAATTGCACCGAAATGGATGGAGATAGACCAAGACAACCTGCATATGAAATTTTCAGCATTCAGCGTAGATTTTAGCAGTCCAAGTCCCGACAACCTAGATTCAAGAAGGTCGGCGCAGGCAGGCGTCAAATACAGCTACCCCCCTAAAAAGTGGTTATTTTACGGCAATTATCTCGTGTAGCGTGAAAACGGTTGCAGATAAGTACATACATGCTGCTTATCATAACAAGCACTAGTGACAGGCTTTTGAGATTTATCAAACATCGATGACCTTGAACCCTAAAAATATTGATTTAACGTGATTTTTTGGCGATTTTTGGCTGCAAAAGAGTGAATTACGACGAAATGGACGGAGATAGACTACGATTACCTGCGAACAGGAACTGCTATAGGCTTTCGCGCCTCTCGTGAGCTTTGCTCAAATTACTTGGTTCAATGGATATATCAATGTTTGATATTCATCCATATCGCTAGTAATCGACGCATTTCTATTTGCTAATACACCTGATGCACATGAAAGCGATAATTTAGTCCATTTCCTAGATGAAAAATCAGTGGAAAATGCAAAAACTTGTATTTTCCCAAAATTCCCGGAATTTGGAGAAAGCCAAATTTCCGAGAATTCCCTTAAGGGAATGACTCGTGGTCTTGCTGCTGACCTCTCGGCATATCATGGTTTAATGCACAGCAAAGAGTAGGAGTCTAGCACATATGAAATATTTTATTCATCAGACAGGCACAATTCTTAATTGTATCACTTAGCATGCGAAAAAGTACAAATTTAGCTGATTTTAGTAATCCCAAAATCCCGGGATTGGGGCGCCGCCAATCTTGGGATTCAGGATTGGCGAAAACGGCCGGGATTCCAGGATTCGGGATTACGGGATTGCAATCCCTAATTGAAACTAATAAAACAAACTGGTTCCATCAGATAACCTATATGGACATGAATTCAGAGGTGATGAAGATTTACCCAAATTATGCAGAAATATTTCAATGCACTACTAAGCAATGGAAATCCAGCATTTTTTACACATCATACTGATTACCGAAACTTGTGATGTATCGCACGCCTTTCTGTCACTAAGCGTTGCTAAGTTACAAACGCTGAAACAGGTTTTTGGCGCACACTTAACTGTACATTTCCTTCATAAAGATGCCTCTCTCTTGACTTAAGTAATATTTTAGTTATTTTTGCTTTTGTAAATAATTTCAGTTTTAGTTTTCAGTGCTGTAGCAACATATTGTTCATAGTGCATGCATGCACACTGCAAAATGAAATCAATCACAGATTTATTTGAAACAGGTCCGTTTCCTAGAAAATATGGCGATCAAAATTAGTAAGAAAATCACTGGTTCTAACCATCCCAGTGATCCCACGATCGTTTGAACCTCCTCACTGTGGAAGTTCCATGAATATTATTCTGCGTGGATCTTACATCTTTGAAGTCAAATCTCTGGGCTACATTTTTTACAAACTTTCAGTGAAGAGCTGCAAAAGATGCATCATGTGAGTGGTATGAATACTGACAAATACAAAAAGAGCACACATCAGAAATATGCAAATCACAGTTGTATATGTGGACCAGTCACAGCCTCCGCCCTCCAGTGGTTTTTATCCCTATATCTGGTGGGTGCAGCTTGCGCCCAGGGAAAATAGGGGGAGTTTTGATAAGGTTGTAGATTAATAAAGGGGGAGTATTGATTTACAACTTTATCAAAGCTTCCCTCTATTTTCACTGGGCAAACTACACCTTAATAAAACTTCCCACTATTTTGTCACTTCCCCTATTTTTCAATCTACACCCTTAACAAAACTTTCTCCTTAGAGGGGGAAGAAGCCAAAAATAGAGGGGAAAACTTGTCAGAAATTAGGGGAACCTGAACCCAAAACTAGGGGAAAGTTGCGCCCGATTTCGATTCCATATTTTGGGGGATGGAAGCCAGCCTCTGGAAGCCTGGGCGTCCACACCAGTCAAAGTTTATCAGCCCTTTAAGAGGGAAGGACCGAAGGAGGCAGAAATTTGTACAGCCTAGAGTCTACTGTCCTCTGCAGTAGCTTCCAAATGCATTTTGTGCTCCGCAAAACTCCCGTAACTGTGCTTGCAGGAATACCGGGAATAGGGAAGAAAAGGAAAAGGGGGAAAGGGAAGGTGGAAAAGGAAAGAGAAACTTGTTCCAAGGGCTTAAAGGAAGCTACTAGATTAAGCAGTACCAGCAGCAGTTGTGTAGCACTAGCAGCAAGCCGAGTATGTTGAAGGAAGTTGTAGCTGACGTGCAGAGGGAACGTCGCCGAAGCTTCAAGCTTCATGATCTGCGACTCCGCCATTAACATGCACCATCACGATAAACAATCAGTCAGTAAAAAACCTAAAACTGGACTTTTGAGGTTGTTTAGAGTTTTTTAAACCTAAAAACTCTATTTTGGGGGACTAATTTTTCAGCCCTGTCGCTGGGCAATTGAAAAATGCTTTTAAAAATACCACCGCAAAATTTCCAAAAATTCCATGCAGGCGTGGCATTGTAGACGGTGGTTATTACTTATTTACTGACAAATACTATTCGATATTCTATGACAACACGATGGTCATCATTAGCGACGTGCTATTTAATAAATTGATACCGGTGATTTAAGTAGTCGTATCGATTATGGCTTCGATATTTGTGGACTTGAATACTTCCAATGAAAGGTTGGAGTTTTCCGGCAGTTCGTCGGAAGACATTGCTTGCGCTAAACTATTCTGGCAGACGGTATGTTTGGTGCCACACCTCGAATCAGGACTTGTATCCTCCGACGTCTCGCAGCGGCGCAGATCAGCACCGATTCCCGGTAAAAACACAGTTAACGAGACGAGAATCTGGAGACAAGACCAAGACCTATGAGTCTCGCAGTGCCACTGTCACCTGTAAAGTAGCTTCATTACATGGAGCCCGGGTACAGGCGTTTATAACTATATATAGGGTGGGCCAAAAAATTGGACCTGTTTGAGCGTTGATAACTCAGCGATGGTTAGTGGTACAAAGTCGTGTGATATGTCAAAAGTTTCAGAATGCTGTAAAGAATAAACGACAAATTTGCATAGTGAAGCATTTAAATATATTTGCCTAATTTGCATAAATGTTCGTCACCCCCAATATCCTGCCACATTTGACTGTAACACATAAATTTAACATGGATATTTGAGCTTTTATAACTTAACGACGTTTATTGATGGAAAAGCGCGTAATATGCCAAAAGTTTTGAAATTGTGTACAGAAGTGTACAACTTGCATGTCTCAGCATTTAAATATTCTTTGTCTGATTTACACAAATCTGTCCCACCCCTAAAATCATGCTAAATTGGCAGTAACACATGAATTTAACTTGATTTTCATTTAGCATACAGTGAAATATCAACAATCATTAACACATACGTTGAGTTTGGATGAAATTCAACATAGGCAGTTGCCCAGCTTTTGTATTCATAACAGTCATCAGTCTTTTTAGGCAGCTGATTGATCACTGGAGTCAATGTGTTTAGAATCAGCTGAGCCCAGCATTTGATTAGGACACGTTTTAGCTGGTCAGTTACTGAAATTTTGTGACCATGCTATCTGTTGCAATGCCCCACACTGAATAATTCACAGAATTTAAATCTGGACTTTTGGGCAGTAAGTTTTTTAATTGGATGAACTCGGGCACATGGGAGTGCAGGCAAATGCCTATTTTCAGGGGTAATGAAGATTTATGCAAATTAGGTAAAGAATATTTAAATGATTTGCTTTGAAATGATTTCTTTGTCTACAACATTTTTTTACAACTTTTGACATATAACACGCCTTTCTACGGGTAACCATCGCTGAGTTATCAACGCTCAAACAGGTCCGGTTTTTATGGCCCACCCTGTACATACATGTGATGTACCACATCAAGATCAGCTACAGACTGTCACACTTGTCTGAAACAAAAATTTAGCCAAGAACAAGACTGAATTCTCAACTAAGATCGTGAGCACATGCTCAGCTTGAGACCAAGACTAAGATAAACTGTTATCAGTCTCAGTACCGGAATTGTAACCAAGACCATATTTCGTGACCAAATTTCTGATAAAAAATGGAGTGGGGATATACATCGGCTAAACAATGCAACCAAAAATGTGATGAATAATTACTGGTAACTTGTTTGTTTGTTGCAGGTAGCAGTTCAAAATGTTTTGAGAAAGAACTGAGTACAGGTACAATTTTTGTTTGTGTATAATATTTCTGGATGTTTTATCTGAATTACTGCTACTTTCCTTTTTCATTTAGCTGGTAAATCTGATACTTAGTTACAGTGGACTCTGAGATAGGCTCTGTCTTCTTAAGATTACATACTGCCAATTTTATTTAGGTGTCTGTGGCAAATTTTGTGATTTTTGTATCCTGTCAACCAGTGCTAGAAGGGAATGTTAAGTTCTCGTTCTTGGTCTCGTTGTCTTTGTTCTCGTTCTCATTCTCGTTCTCATCACAGTTGTTCTCGTTCTCATGCATCTTGGTCTCATGGTTTCAAAATTCGACTATGCAAAATACTTATTATTGCTTGCAGTGGTGACTTATAACTTTGGATTCAAGTGTCGGAGTGACAGCACTAATCGTAAACTGAATAGTGGCTGTTAAACCTACAATAAAACTCACTAAATCGTAATTACAGAAACTGCTCATGCAGGTGTGGTCACGAGTGCAGACTACTGGCTGTGTCAGAGGTCTATTATCTGGACCTGCTGCGTATACAGATCAAAGACTGTGCAATAGAGTAGGTTGTTGCAGACTGCATGCTGATTTATGACAGCTTGTGTTTTCGCTGCGGTCACATTAAACCAAATCCAACCAAACCAATGGATTGATTCAACTCATGTCCATGAGTGATTGTGCATAAAATGCAAATTTACAGTGAACAGACTATACCGGCAAGACACTGTTAGACTCACTCTTTTGGTAGGCCTAATTTTGGTGCTGCACATGAAACAGATACTGCATGGTTGTGGTCTCTGTGCATCTGATTCATGCCACATCAGTTGATAATGACATTGGTTTATAAAATCACCTTATGCCGACGTTTATGTCAAATATTATATGTTAAATTTTATTCTTTCATTGTTCTCGTTCTCGTTCTCATGGTTGTTGGTCTCGTTCTCGAAATTTGTTTTTGGTCTCGTTCTTGTTCTCGTCCTCATTTAATTGTTCTCGTTCTCATTCTTGTTCTCGCCATATTTTGGTCTCATTAACATCCCTGTAGGCCAGAAATTTATTAGTGTGGATCGTTAGTATGGATCTATGCAGGCCACCTGAAAAGCATACTGCCATTTTTTGTGATATACTGGTAGTTACAAAAGGATAAATTTTATTTACAATAATAGATTTACAAACACACTCTAAAAGTTCCGATATGCCAGCACGTTTTTTTTCCACTTTAAGCTCTGAACATGATCATATCATTATATCGTATCGTTTTATAATTATATGTAAAACTTGTAGTGCCCTCGTTATATGGGTGTTTTAGCTTTCATATGCTGCTACTGCTGGACATGTGGACCACCATTCACTGATGATATTGTGCTGGTATTTTGCTCAGTAATAATTATAACAAAGGATATCCTAGTCATTCAGATCCAGTTTTGTGAGTTTGGCACTTTATGAATTAATTTACTTGCTGGTGTCTGTGTGGGTGCAGTAATAGCAGATGAGTTTCTAGCAAAAGTTGCTGCAGCGCGCCATGCAGACGAACTCGAGCGCTTGGATCGACTTTCACAACTACGCAATGAAGATCGTGCACGACTTGCAAACCAACGACTTCACCGAGAAAAAGTATTGACAAGTTTTTGTAGGCTTATTTACTTTTTGCAGTGCCAAGAGAAACACTTTTAATACAAAATTATTTTTGTGATATAATTAATATGACAGTGAAAGAATACATAACCTGCAAAACAGCACAGTTCTAATATTTTCAGCAGCATATCGACGCCCGGTAGCGATTGTAGGTGAAACTCACTCAGCAGTCAGCAGCTTTCAGTTGAATTATTTAAATATAGCAAAAATGCAACACGCTAGCACATTGTGCCACGTACAGATGCACAAACGGATATATACCTGGATTTTCTGTAAAATTTTTGTTGTCAGAACTTTTTATTAGTATGGATCGTTTGTTCACACATACACAGTTTTGGTCTGCTGATGCATTTTCGCCTACAGCGTGGCGTTTTTTGGCACTGTGCCATTTGCATCGATTGTGTGCTAGCATATGCAGGTTATGTATTGTGAAAATTGACAGTTCAGTTAATGAACTGATGAAATTATTATTCTTAAGAGATAACAGCATTTGAAATTTAAAATCGATTGTTTCATGTATAGGTTAACTCATGGGATTGCTAACCAGAGGTTAACTTTAAAGGTCCATGGCCACGGTCAAACTCACTCACGCAATTTCTGTAGATTTAAATTAGACATTTAACCTCACATATATAATGTGTTGATTTTAGCTTCATAAATATATGAAATTAATGTGTGATTTCAAACGAAATGCAGCATTACGTTACGTTATGCGAAATATGCTAATCTATCAGTGCCCGCTGTGACGTCATGACCCTAGCCCATATAGATCATGAATATTAATGGCCTAGCCTACGACGTCATTATTCTAGGCTAGGCCATTAATATTCATGACGTCTATAGGCTAAACTCATGACGTCACCGTGGACCATCATGGCAGCGCGTTTTCTATGTCGTTTTCGTAGGTCGTCTACTTCAAAGGTAAATTTTTCCGTGTTGACAAAACGCTGGGCGCTGATATTACTGTCAAAGTTATCAAAAAATTCTGCACTTTCAGGAAAAAAGATAAAATGTATATGTTAATTTTGGTGTCCACGGACCTTTAACTTTCCGGTGAACCTTGTGCATATTATTCTATGCCAAATTGTGGTGTGGAACAATGCGCCACGAGTTGACCTGAATTTACCAAGTTAATCTTGTGGTTAACCATAACCTGGTCATAGAGCAGTCGACCCTTAATGGGGTGACACAGTTAACATTGCAATGGTTTGTTTGTTTTACTCTTTTATGACCTACGAGATAGATAACACAAGCTTGCTTTGTTCTCCACTATGTGATAAATATAATTTATCACACCATTGAAGTGGTTGCTGGTAATCACAGGCCATTTCTAGCAAAAAATTGCCATTTTTTAAGCTAGTTCAGTGAATACGTGAACTTAAATTAAATTAGTTTATGTACTTTAGTGACTTTAATCATTCACTATATAAAGTCATTAAGTTAACGATTGATGCTGCTGACCAAGAACTGTCGTCGAAGGTGTAATAAACGTTCCAAATGTGTTCTTTATAATACAAAAAAAGTTATAAAATGTTTACTACAATTATGTTGAGTTATTGTTTGTTGTTTTAGCTCGAACAAAAGTTACATAGAAGCAAGTTCAAGAAGGTCTTGCCGCCCATCCAGAATGCAGCTGCAGCGCGCGAGGCAATGGCGCTGATCGAACAGTTTGAACAAGAAATTGTGCAGACACATCATCGGCCTGACACTGCGTAGACTGAATGCCAATTAGGCCTAACCACAGAATGATATTGCTGCAACCATCTGCTGTCAGATTTAGACATCGGACAATTGTCCCCTCCCCAGAAAATTTTTGAACTTTTGATGCAAAAATAGTGCATTTTTGTGCATAATTTTCGCCTGTTTTAAGATACATCAATAAGGGGGCGGCCGCCCCCCGCCCCTCCCCCCTTGAATCCGCCACTGGCATTGATTGGTTCAATATTGGTGATATTTGGCGGCGATAACACGCCATAATGTGGCTCAGATATGATTATGAAAACTTGCTTTGATTTGTTGTACAACATATATTTTTGACGTTGAAAACTAAGTTAGCTCAGTTTTCGCAAAATTTCAGAGGTCTGGTCTTGCAAAATGCAGAAGTCGTAGTTTGGCCGTTTACGTGAAGGCGTTCGCTCATAAAATCACTCAGCCCACAAAATCATTGAAAATTCGTTAGGCCTACTTATAAATTTAACATTAATTGACTGTATTTTAAGATCGTACGTCGACGAGCAAGCATTAACAGCGTGTGAGCCGCTCTGGTGGGTCACGTGGTTATTGACGGGCGTTTACCAATGGCGTATCCAGAAATGTCAATTGGGTAGGGCTCGTTCACTTGCTGTTGACGAACAGCGTTAAAGTTAACCGCTTGCGTTCAAGCTGGAGGACATTTTGAGCATATAGATGTAAAAACATTCCAGAAAAACATATAAAAAACGTTAAAAACGTGACAAAAATTAAACAAAAAACACGTTAGTTATAATTTGTTCAACTTCTTGCCTAAAACCTAATGCTATATGTTCGGCATTGCTAAAACTAAAGAAAGGGAGAATTTTGTTCAACTTCTATTAAGCTGTGTTAGTGTGTGATCATAAAACCAAGAATCGTTAGACTAAGTAAGTAAGTAAATAAGTAAACTACCACCACTACAGCTTATTAATTCGTTTCAGTGGCTTTAAATAAAAGTGCGTTTTCACGTTATTTTAATGAACATTTTTTAATAAATAAAGCTGAGAAAATTAAAAAAACGTTAAAACATAAAAAGCGTAGCAAGAACAAAAAACGTAAAAGCGTACCCACATAACTGTATGATTTTGAGCAATGCTCTAATAAAGGTGATGTGATGTAACACGTACTGCAACTGTTTGAGAGAGCCCAATTGCCAATCGTGTTTATCACTAGGACCTATTTAGTTAATCATATCTGAGGCTGACGCATTAGACCTATGAAAGTCATTGTTGCAAATGACAATACTACAACTTATGCATTTCACAAATAGTGTAGTGACTAGTGACAGTATTAAAGTGAGGTGGGCAAAACTATAGGCTAGTCATATTTACGTCAAATTTCGTCTCGATGTTGGTGCATGCCGAAAATTATTACAAGAAGCCCAGCTGTCGATAGGATAGCCGACCGTACTGGTTGTCACTGACCTTCAAGATCATCCAAGATCGATGTTCCATCTCGTCTGACAGGGCGTAGGCCTTATGCCACTTCTTATTACTGATTAATAGTAGGCCTAACCTTAGTCGTATCGCTCACCGTTTTCGAGATAAGGCCAGTTTTTCATTAAATTTCCTACCCCAGTTCATTTAACCCTCATTTTGAAAATGTTTCCCTTGCACTAGATGATTGAATTTTTGCGTGCCTAAGTTTAACACACATGACTAATTAATCGTGTAAAAAGTTTTCCCCTACGACCTAAAGCGCAGCCACAATACATCCCTGACTGACGTAGTCGACGTACAGACGAACGGACGACAACCATGCCAATAGCTTGACCGTTAATTAAGTACCGTCCGCTAAAAATGGGCCATTTACGGAGCTATTTAAAAAAATAAAAATGGCTTCGCGCGTCTTAGCCATCGCATAGGCGTCTGTCCGTCTGTTCATCCGTCACACCCATGGCACTGTATCAAAACGGCGACAGCTAGAATCACGAAATCTTCACTGCGGGCGGCCCCAAGGACTAGTTTTTGTGACAAAATTTCATACTCCCGGGAAGGGGGTTTTTCTCGAACGATGGCGTCAAAAAAGACGTTATTTTGCCGCCATTGGCTCGTTTAGTGTGAAAACGGTTGCAAGTAGCTACTAACATGTTGCATATCATAACAAGCACTGGCGACGGGCTTTTTAGGTTTATCAACATCGATGACCTTGAATGACCTTGAATCCGCAAACGAGGGGTTTTTGATGAATTTTTCGCGATTTCGCCCTGCAACACGCATTTTAAGAGTGAATTGCATCGAAATGGCTGGAGATAGACCAAGACAACCTAAGTATGAAGTTTTCACAATTAAACGCGGATTTTAGCAGCCCAGGTCGCGACCCCCAAGAAAGTCTGCGCAGGCGGGCGTCAAAAACGGCTACCCCCTAAAAGTGGTTATTTTACAGCTATTGGCTCGTTTACCTGAAACCAGTTGCAGATAAACAGACATACTGCTTATTATAACAAGCACTAGTGACGAGCTTTTTAATGGAGTCAATATCGATGACCTTGAATGACCTTGAACCGCCAAAATAGAGTTTTAGTATTTTTTTCGATTTTCGGCTGTAGTGCACATTTCAAAAATGAATTGCGCCGACATGGCTGGAGATAGACCTGAACAACCTGCGAACAGGAAGTGCGTCTCACGAGCTTTACTCAAATTACTTGTTGGAACACCGTATAGTGGAAACCGGCTGTCTCTAAAGTTTGGCTTTTGGCTACAGTCAGCATACTATAGTTTGTTTTTAAAAGCACGTTAATTTCTACGTGTCGTAACGTGTGAAGAAGATTGGGCCTGTATCCTAGCAGAAGCATTAGCTTAGGCTATGCTACAGAGAATGCACAGCCTTCTATGACGTCACTGTAGATCAACGACTGCGCGCTACGCTACGTGTTACAGACAACGATACAAAACGCGATGACATGTTCTCGTAATTATTTCTAGCTAGCATAGCCTACGGTTAATAGCATCGCTTAACACTTACGCCTACGCTAGAAGTCAAATATAGTCAGTCGACTATAGTTTAGTTCAGAAAGTCAGGTTGTCAAAGTAGGTAGAGAAGATAATGGCGTCTGGCAGCGGAGAGGGTGGACGTCTATACGCCGACGACATGTACTCGGACTTCGACGTGGTCGATTGGAAGGACGATGATCTGGAGCGAAGTACTGCGTTGGCGGAAGCCGTGCGTACTTCTCAGCTGGCTCGTCGAGTTCCGAGTTCGTCACTCACTGCATCTTCACGCCCCCCGCACGCTGCTGCGCCGTCCTCACGCCGGTCTACCGAGATGCTAGCGACGTCCAGGTCTCGACTGTTGGGACAGGGAGTGTTCGACTCGGTCAACACGGCTTCCGCCGGGCCCCCGCTCACTGCCATCCAACGGGCTGGCTATTCGTCTGCCGGCGGCCCTGTAAGTGTCGGATGCAGTGGCATTCCTGGCAGGGAGGACAGGGGACAATCGCCCACTCTAAATTTTAGACTGTCGGGAAGTTAATTATTTTTTTTCAGAAAATTGGCGCCCGAAAATGCAAAATGCAAAATTTGATACTGCAGAGCGCTCATTTGGGGGGGGGGAATTTAGTACGGAACAAAATTGAAATTTTGAGTACTCAAAATTTTCTCTGCAGCAGTATTTTATTGCGTTACATTTGTAAGAATTTTCTTGCATGCATAATATGCTATATATTCTATTTTAGTTTCTTACCGAAGTTAACTCAGCTTGGCCATCTCTCCGTGAGAAAGCACGAGCACAACGAATACCAGCGGAAGCTGAGGCGTAACTAAACAGGCACACCGCGCGATGTACTAGCCTCGTTACGAGGCCCTTGTATATCCGTGGAGGGTTCCGTGGTCTTGCAGTGTAAACTAACTTTTGACTGAGAGCCATCGAAACGAAGTGAGTGTCGCCCTATGGACGTTTCGGTGCTGAAAGGACTTGTCGTTTTTTCGACCATAATATTTTTGTGTTCCTTGTTGATCATTAAAATTATTAATCATACGATTAATATATTGATTAATTTCCGGCAGTCTGTTGCGCTTAGTTCTGTATATAGCTTTATATTTTTACGCGCGAAAGCAGCTACTGCTTTCAGCGCGTCTTAACCATCGCAATTCTGTCTGTCTGTCTGTCCGTCCGTCTGTCTGTCTGTCTGTCTGTCTGTCCGTCACACGGGTGGATCAGTCAAAAACGGTGCAAGATAGGATCACCAAATCTTTACCATCGGCTGCCTGGAAGACTCTAGTTTCAGGAACCGTAAAGCTTTTCCATAAATTCGAAGGGGATCACCCCGAACGAGAGCGCTAAATGAGAAAGGGTGGGCAAAATTTGCGATTTTTGGACAATAAGTCGCTGTATCTCAGTAACGGTACGATATAGGGCCTAGGTTACTATTAATCACTAATACGAAGTCGTACACTGGCTCTCGATTGGCGCCGAATTCAATGACCTTGAATGACCTTGAACGCCAAAATAGGAGGTTTTATGGATTTTTTTGGCAATTTCGAGCTGCGACAAAAGTCTATATCATTCACAAGGTGGCGCCACGCTACTCGTTATGCGATCCAAATAGAGAATTTGGTATTTGTATATTAACTTAGCGTGAACATCCCAATTTTCAGCTAAACTACTGAACCCGAACTGCTGTAAGCTTTCGCGCGTCTCGTGAGCATTAGCTCAAATTTCTTGTATACGCTGTGCAGTCGTCGACGCCAGGTACGGCCAGATCTGGAGGGGAGGTCACCGCACTCGGACCCGCGTTCTCTTCCTCGTCCGCCGTCGATCCGCGGATCCGGAATGACGATCCACCGACCGGAGGCGGATCGGCGACCATCTGGAATCGAATCCGACGCCTGGAGAAGATTGTGATGCTGGAACTGGATGCAAGCTTCGACGCTAATGCTCGCGGAGAGTTCCAAGCGGCGCTGAACCGAGCCAAGGTTTTCGCATAACGTTGTCACAGTTGAGTTTAAATGAGTTTAATATAGTTTCTTGCAGAACCAATGGATTAATGTCTTGCAGTTCTGCATTGTGTATAAAATGTTGTTACCGGCTTATCAGTTTTCAGTTTAAGAGGACAAAGATCAAAGTCATCAAACGTCGAAAAACTGAGCAAAATGATACATTACAATACATTATTTGTTTATCGAATCATTGTCAAAATGCAGAGCGTGCATGCACACATATACCGAAGATTAATACCCCGTTTACACGATCAAGCAAACATCGAGCCAGCTTCACCGTGTAAACGGGGTATAAATGATGCATACCTTGCGACTTGTGTAAGCACGCCTGACGGTAAAGATTTCGTAATTCTCGCTTGCATCGTTTTTGACTGATCCACCCGTGTGACAGACGGACGGACGGACGGACGGACGGACAGACAGACAGACGGACAGACAAAATTGCGATGGCTAAGACGCGCTGAAAGCAGTAGCTGCTTTCGCGTGTAATAACCTTGTGCCCTAGTTGTGCCTTGGCGGAGAGAAAACTTCCTGGCGCCGCCACTGATGATAAATGCTAGAGCGATTGTTGATGTTCAGACAGCGCAGAAGGAGCACGTACGGTTGATGAAGCTGAGAGAAGAATACCAGACCACCTGCACTCAGTCGCTGTTCTTCGACCCCCACAGCAAGGAGCAGAAGAAACTTAACTCACAGATCGATCTCGCCTTCTCCGTCGAATTCAATCTCGCCAACCAGGTTCTCAGCTCGCAACGTTACTATCTTAGTCCATGTTTGCAGGCCTATCTGTGGGCTTATAAAAAGATGGTGGTGTAGCTTGTAGATCTTTATGGAAAAACCACCGCAGAGCTACGGAGCGTTACCTAGGCTACCATATCGGATTACACAGCATTGCCTGCCACCCGACACGGATGGACGCGCACTGCCTTAACTTCAGCTAGACAGCCTGGTGCTCGATTTACCTACTTCGGAAGGATGAAAGGCTGAGTTGATCTTGGTGTTGGTTATATACCGAGATGGTTTAGGCCTACCTGTCCGCAGATGCAGTCACTTATCGAAGTAGTATCCAGTTGATAGCGACCCAACCGGATGTCGAATTTTAAGTCCGACACCTATACACTTAAGCTATCTATCATTATTATGTATGGGCCTAATAATGTATTTGCCAATCGCCAAGTATACAGTTGTTTGTCTGTCGCTGTCGCCAACAAAGACTAGACCCATTATTATCATTATCATCATCATCATCGAAAACGGATTTTGGTGGACTTTTGCATAAAAGTGTACCAACCACTGAGATTTTGGTGTACGGCGGTTCGGTTCAGAATCCGGATTCGGAACATAAACCATAAATCTCGATCCAGGTACTGCAAACACGCACGCTTTTTGACGAATTATTTCGTCGTGTAATTTAGTGGGCGGCTATTCGCCAGATGACAGTTAAGTTGGTGTCCAATTATGGGATCGCCCCCCAGACCCAAGAAAAGTCTCCCCCGGCCGATAATTCAGGGCGGAAGGGATTTTTACCGGTAAATTTGTAGGCCCGGGGAAGACTTTTCTGGCGGGCGATTCTATAATGGGTAGACTTTTTATGGGCCGGCGTTGTTTTAATAAGGGGAGACGTATCAAATCCGTGATTATCTCTCCTCGGGCGGATTTTTCATCGGGGATACATTTTTACGCGCGACAGCAGAATGCTTCGCGCGTCTTTGCCATCGTCTGGGCGTCTGTCTGTCCGTCCGTCTGTCTGTCTGTCACACTCGTGAATTGTATCAAAACGGTGCAAGCTAGGATCACGAAATCTTCACCTGGACTGCCCCAAGGTCTCTAGTTTATCGTGACAAAATTTCGTGCCACTGGGTGCAGGGGTTCCCCTCGAACGAGGGCCTCGAAGAGGGATACCCCCTAAAAAGACGTCGTTTTGCCGTTATTGGCTCGAATAATGTGAAAACGATTGCAGATAGGTACATACATGCTGCTTATCATAACAAGCACTAGTGACAGGCTTTTTGGATTTGTCAACATTGATGACCTTGAACGACCTCGAACCCCTCAAAGAGAGGTTTTTAGTGAATTTTTCGCAATTTTTGGATGCAGCGCACATTTTAACACTGAATTGTGACGAAATGGCTGGAGATGGACCGAGATAACCTGCATATGAAATTTTCAGCATTCAACGTAGATTTCAGCAGTTCAAGTCCCGACCCCCTACGTTCAAGGAGGCTGGCGCAGGCGGGCGTCAATGACAGCTACCCCCTAAAAAGTGGTTATTTTACCGCAATCATCACGTGTAGTGTGAACACGGTTGCAGATAGGCACAGACATGCTGCTTATCATAACAAGCACTAATAACAGGCTTTTTATTGCTGTCAACGTCGATGACCTCGAATGACCTTTGACCCTCAAAATAGGGGTTTTTAGTGAATTTTTCTGCGATTTTTGGCTGCGACACACATTTTAAGAGTGAATTGCGCCGAAATGGCTGGAGATAGACCTGGACATTTTGCGTATGACATTTCTTAGCATAGAACATACATTTTTAAGAATCTACAAATAGTTATTTTACCGCTATTGGCTCGTGTAGCTTGAAAACGGTTGCAGATCGGCAGAGACATGCTGCTTATCATAACAAGCAATAGAGCGTAACAAGCATAACAAGCTTTTTATTGGTGTAAACGTCGCTGACCTTGAATGACCTTGAATTTTAAAAATAGGGGTTTTAGTGTTTTTTCCAATTTGTGGCTGCGGCGTAGATTTCAAGAGTGAATTGCGTCAAAATGGATAGAGTTAAATCAAGACAACCTGCGAATAATAACTGCTAAGGCTGTCGCGCGTCTCATGAGCTTTGCTCAAATTACTTGTAATGTGACACCGGCAGCACTGTTTCTAGCGGATGTTTGCGATCTCTGGTCGCTTATTGTTGTCTGTGTGGCGGTTGTTGTACAGTACGAGGCAAATAAGATGTACAGCGAGGCGCTCAGAACGTACGACGTCATCGTCAGCGGCAGGATCTATGTCGTCAACGGCAAGCTACAGGCCAACATGGGCAACGTCTACTTCGACATGGGCAACTACGAAAAGGCCGTGAAATACTACAAGATGTCACTCGATAAGGTGCAGAGATAGTAGTAACAGTAGTTGTTGCAGTTGTTGTACTACAAACGAACAGTCCGCAGTGACCTTTCGAACTTTAATAAAACTGCAAATATTATATACAAAAAACTGCAAGCAATTTATTTAATGTTGTATAAGCGCTGATTTAAGACTGCAAAAATCAATAAAGTATAAGCACGAACATTGTGCACTAGCTTAGACATTTATATCTGGCTAATAAGGACAGAATCAATGTATAAGCTAATAAATTAGTTCCTGCTTATACTTTTTTGATTTTTTTCAGTTTTACATCTGCACTTATACAACATTAAATAATTCGCTTGCAGTTTTTACGCGCGAAAGCAGCTACTGCCTTCAGCGCATCTTAGCCATCGCAATTCTGTCCGTCTGTCTGTCTGTCCGTCCGTCTGTCCGTCACACGGGTGGATCAGTCAAAAACGGTGCAAGCTGGAATCACCAAATCTTCACCGTCGGCTGACTCTAGTTTCAGGAACCGTAAAGCTTTTCCATAAATTCGAAGGGGGTCACCCCGAACAAGGGTGCTAAATGAGACGGGGTGGGCAAAATTTGCGATTTTTGGCATATAAGTCGCTGTATCTCAGTAACGGTGCGAGATATGGGCTAGGTTACTATTAATCACTAATAGGAAATCGTACACTGGCTCTCTATTGGCGCCGAATTCAGTGACCTTGAATGACCTTGAACGCCAAAGTAGGGGCTTTTATGGATTTTTGGCCGATTTCCGGCTGCGACGCAAGTCTATATCATTCACAAGGTGGCGCCACGGAACTATCGTTATGCGATCCAGATAGAAAATTTGGTATTTGTATATTAACTTAGCGTGAACACCCCAATTTTTAGCTAAACTACTAAACCAGAACTGCTATAGGTTTTCGCGCGTCTCGTGAGCATTAGCTCAAATTTCTTGTTTATATATAATATCAC
>Ga0209367_1001609_pt1 | contig 28207 bp, 12 predicted proteins | sample WorMetLIZISLAND2_FD_187412 | JGI IMG/M metagenome (GOLD analysis project Ga0209367, IMG submission 187412) | Marine gutless worms symbiont microbial communities from Max Planck institute for Marine Microbiology, Germany - Olavius geniculatus... ...
GATGACGTGGCACGGAAAGTTGGTGACTGCTGGCCGAACGCAGACGCTGTCGGAAGACGACGTCAGAGACTGGCGAGCAGTGGTCCATCAGGTACCGAGGTGCTTGGTTGTGCTGGCATCGGTACATTAGTATACCCAGCTTGTACTTGTAAATGTCTAGGGGGTTTACTTTTTTTAGCCTACCGGACACGGTGCAGTTAGTTATAGTTAAACCGCTAAACTGGAGTTTCATACGCGGTAGATGATACGCCGTCATTACTACCCGCAGAAGCGATGGCAGTATTGTTTCAGTTTCGCGTCACTAAGATTTTTCTCTCATGAACTCATGAATCGCTGCTCTTAGCTTGATGAAATTTTGCCAAAAACACATAGGTTAAACAAAAGAAATATGGAATGCAAACTGGTGATAATTTAATCTGACGGTGTGCAGAAAAAGACAGAAGGACCAGCAAGAAGCAGATACGGATTTATCAGCTTACAGCAGCAGAGCGTCGGACAGTGCATATGAGACTCCATCCCCCAACAGCGACGAATACTTACACCCATACGACTTCATAGTGCAACAACAGTCGGCTCCTGGAGAAGACTCTCAACTGATGATCTTCACATGTATGAGTCGTTGAAGAATAATTCTGAGAGCCGTCCACGGGTTTTATTTAAGTAGATCTACGAAATATTGGAAATAATCTCGCCATCGCCACGCGTTTTAAACGAAATCTGAAATGTGTTGATACCGGTCGGAGTCTATTTGACAATGAAACGTTAAACTTCTGTACAATTTTTCCACATTAGATGTATACTTTTTTCTAAATTTTATTTTATTTTTATATATGTTTTAATAGCATACATATTTTAGTTCTGCAATTAGGGCGTTCCTGCGCTATGCCTGTCGCCCAAGCAATTGTTTCGATATGATAGGGTATCTGTTGAGAGTGTACCTGTCCCCAAGATCAACCCGCCTTGTTCCATACAAAGTGATCTTAGACCCATATTTATCTTACTGGTACTTGCATAAGAGTCCATTGTCGGCCGTGAGGTCTTGGAGCTATTGGAGCCAATTCTCGATGACAACCAGTTCGAAGTCGCAATAGTAGCTCAACCACATACGCCATTACAGCACTACTGCACGGTTGGATGGAAAGCCTAGACAGCGGAGGCTCAGTCCGTACTGTGTTTGTTGACTTTCAAAAAGCATTTGATTTGGTCGACCACAATTAATGTGCTTTTTGACAAATTAAAGCAGTATGGCTTACCCAACAGACTACTTAATTTGTGGTTTGGCTCATATCTATCGGACCGTCAACAGAGGGTTCGTTCTAACCAGTGTTTGTCCACGTGGAAACCGCTCATAGCCGGTATGCTCCAGGGTTCCTGGTTGGGCCCTTTGTCTTTCTTGGTCCTCATCAATGACCTATCAGTTGGCTGTTCCATAGTGAAATATGTCGACGACTCTACTTTGTCTGAACAAATTCAACCTAAGTCACAGGCCTCAAATATGCCGCAGTTCTTAAGAAACTTATTTACCTGGACGGCAGATAACCACATGCAAGTCAATAGTGCCAAAACCAAGGAAATGATTCTCGGTCCTCTTTCTAAGACTAACCTACCACTTCTCGCTACCTGTTTAGGTACCATAGAATGAGTCAGCTTCTTTAAGTTATTAGAAGTTTATGTTGACTCTTCCTTGTGTTGGTTAATCCATATCAACAGCATCGTTAAAAATGCTGCTACTGGACTCTACTTTCTCAAACAGTTAAAAAGAGCAGAACTATCCAGCGGTAATTTGTTATACTGCTATACCTCAGTCGTACGACCAGTTCTAGAATACTGTGTTCCTGTCTAGCACTATGCTCCCACAAAGGATCAAAGTCAAAAAGCGAGGTGGCCAAAACTAAAGACACATGCATCAAGTTTCTTTTTAATATTGCCTGCCAGAATTTATTAAAATCGGCCAATGTTTCACGAGCTATTCAAAAAATAAAATTGGCATGTTTTTTATGGACCTCAGTGTCGAGGGTAATACTTTTTTGCACAGTTCAATTTCCAGCGGCAATAACAAAGAATATTTAACTGCTGTATTCAAATACTGACTTTAGTCACGTAAGAAATTTCTTTCGGAACATTTTGCTAAAAACCCCATGATTCTGTGACGTACGGTTGCAAAATTATGGTGTCATTAACTTTGTGCAGTTTTTTTGGACCACTCTGTATATATTCAGTTATTCAGCTTTCGGGCTGCAAGTGTGTTTAATAAACTCAGTTCAGTTCAGTTTAAGCCGCAACCAGGGCGGGAGTTGATGGATTCGATCAACCCTTCGTCAGCCGGAACAATATTCGAGACAAAAAATTTGAACTACTGCTCACGAGACGCGCGAAAGCCTATAGCAGTTCCGGTTCAATAGTTTAGCTAAAAATTGGGGTGTTTACGCTAAGTTATACAAATACCAAATTCTCTATCTAAATCGCATAACAATAGTTCCGTGGCGCCACCTTGTGAATGATCTAGACTTGTGCCGCAGCCCGAAGTCGCTAAAAATCCATAAAACCCTTTATTTTGACGTTCAAGGTCATTCAAGATAATTGAATTTGGCGCCAATCAACAGCCAGTGTACGACTTCCTATTAATGATTAACAGTAATTTAGGCCATATCTCGCACCGTTACTGAGATACAGCGACTTATTGGCCAAAAGTCGCAAATTTTGCTCACCCGAGGTCATGAGAGGTCATTTAGTGCCCTCGTTCGAGGTGACCCCCTTCGAATTTATGGAAAAGCTTTACGGTTCCTGAAACTAGAGTCTTCCGGGCAGCCGACGGTAAAGACTTAGTGATCCTAGCTTGCACCGTTTTTGACTGATCCACCCGTGTGACAGACGGACGGACAGACAGACGGACAGACGGACGGACAGAATTGCGATGGCTAAGACGCGCTGAAAGCAGTAGCTGCTTTCGCGCGTAACGTACGTAACAAAACGTCTCCACCAGATGCGATTTTTAAGCTCGAAACGCATAAGAAAAAGTGCATTTGTGGCCCGGCTGGACCTAACTGGGGGAGGGAGCTTGCAGCGCTCCCCAGCTGGATTAATTCAGATCTGACATGTCCGTTGTTTGATGGCATCTTTCGCGATAGTAATGCCGTCTAACTAGACCTAATAAACTCTATGGATTTAGATTGCGGGTCGGCAAATATCAAACAAGCGTACAGGAATTTCGACACGCGCCGTTTGTCACTACCACTGTCTGAAAATCTAGTAGCCAGTAGAATATACGCCGTTCTTTGCCAATGTTACGCTTTGTCGATAACACCGGTGATATTTTCATACTGTATTGATCTGAATATTTGCAGCTGATGCATTGCATTGGTCATTTTATGACTCGTTCTTTCTGTGTTATTGCTGTGAACACTTTGTCACAAAACAAATGAAATTAAACCTAAAACATGGCATCTAACAACTGTGTAAAACAGTGACAAGAGTCAAGTCTTGAATTGAGGTCTGTAGGTTCATTGATTTATGACTTTTTGACGCGCTACAGTTATGCTGTATAGTGCGTCTATGGCACGATCGTCGTCCGTCTGTCCAGTGTCCGTCGGTAACGGATGTACCCCGGCTAACGTATTTTTAGGGCTTATAAATTTTTTTTCATACGAATACTTAGCTCTGTGTCTTAAACCTAGGCATGCAAAATTTCAGCGATTAGTACAAGAGAAACAATTTTAAATTTGGGGGGTAGAGGAGGGTAGGAAAATGTGCGCTTTTCAAAGGAAAACTGGCGGTCTGAAACGGTGAGAAATAGGAACCTAAATTGCTATTGATCACTTATATGAAATGGCATGGTGGATTTAAATCGCATGAAAATCATCGACCTTGGATGACTTTAAAGGTTAGTATTACACTGTAGTCCATAGGCTGTAGCGCGTCTTTCTTGGCGATAGCTGGGCTTTTTTGTTTATCGCATCATTAAGAATCTGCAGCAAAGAAGTTGCAGATAGGTCCAGACATAGGGCCTACTGTGTATCATAACAAGCACTAGTAACGGGCTTTTCAGATTTATCAACATCGATGACCTTGAACGACATTGAACCCCTAAAAGAGGGGTTTTTAGTGATTTTTTTTCGCAATTTTTGGCTGCAGCGCACAGTTCAAGAGTGAATTGTGACAAAATGGCTGAAGATAGACCAAGACAACCTGCGTATGAAATTTTCAGCATTTAACGCAGATTTTAGCAGTCTTAAGTCCCGCCCCTTAAGTTTAAGGAGGCCTGCGCAGCTAGGCGAGCGTCAAAAAAGGTACCCTCTTAAAAGTGGTTATTTTACTACTATTGGCTCGTCTAAAGTGTAAAACAGTTGCAGATAAGCACACATATGCTGCTTATCGTAACAATTAAGCACTAGTGACGAGCTTTTGAATAGTGTCAACATCGATGACCTTAAATGACTCTAAACCCTCTAAAAAGGGGGTGTTAGTGTTTTTTTTGCAATTTTCGGGTGTGACGCACATTTCAAAAGTGAATTGCGCTGAAATGGCTAGAGATAGACCTGGCCAACCTGCGTATGAAATTTTCAGCATAGAACGCACATTTTTAGCCACCCAGGCCTAGGCTTAGTTTCGACCTCCTAAATTCAAGGAGTCTTCCGCACGCAGGTTTCGGATTTGGTAACTCCTTCAAGACACATTGTTATTTTATTGCATGCTGTACTCTGAGCTAGGAAAGACGCGCTACGGCCTATACAACACTTCCTGTTGCAGTACTGACCTTGAAGGTCATCGAAGGTCGATGATTTTCGTTTCATCTGATAGGGCGTGTCGTGTATTATATGCCATTTCATATTCGTGATTAACATACCTTAATTGCTTTTATTTTTTACCGTTTTCGACACATGATCAGTTTTCCCTTGCAAACGCACATTTTTCTAACCCCCTATTCAACCCCAAATTTGAAAATGTTTTTTTTTCACTGCATTTCCAAAATTTTGTAGGCAGGGCCTCGACACAGAGCTAATTATTCGTGCATAAAGTTTTTACAACTTAACGCTTGTTCACAATATATGCTTTACGAACACACAGACGGACAGACGACAGACAGACACATCCTGCCATAAACGCTTACAGCCACAGCCGTAGAGAGCCAAAAAGTGGGCATTGTCACATCACTATTGCTAGTGTCAACAACCGGATGTTGACATTTTGCCGTGCGTGCTTTCGGTTAGCGATTTTGACGTTGGTCGAACTTTTAACTCGTTTCGTAGGGAAACGGAGAATTGTCAGCGGTTACTACATCATCTTCATGATGCATCGTAAGTTTTTTGATTTGTATTGTAAGTTACCGTTTGGTAAAGTTCGTAATTAATAGAAGTTGCGAATGATTTATTCGCAAACCTTGAAATGCCTCGCCCTTTTTGTCGAACTAGTACAGGGTGCGGGAGCAACCGTTTGAAATTTTAATTTGAAATTTTACAGGCTTATTTACGGAAACATTTCACATCTAACTGCCAAGTGAAATATGATTATGTTGAAAAACGACGAAATTATGGGCTTCTGAAAGTTCTGAACATGACCACCTACCGATTTTTCAGCGTTAAAAATGTTTAAGCTAAAACTGTTGTTTAATTTTCAAAAAACGGTCACCACGTTATTGCCGATGACGTCACAGTGACGCTTTGACATACAGTAACGTATTTTGTGTATAAATTATCACTTAATTATCATTCTTTTAAAGCAATCACCAGCTGCCCACTGGATTCATCTTCCAGCAGGACGGCACGCCAGCACACACAGCACGCAGCGCACAGAACTTGCTGTGGGCCAACTGTCTAGATTTCATCATAAAAGACCAATGGCCTCCAAATTCGCTGCATACAAATCCGGTGGACTATCACGTATGATGTGCAATGTTAGAGGCTTACTGCAAGCTCAGAACAAAGTCGAAAACCATCGCTGAACTCGAGGAATCGCTTCAGGTTATCTGGGGCAACCTACCACAGGTACCAATTGACAAGATGGTGAAAGACTTCTCAAAATAAGCAACTGAAGGCTTGTGTTGAAGCTTGGAGCTGTCGGTGGTCACTTCGAACATTCACAGTGACAATGGAATTTTGGCATCTGATCATTAGTTAACTGTGTTGTTTGACTTGTTTCAGCGATGTTATTGAACTGGTGTTTTAGCTTGAACATTTTTTAATGCTAAAAAATCGGTAGACGGTCATATTAAAAAATGTTTAACTTTGTCATTTTTAAATGGAATCAAATTTTTTGTTTCGCATTTAGCCGTAGAACAATTACGGAAATAAATATGTAAAAGTTCAGATTAAAATGCTAAACGGTTGCAGAGAAGACGAAAAACTATAGGGGGCAACTAAACGGACACAAATTTTGACATCTTTGTGGACACGGACATAGACGCTTCCTGAGGAAAACAATTTTCTTCACTGCAGTGCTTCTACTTTCTAGTAACAATAATACTACAAGATTCCATTTGCATTTGCAGTTTTTTTGCACATACCACATTGTTAAAAGCCGTCCCTGGGTTCCAGTATATTTTAAACATTATCACTGTTGCTGATAGTGCAGACGTGGTCGCAGATGCCTGACAGTTTAGTTTTGTGGACGCGGACGCTACCCTGCGGACATGGACACAGACTCAAAATTCCAGGATCTGCACATCTCTGTTATATGGCATCGTGCAAAGTGAAGTTTTTTGCAATAAAATTATATTTATACTAATGATATTTAATTCATAAGAGTTACTAGTGAGTTGAAACTGTCACATAGAATTGAATAGCATGTATTCTTATTTATTAATAACAGCACTAATTGTCGTGTTTACTTGTGAAAGTTTAATGGAGAACTTTTGCAAGAGTTTGTTTCCAAACTAAGCACATGCCAGTTTTTGTCTCTGGCGCTGTCACGTTTAATATTACAGTGTATAATGGCCATACCTAGGAAATCTGGTCGTGGCAAAATTTTTGGCCAGATTTAAGAATTTGTTCACGTTTGGTGAATTTCATCGCACTAGTCTAGGCCTGTCATTACTTTGAGTGATTTGATGGTTTTATGCACTGTCTATTGCAGTAGATTCATTGATCTTAATGACATTTCAGGGTCATAATATGCTCACTGATACTTTTGTTTCCACTTTATTCTAGTTCCATCGTGGGTCAAATTTGAAGATGTCAATAAATGGATAATTATTATTTATAATAATTGTTCATCTTGCTCATCTCATTCTGGCCAGTTTTTATATTGAATATTATCTCTGTACTAATTTTCATTTATTTCCAATTTATTGTTTTACTTAATTTATGGGCCTATGTTGTTTTTGTGCAAGTTGCAATTGTCACATTTTAGTAAACATGATGATGGTCATTATCACCGTCATGTCTGTAAATATTGATTATGTTTGTTACAGCTTATCTGATGATTTTGACGTCTAGTCTATGGAGCTGAATAAGGAAGAGTTGGTGCAGAAATATGGTGTTGAAGTGGCGTCTAGGCTGCTATCAATTGATGCTGATATTCATCTTTTGTACGAAGAGGCTGTCGATACAGTGGGCAGGGATCCTGCAAAGATAGCTGAGTTAGCAGAGCCTTTGTGTCAGTTGGTTGTGGAAGCGGAGAAGCAGAGACGACGTCGCCAATGGCAACGGCTTGTGCTCTGTCTAGCAGTTGTTGTCATTTTCTTGTCAGTTCTCATTGCCTGGGAAACTTCTTGTCGGTTCATGTGTGCCATCGCTCGCATTCTCTGGATTAAGGTAGATTGATTAACACATATCTGTTAATGTTTTTATTATATTGTTATTTGAATTTATATTTTTGTGGTGGCTTAATGCATTGGCATAATCAACAAAGCATAGGTGCGATGAATACTCCCTAGTGAAAGCTGAAGCATAAACAGTCACACAGTGCAATGCGCTAGTTTCATGTCCATCATCTGGAAGTGTAAGCTGGTGTCTGTCTGAAGGCTAAGAAAACAGAGATCATCAGGGTTGTTGCTTGTGAAGGATTTTACATCATGCTACAATCGTTACATATTATGCATTATGCTTCACTGCATATGATAGTGCATGAATAATAGACCAGGGGCAGTGCCAGGTTTTCAGAGCTAGGGGGTCCAGGTGGATTGGTTGTCGATTTACCGCCGCTATCCCTTACTCCCCCTTCTTCATCCATCCAAAAAGCTTGGATTTGCCCAAATCTCATGGGTCGTCCTGTTGGAGGCTAGGGGGGTCTGGACCCCTGTACCCCCGCTGCCCGCCACCGCTCTTGTAATAGACAAAGCTAATGCATAGCACATGATGAAACAGTAATACAAAATTATTTTGAAGATTTTATCTGAGTAAAGTTTTTAGCTACCGGTAGTTTAGACTTGGTTGTTGTTTTTTTGCACATATACAAATATGTGTTATTTATCTTGCTGAGTGTTTCAGATAAATGTAAAGCTTGGCTGCCTGGTTTACGTGTTGCAGACATTGCCATACTGGGATTGGACACAGTATTACAGCAGCAGATGTGTGATTAAGAACCCTTTCTATCATACACAAAGTGAAGCTGAATTGTCAGAGGAAGACTGCAAGGTTTGGCACTGTGTCACTGTACACTCTGTTTGACTTACAACATTAATTATTAGTCAGTGTTTTGTATGTTACCATTTTCTTGCGAAACACTATGATTGTGGCTTGCATGATAATTGACCCTGTCCTCCAATAGACAGCACTATGAGATTGATGACTGTCTGGAGGAAAACAGGGAAGATTATTAGAACTGCTATTTTTGATACATATGCACAATTGTTAACGGCAGTTCTTACAATTTTAGGTTTCCGTCGTTTTTTATGTTTTGTGTTTCATAAAGGTTAAACTTTCTGTAAAGGTCAAACTCTTTGTTTCATTATTATATGTATGTGCAATTTTGCCTGCAAAGGCCGTCCCCGAAATGACCTATACTGTGTCGGGTGGGACGTTAAACCCTACTCACTCACTCACGTGCATGATAATTGTAGTAGTTAACTGAATAATTCATAAAATGAATTTATTAAAACTTTAATCTGTTAAAAATTATGTAATTTAGTTGTTTAGATGGTGAAGATGCTCTTCTGGTGAATTTGCATTAAATTTTTTTTGTGATTTTAGTATTTTAGTGTTTAATCCTGAATTGCATAATAATTTTGTGTCTGTATGAAAATGCAGAAAGTAATGATATTGGTGATTTTAACACATGTCTAGTTGATGTTCTTGACATTGTTAGCCCAGATGCTAATGGTTTCACAGTTTAGCAGACAATCCACATGGTATCTAACAAGTCCTCAGATAGAACAGAAATGTTTTATAATGCTTTATTCCTTACAGGTGCAGACAAACGACAATGTAGAAGAAAGAAACAGAGATAGAGATTAGGTTAAACATTAGATTGCGTATTACACATTACATAAATTGTGATGCCGATTTCTCTCGGTGCTTCATACTGTTTGCATTATGTCAGGCATGTGAACATGTTGGGGTGATTGAACGTGTTGCCAATGCTTCGTCATCGGTCACGTCCGATGTTTACATCAAATGCGATGTGCCACTCATTGTTACAGATGCAACCGACGGTTGGCCAGCACGGCGACTGTTCAGCTTAGAATTCCTACACAAGGTGTGTTGAATTTACTGTTGACAGCGGATAAACATGATGCCTAACTGTTGCCAGGATACCTGACCATATTGCCTGCAAACATGCATGTTTTGTGGGAGTGGGTAGGAAAACCGACAGGTGTCTGTAGGGGGTGGGTGTTGGTAGTATTAGATAGAGATAGAGATAGGGCATTGGTATGTTCTTACGGGCAATTAGTTGATACGTTAGGTGGTTTGGCTGCAAGTTGTAAGCGCGTACAGATGAAGTTAGAATCAGTGACTTAGTAGAATGTGAATGATGTTAAAACATTTAGTTGAAACACAAGAATTAGTACGGTGCAGTTACTTGAAATTACTTTTAAGACATATAGTCATTATAGCACTTTGAGTCCAAGTCCTGATGGTCTTAAGTCCAAATCCGATTCTTCAGGAAGTTCAGGGCACGAGCTGTGGAATGGGCATCATTCATTTCTGGTCAGATGGTGTATAAAGTGCTTGAGCCAGGCTTTTTTAATTGCTAGATGTTTTGTATAAGTATGTTTGTTAGTATTAATTATTTTGCATGGATGTAGTCTAGGAAATTTATTAAGATTTTTTGTGCTAAGTTGTTTCATCTCTTACCGCTGGCTCTTGTTGTCAGTGCCAGTGCAAGTGATTGCTTGGAAAGGCTTAACTGCAAAGTGAAGATCTAGCTTTAGCTGTGCATAACACTCGCTCGTTCACTTGTATGTTATGTTGCAGTTGTATGAAGAGAAGATTCTGCAGGTAACTGCTCCATGTTCGTTTACCAGCAGTGTTAAACAGCAAGGACTTGACGTTCACACGTTGCTAACAAAGGCACTGTGTGGTGAACTGCAGCACTGGTATGCACACTGGTAGGTCATGTTGCTGCTGCTGTTTCTTCAAGTATAAATACATCAGTTATTTCCAGTCGGCCTTTTGTTTTGACCGTTAGCTACCTACCTCAGCACCTTAGATTAATAAGCACTTGTTGAATTAATTTTGTCATTTACTTGCTTACTCTTCAACGTTACTGTCATTAGCAGTTATCTTTATTTTATTGTCATGCATGGCATGCATGTTTGTCATGTGCATATTTTGAATAAATAAATAAATTAATTAATGGTACATCACCCAAAGCCATTTGGCAATTAAGCAGCTTCATTTAAATTTGGCTGCAACTTGTAATGAAAATTCTGACTTCAGGTTTCAACCCTGAAATCTTTTTTTCCTGTGGAGGAGTAGGGGCCCCGTCTAATGCTTTGTTATTTGCGGTTGCATGAGTGTCCCTGTCAAATGGTAACTCTTTCCATCCAGTGGCATTAAAAAGAAAAACATGATAAACTGATGAACTGAGACAAGAGGTCCTACCAACTTCCTCATATATATGACAGATTGTTCACCTTGGTGACATCTAGTGGTGACAGAAATTGTTCCCAGGAACCTCATAGTGGTTGCTGAAATGTCAAAAACTAACTAAGAAGCATTGTAATTCAATGATGTTGTATAGTTAGTCGGATGATTGACTGGTTTGTATGCATGATTGCATGTTGCAGGGAGAACTGCGAGCGGAAGACTGTTCGGTTGATGCGTCGGTTTTACCGGCGTCCGTACTTCATGCCGCTGATGGTTGAAGTTGTTGATCGAGGCTGGGTGTTTGTGTCGGCTGATTACATTTCAGACAATTACATACCGGTCAGCTGAAGATTTTACGACGTTCATCACAGTTACATTACGTTGCAGAGTTATTTGTAGTACGCCAGTGCCAGTTGCAGTACATGAAGCAGACTTTTTGCTAGCATAGCCACCCCATGCAGAAAATTTGTGGGTTTGTTTTGTTTATACGTTAGCTATAGGGTATTTATTATCTATGTATATAAGATACAACTCGGTTTTCTGGTCATTTGACAGACAAGACCCCAAATTTGAAAGCATTTTCCTTGAACCGGATTGCTGACGTTAAGGCTGCGAAGAGTGAAGATACTTGGCTAATTATCTGAGTAATAACTTTCAAGTTAATCAAACTTATATGACCGCCATACATCAACGTTATACCAGACAGATGGACAGACGGATGGACAACATAGGATGGCATTACCCATGCTGAAATTCTTGTGCCAGTGTGCCAAGGTGGCTTGATGGAGTAACAAAAGGTCTTGATGGAGTATAAAAAGGTCATGAGTTTGACTTTTGGTTGGGTTGCTGTCACCTAACTTACTACTAGGATGGGTGAATGACATGTAAACCATCTTGGTATACAACCAACACCAAGGTCAGCTCAGCCTTCATTCCCTCCAGGGTAGTTAAATCGAGTACTAGCCTGCTTGGCTGGAGTTAAGGCAGGACAAGTTCACCTTTTGAGTGTAATCCCATATGGCAGATGATCTTCCCACTTTCCGATGGGTTTCCCATCAATATATATACAAGTTCAACATTTTGACCACTGTGTGTGGCTGATATGTTTGCGCTGTGTAGGTTGATATATCAGCACCGGTGATGTGGTTATCTCAGCTGCATGGTGCTACAAAGATCCGACTGACGCCTCGCCAGCCTTGTGATTCTACGTGCTCCACGCTGTATGTTTTACTGCGTGATGGCGAAACAGGTACTTATGTCACCTCGTTAATCATTCACAGTTCAAAAGTTTAAAAATCAAACCCGGTGGATTTTGGGGATTTGTTGGTTTTTCTGGGTTCTGTACTGTACAAGCAGTGCTAGATGCTGTCAAGTAAAACGTTGAAGGTAAAACGTGTAACAGTCACCCTCAGTAACTTTGGTAAGGAATGATATTTTTCAATAAAATTTGGCAGTCTCTTCAGGAATTTATTGGGAGAGGGGTAAGTGTATGCAACTTTATTCAGATTCATTCAGATTTGACATTTTTATTGCACAATGTTTAGGGGATTAGTTTATTACTAGACACAGTGTATATGAGATAGCAAAATTTATGAACATATTATAATGAAATTTTACTGTGAGGTGGAGAGTGGCCCAGCATCAACCAGTCAGATTTTAGCAGCAGTCCATTTATGGATCTGGGGCTGCTGAATCCAAGTTTGGGCTGTTTTCTTGACGAATTTCTGAATGAATTTTTCACATGAGTGGGAAGCAGTCCAAAGAACAAATATCATTAGATCTGCTGCATTCACTAGGTGGTGGAACTGTTCTTGATGGAGGTTTGAGATGTCATTGCTCCTAGTTTTGTGCTACAGCATGTATATTGTTTGGTTGCTGTGGTATGTGTTTGCAGTGATGTGGACAGACTTGTGGCTTCTGGACTATTTACCATCATCAGACACCGACAGTCCTTTCAACATTGCACTCGGTTCCGGCGGCATGTTTGACTCCTAGTGTCTACAGCATTGATGTACATTGTACAGCTTAGCCACGTTCTAGTGTTGACCGTGGGAACCGTGTTTTTGAAACAACTGAGGGAAGATGCCTCTCCTTCCTTTCCTTTCATTCCCTCTTTCTACACCATCCCTACCCCATCACATCCCTCTTTCCTTTGTCCTCCATTGAAGTCCATCCATTCATCATACCCTCCAAGTTCAGCTACGGAGTCTGGCAGTGTTCTGCGACCTTGGTGATACATTGGTTAATTTTTTCAGTTGAAACTACGCAACCCACTTTTTGTCACTTGGAGAATGACACACTTGATTTTTAATGTACTCAGTATACACTAAGGTTGAACTGGATGCGAAGGTGTCACTCTACAGTTGCAAAAATTGACAGTCACATGCGTGTGGGGCATGGGATGACTTCATCCCTGTAAGCTGTTGGCCCTCGTGCGGACAATGCCAACAATGGCATCATTTTATCACCCCTTAAAAGGAGACATAGCCTTAATGGTGAATCAGCTGCCTAGGCACACTATTCCTCTCCCCCCTTTCCTTTGCTTTATCTTCATCCAAACTGTTGCCTGCAATGTCTGTTTACATATGCCAGACTGTAGTATGTTGTAAATGTTCAAGTGAAGTACAGCTGTGTGTGATTTGTCTCATGTAAGCCCTTCTATGAAACAGTGATAGTTATCTTGACTGTAGCAAAAGTTTGAATTAAGCAAATGCACCATATAACACAAGTAACACAAGAAGTCAAATATACTTGTAATTATTCAGTACCATATTGTTTCAGTTGTTTACAAGTGCACACTTCTGCACGGTAATGACAAAATTAGACCAGTACAGCAAAAGTGGTAACTTATGGTCAATTTAGTATTGGGTTCTTGCCATTAAAATCTGTAAGACCCCTATTACAACTGCATTTTGTTGCAAGTTGCATGCTACATGCAAAAAGTTGCATTGTTGCAAGTTGCATGTGTTATTGCAGTTGTAATAGGGGTTTAAAGTGAAGTCCAGCATTCAGTTAAAATAGGAAATTTTTTTATATTGTACCGGTATATATATGCAATAAAAATTGTTAACCACTACGCTAAGCCTTACTGCAAGCACAATTAAAACAAGGAAGCCCAGCTGTCGCTCGGAAAAGCTGACCATATTGGTTGTCGGCGACCTTCATGGTCATCCAAGGTTGATGATTTTCATGTCATTTAAAAGCCAATATAAAGGTTAAAGGTAGTGGTTTACCTGCCCGCAGGCAGTCATCCATCAAAGTACTAACCCAGCCCGGCATAGAGTAACTTAGTTGATCGGATGAAACGCGTTGCCGCTACACCAAGCCACCAACCCTAAATATGCGACTTCCTATCAATGATCAATAGCAATCTAGGCCCTATCTTGCACCATTTAGCCACAATAGTGCATAACGGCCTTTAAGGTCATCCAAGGTCAATGATTTCCATCTAATCTGACAGAGCGTATGCCACTTCCTATCATAGGGTGAACGGTAGTTCAAGCCACGTGCTAACGGCGACTTCTCTTTCCTATGGGAAAGCCAAAAATTCGACCCCTCACAGAATCAAAACCCTTGATCTGATTGAGATAAAATTTGGCAAGGTTGATTATGTCGGCTAGATGACCCCTCATGCAAAATTTCATGTAAATCTGCGCAAGGGGAGCTTCTTGGCAAGTAGGTGAAATATACGCAAAAAATTTTCTAGCTGTACCTTTTGTTTCAGAAACTCGCCTACAGCTCAGACCCTTCGGCTGATTTTGGCGTGCGATGGCTCAAACAACATGGTCTCGCACGAGGATGTGCCTTTTGGGGGTTAAAAAATTTGAATATTTAACGTATTTATTCAAAAAATTATAATGGAGCCTATGGGGAAAATTAAACAATTCTTAAAACAGTCATAACTTTGGCTGTGTATAAGATAGAGTCGTAATTTTTGGTTCTAGGGTATGATTTTCGGGGATGGCCAATCTAATGGTGTCATTTAGTTTTACCCCGGACCCTCCCTAGTTGCCGTGGCAATGAAATTTAGGACAAAATGGGTTATAACTCAGCTTGTGTAAGAGATATCTGCAAGATTTTTGCGTCAGCGAGATTTCTGCATGTATAGGGTTTTTCTCGGGGATGGGCCATTGAATGCTGCCAATCACATTTCCCCCGACCCTCGTTGCCATGGCAACGAAATTTGGGACAAAAAGAGCTATAACTTGGTCCGAATATAAGATATCTGCGAGATTTTTGCATCCATAGGGGGGTTTTCGGGGATGGGCCAGCGAATGCTGCCAATCGAATTTTAAGCTGACTGACCCTCATTGCAATGGAAACAAAATTTGGGACAAAATGGGCTATAACTCGACATAAATTATGTATATACGAGATATCTCGGAGATTCTTGCATCTAACAAGGGGTTTTAAGGGAGAAGCAAATAAAAAATTTTAGTAAGTCTACCATGATTTACTTTTGTTGCATTGGCAATGAAATTTGTAGAATTTTTGCCAAAAATTGGCCAGAACTTGGTTAACTATGAGATGAGCTCTGACTTTAGTTTGACTCAACTTTATAGACGTTTGTGGTCGGACATTATACGCAACGGTCCAATAACTGCAATAATACAGTTAGTTTAATTAGCATTATTGAAGTGTTTTCCAGGCCTATATTAAGCAGGTGATGCATGCAATATTTGTTTGTTTATTTATATGGCCATTTCTTGGATATAACGGGAATTTTGTTCAGTATTGTCAGCAATGCAGGCCAGCAGTGACGCGTCATGCCTGACGCTGTTGTGTGCTTTGTTCAGTCACGACATTAGGTAGTAAGTAACAGCTATAAGCGGCTTGGCTAAGTCTGTAAGAAATATCTGAAGCACAATATCTTTGTAACTGATCACCAGTAGGAAAACAGTATTTTAGTAATAAAACAGCAAATATAAATGCACAAAACATCAGTTTACACACTTGTTAACGGCAACATTTAAGGACCTGCACATCGAAAACAGCAAAAATTACAAAAGGTGATATTATTCAGCAGCACAATGTCACACAGTCAGTGTGATGCGAGCAATATCACCTTTTGTAGTTTTTGTGTTTTCGATGTGCAAGTCCCTAAATGTTGCGTTAACAAGTGTGTAAAATGATGTTTTGTACATTTATTAGTGATTAATAGTAACCTTGGCCCTATCTCGCACCGTTTCCGAGATATGGCCACTTATAGCTTTAAAATTCCATAACATAGTGCGTTATGACCCTTCAAGGTCATCGATTTATATCTCATTTGAAAGCCAGTATGCGACTTCCTATCAGTGATCAATAGCAACCTAGCCACCATTTAGCCACAATACAAACGTGACAGACGGATGGACGACCACCCTGACAACAGCTTGACTGTTAAGTACGGTCGGCTAATTAGCTGAAGAATGTAGCTTTTATTTGCCCACCCACTGAGAAAATTCCAGATACCGCAGATATATTGGGCAATGAGCATCATACAGTTATGTTTACAATTAAAATGCTACTGTTACTACCACTTCTACTGTTGCTAACTGTAATCAGCAGAGTCTTAAGATGGACCTCTGAAAAAGAACACCATATGAAGCAGCGTACGACTGGGTACCAGTTTTACTTGCTCTTTGGCTCAATCCAATCTAGGTCTTGGAACTAACTTCCAAACGTTCGATTTGGGAAACTCGGTGCAATACTGTTGGAAGTTATGGTTGGGCACGTGGCATCGTGGCTGCAAAATTCTGCAGAAACAGGCAAATTTTATGAGTCAGCTCAAAATTCAGTGATCTGCGGAAAAAAATGTGGCCCTTATGTGTGGTACCAAATCGTGAGCTTCCACAAGCTGTAAGGCATTCTTGCAACCCGGCTAACTAAACGGTGACTACGAAAACGTAACAAAAAAATATTAGCACTCAGTGCCGGCATAATACGCGGCTGTCCATCTGCGTTAATTCCTCAATTCTCATTTTAGACATCAAGAACAAAAATATATAGCCACTAATGACATAAAACTCTCCACAATCAATTTCTAGTTTGATTCTTGTCACCCACAGAATGCAGCTATCAGGGACGTGGGACACGACTATGGACTGGGATTACACGATACGTCTGGTATTACAGGAGACATCAGCCATTTACTTAAGGGTTCTAACATCCAATGGGCTTGACATTGAACTGCTAACTAAAAAATGGCTGACTAATTATTTCTGCTTTGGATAACGTTCACGCTGATTTTGTTTTTTTTCTCTGCCCTTCTGTCTTCTTCTGGTTGAAAAAGAGAGACAAAAGAATGATGCAAGCTACAGGACAACCGCATAATAACGAGCTATAGTATACAGACAATTTTATGCAGCAGCAAAAACAGCTGTCAGTCAAAAATTTAAAAAAACTGTGCAAAGACGGTCAGAGTTCAGAGCTGCAGTCAATGATCGAGGCATGCACAATAGCACAAAGTCTTTAATGATTCAGTAAGATCTCAAGTTGTGAATAGAAAGAACCCAGCATTAGTTGTTGAGACTGGCTTCATTATCAATGCAGACCTGCAACACACAGATTGTCATCAGCCAGTTAATCAACTGATCAGTTCATCAACCAATCATATCACTAACACTAACAAACAATAAAGACCAAAATAATGCGATACTAGTCAGTATCATGACTATGGACTAACCTTATTCTTGGCAAGGTGCCAGCAATGGTGCCACTGCTAAGTTCCCGAAAGCTGTCCATAGTAACCATTCCCCTATCTGTAACGGTTTTGCCGCTACTTGCAATACAAATTTTGATCAGAGTTTCTGACACCTCAAATCTCTCCTTCACCATAAGAGATCAGACCCTTTGTCTCCTAAAGGTAGGGCTGGCAAATGGCAGCTCATTCTGTCCAACAGCTTTAGAGGGACTGTTCAAAGATAAAGGCGTCAGAGGCACGCACGATTGTGACAGATGAATGGACAAGACTTCATAAGTGTCCTACTATTCTAATTTGTAAGACGACATCAATACATTCCAGACAGTGGGTCACATATTTTACTGACTTAATTCAGCAATTAATCTATCAAAGAACATCAAAATTCAGCATTAGCTGACATTACAAGTAATGTTATAAATACAATTAGCATAATCGATGTAGTGACATACGTTTGCTGGGAGTTAAATCTGTGACTGACGACGAATTTCGACGCTTTCTACAAAATGACACATTCGATGACACTGTGCTAAACCAACAAATCATAGCCAGCTTTATAAGATACAACAAGATGAGGCAGTTTTCACAATTTATACATCGAAAAAAAACCCGACAAAATGGCCAATAAGTCCATACAAAACTCACAACAACAGTTAAAATTTCATCCTTATGCTAAGTAACTAGCATTATAGTGTACATTGTAACAACTTTTTGAATATGCAGTAATAAAGAGTACAAAAATTATTGCTTTGTGTAATAAAAGTGAAATACACACCAAATATAAGTGACACATTTTCAGGAGATCCTACTTAACTACACCTGGGATAGAGTTGGCTGAAGAAAAATATGTGCCTGTTGACAATACTGCTCTGCCTTCTACGGAAAACATAGCCTTAGCCAATACTAGTTAAAAGGGTAAACGTAAAAAAATGTGTACAGCTCTATATGTGAACCCGTCTCGGAGCTACGGAGCATCGGCAAATTAAATCATAAGGTGTTTACAACCACCCGACACAAGTGAATACATAGCTCTTATTCAATTTAGTTACTACTACCCAGAGAAATGGAAGGCTGAGTTGACCAGTAGTTGTAAACCTATGATATAGTATCAGCAGCAAGCACATATTTGGAAAAAAAACAGCAAAAATATACATCAAAGTGCCACTGGCCTACATAGAGCAAATTAATAATTATACAGTTGAATAAAAATTGGCAAGTGCATAGCAAGAGACAGTAGACACAGCGTTGGGTTACCTGGGGCTCTGTGTATCCACGGTGACAGTCTTGGCCGGTAATGTCGAACTCGGCTTGACATCAAGGTCTTTTCCAACCAGTCTCAGACTACGTCGTGTTGGGTGCTCTGATGGCAAAGGGTCTCTTCGCGATGGTCTCGATCGCCGACTGCGGCTACTGCTTGCCTGCTGGGAGCGTGATGGAGACGAAGAAGATGGAGACATCGACCTGCGCAGCCTGTCACTCCAGTAGTCAGCATCCTCCAGCGATGAGGTGCTGGAATGTCGTCCGTGCTCAGACTTTGGCGACCTCAAGTTCACCAACAGGCGGAACGAAGCACGCCGCCACTGCTGCGCCTCCTCTGATCCCAATCTTCCCGGACTTCCGTGCAAAGAAACTGGGCTGCTTTGAGGAGACGTCTTTAGCTCAGAAGGCATGGGAATTGACGTGCCATCCAAGGTTCGACAAATACTGTCCGATTTAAGAGGACTTGGTGAGGCAGAACCACATTTCTTTAGCTGAGAGCATTCCAGCTGCGAACCAAGTTGTAAGCTGCTAGATGAGACCTTTGTTGGTGTGGTGGATGAAAGAGAAGACTTTAATGGAGTCAGACTTACTGCTGAAGCTGCCTCATTGATGGTGGATGAAGGATGATCTTTACTCGAGACTGGTTCATCTTCAAATTCATCAGGCCTCTGATCCCCAAACCTGGTTCTTGATCTTCTACTACTTGCGGACTGTTTATCCAGTGAACCAGAATCTTTGCCGGTGCCAGATTCAATGCTGGATTTACTCTCTGAAGATCTATTTCTCAACCTGCTTGATGGTGGCTGTTCCATTTCACCTGATTCTTTGCTCATGCCAGTTACAACAACAGATTCACTTTCAGATAAGCTTTTCTGTAGAACGTCTGACACAGTTGGCAGACCAGACACCTTCTCAGTGGTTCTTCCAACTCTGGAATCTTCACCAGATAGACTTCTAAGACGATGTAAAATTGTTCCACCTTTGGTGTATTTCCCGCTATCTGACGTGAGAAACTCAAGATTGGCGCAAACTCGAGTGATCTCTGGAGGCAGAGGAAACATAGAGGTATCGGATGATCTTGGTTTGGCTTCACACACAGCTTCACAGGACATCTGTTGACGCTCGTGGCCTTCTGAATGAAACTCATAAACGTCCGATCCACTGCCCTTATTTGTATTTCTTGGTGGAGTCAAAAACCTTGCCTGACTTGGAACCGAGATCTGACTTTGGACCCCACCATCAGCTGTGGAATGCCTCTTGCGAAGTGTGTATGATGACTTCAAGCCCTGTTCACTCTGACGGCTCGTAACCTTCCTCGGTTTTAAGGCAGTTCTTGTTCTTGTGGAATGTGGCAAGGGACTGACCATCGGCAACTCAGGCGAAATGTCGGCAGACGAGTCATCAACCCTGTCAGCAACATCTAACTGCTCTGGAGACTGGAAGCGTGCTTGGGTTGAATGTAGTTCTGACTGAGGCATAGTGATACGCCTCCGACCACGGGTCGACTTGCTTTTCTTGCCCAGTGCAGCCGACATCAACTCAGCATCATCGATGTTTGGAACTACATTGCTACCATGAGCAGCTCCAGTCACAGTGGTGGAAAGAGATGGTTGTCGAGAGGCCGGTGGAAAACGAACTGCCGTGAACTGCAATGAACCGGTCTTTGATGTAGCCGGTGATGAAAGCCTGGGAGATCTCCTGGTTACTCTGCCCGGTGACTGCTGTGTAGAATCTGCCACAGACGAAGCTGCCTTGGTGCTCAGTAGACCCGGTGATGAACTGCACGCTTGCCATTCCGCCTGTACACGAAATAACAATTTCAGCCACGGCATTTACTTGCAACAATCCCATAAACAAACACAGGACACCAGCGTAAAATGTGTTAAAATCCTGACTCACATCTTGCACAAAACCTGCAAAAGACCAGGCGAGATTTGAGTGGATCGGCTGTGGACTACTAAGATATCAACTCTACAACCTTTTCCACGCGTAACTTGTGAAAACCTGGCCACTGAGTGAGCAGTTATACATCTTACTCCACACATTAATGGTTATTTCAGGGATGCGTGGAGACAAGCCAAAGCCATCAGACTGAATGCACATAATGGAACCTGGCCTTTAATTTTAAATATCTAATAAGATAAAAATAAATCTAAGTCCACTGTATCAACAATCTCATATACATGTCTTTAAAGTAAAAAGAATTGCAGAAAAAAAACAGCTTATCACATTAATCACAAAAATCATCAGCATTTATGATTATCATAAATAAACCATACAAAGAGAAAAATGGTGTCATGCACTTACGAAGTTTCTACAGCAGCTAAACAAAATTAAAACCAGTTGTGTCATAGCATGGGACAATTTCTGCCCTTCCCCCAAATCTCAGCCTGTTGAGAAATTTTCTGCCAAAAATAAAAATGATTTAGAAGCAAAATTGAAATTATGAACACCTATGATCTTCCCTCTTGGGAATTTCAGTTGTTCAACTTCCTGCCAATACTTTTTAAACCCACATCACCACTGATTCAAACCCACAGCACAGAATTCAACAGACATAACCAGTGACAATACATACCAATACAACTATTGGTGGAGGGACGACAGGGATAGCAGGAGATCCATCCACTGATGAAGGTACAATATTCGTGTCAGTTAAACATCGATCTGGTTTTGTCGGTGACCCTACCGGTGACTCCGATATGACGACCGGGTCTAAACACGATTGAGACAACCTGCCCACCTCCCAAGGAGACTCCACACTCGTTTCCGCAGCATGCAATGATTTGCCAGAACTTCTTGGAGACGTGGCTACTTTGGCTGATAATTCACGCGGTGGTGTTGATGGAATTTTGAACCGAGTGTCATCGTCAGAACCTGAAATAACTTTGTCGAATGTATCATCAACCTGCATCACCAGCTTGAACAAACTTGCGGACTCTGCGGTGCGAATATCTGCCGATTCCACCAAACTGTTAGACTCTCCTCTAGACTCCGAAGTCGCTTTGCTCTGTGACTTACTAACTTCATCGTTGCTTGTTACATCAAATGACAATGACTCCATCTTTACATGATCTTCGCGTGCCTCAGATCCCGCTGTACTCTGACCTTCGCCGATGGTCTCACTTGGGAGAGAAATTACGTTCTTTTCCATTGACGCTCTTGATCGTTTCTTGTGATGATGTTTCCGATCAGAAGATGGTGACACAGTAACCTCTGTGGTCCTTTCTGTACTGTTCTCATAATCGCCAGCACTAGAAAAACACTGTCGGTCATCCTTGCCTTCCAGATCATCATCAAAGCTTTCTGGCCGGTTCTTTCTGGACTTTTTACTTCTATGACGTGATTCAGGAGACTCGTTCATCAAAACATCGAGGTTCGTAGACTGGTTCTCGACGTGTGCTTCCTCCTGAATTTCCAAACTGCTTGCATCAGTCGAAGAAGATTTGTGAAGATCTGCTGATTCCACCAAACCATGAATCTCTTTCCCAGACTCAGAAGTCGCTTTGCGCTGTGACTTATTAACTTTGTCAGATGCCACTGACTCAGTCTTTTCACGAACTTTGGATGTCTTAGACCACTCTGTACTCCGATCTTCACCAATAGCCTCATTTGGAGAAGAAATTATATTCTTTTCAATCGAGGTTCTTGACCGTTTCTTGTGACCATGTTTCTGATCAGAAGATGGTGACAAAGTAGCCACTGTGATCCTTTCTGTACTTTCCGAGTCAACGTTCTCATAATCACCAGCACTAGAAGAACGCTGTCGGTCACCCTTGCCTTCCAGACTGTCATCAAAGCTTTCTGGCTGGTTTTTTCTAGACTTCTTACTTCTATGACGTGCTACAGATTCAGGAGACTCATTCCTCAAAACATCAGGGTTCGCAGATTGGTCCTCGACATGTGGTTTCTCCAGAGTTTTCAAACTGCTTGCATCAGTCGAAGAAGATTTGTGCTTTTGAGCCTTTTTCCTTTGCTCCTGGCTATCCCTTGTCCCACCATCACGATCCAAAGCTTCTGCAACTTTCTCAACAGTCTCAGCAACATGGCCTTGCCTCTCTCTTTTCTCTTTCTTTTTCATTTTATGACCTTTGTCAAATTTTGCAACAAACTTACGTCTTTCATTAGAGCTGTCCATGGCCAAAGATGAAATCTTTGTTTCTGCTGATGAGAAATTCTGATCACGTGCACTGTCAGAACGTTGTCTTTTATCCTGTCTCTGTTCCCCACCATCAACCTCTGTGTCAGGATCAGCATCATCATCCCTATGCACTGCCTTCTTCGATGCTATATTCACAGCAGAACTGGCATCTTGTAAAGAACTGCTTCTTCCATTACCATCGTCCTTCAATTTCCGTCTTTTATTCCTTGGTGGCTCTGTGGCTAAAGATTCCGTGGAGACGTCTGGAAGAAGCACATTGGTCAGAAATGATTTGCTTGGCCTTCGGTCAACGACAAACTGCACTGCATTGGCGCTCCTAGCCTGAAACAGTCAGACCACACAGTAAGTCTGCAACATTTAAATAAGTCTGAGTAATTTATATAGCACATTAAGATAAATAAATAACCCATAGTTAACAGTGCTCTCTCGCAGCTGTGACCCTAGGCGGCAGTGCTCATCTCCGTTTCCAAGGCCTGGCAATGAGCTAGAAATCCAGCTCAGTTGCATGGGCGAAGGGCAACATCTGTCCCATATACTGCTATTACTACTCCGGCAGTGAGGCCAGTACCAAATTATACTGCTTGGTGACAGAGGCACATGCGTGCCCAAGGTCGTTACATGGCAGTGCACTAGGCGAGAGTTGAACCATCAACCTCTCATCAGTCCAGGATGCTACATCACTAAGCAACCAAAAGTTAGCACGTTACTGTAACTTCAAATAGTCTCCAAAGCATTTGATGTGCTAGTAGAATGACAGGTAGAAATGTATTCTTATTATATTTCACTCTACATATATTTCTATTTTGCTTTGTCATTACCTCATTCTGGTGTTCTGCATTCTAACAATTTAGTGCAGTATTTAGCAACTGTATTTTATTCATTGCCAGCTAGCAACAGTCATCTCTTTCTCCAGAAAATGCAAAGAATTTAGTTTGTCTACAAAACTGGATAATAAATATCCTCTAGCTGTGACAACTGTTGAATAAATAACTGAAAAATATGCCAAACAAAAACACGACGATTACTGTAATATTAACAAAAAAAATTAAATCATTAAGAATTGGTTTCTCATTCTTTTAGTTAATTATTTTGTCAGCTAACCACACACTCATTGGCAATTGGACAATGCTAATCAACTGGCACATCTCTCTGTGCAGACTGGTACCCAATTTACCTGCCCCAGATGGACAGAATGTTGGTTGATAGTAACCTAACCAGAAGTGAAACCCATGACCTCAAGCATTAAATCCAACATGATGACTGCTACACACCGAGCCACTTGGCTTGAGATTGTGATTAAACACTCTGCTTGCATGCTGTAGTGTACATAAAAACAAGTGACGGCAAACCGAAGCCGGCAACAGCTGCAAAGCACCACTGCCACCATCATTCCCCGACACTTCAGAATGCACCGACAGTGGTTCTTCGACAGCTTCACTTGCGACATTGGTAGCAGCTAATGCTGCATCTCCATCGGCCATCGTCACAACCTTTAACACACAAAATAACACTAATTATCAGGGCAAAAGGTTTTCCACGAGAAACACTGCCAAATTCCATGTTGCAGTTTGTGAAATTGTCTTCAAAACATAACAAGAAATATTACTAGATTGTGACCAATCTAATGTACTCCTTGCGCACATCATTTTCTTTTGTATTCTTTTAAGAGCTTTTTTGTTTTTTTCGGCTTGTATTAGAGACCCGGCATCTAATTGAGACCCGTTTAATATTATACTAAAATGTGACTGGCGAAGTTAATAAAATATTGCCCAATTATAGGAACTGAGAAGAAAAAATGTCCAATAATGGTTGATGACGCTAGTTGCCATTTGTCTTGTTATACCTCAATGCATGCGTCTATCTGTCACAGTTACGGAGATATGGCGCCTCAAAGATAATGGGGTCACGACCTTGACCTTTTGGGGTCACGTGATGTCATCGGTCACGTGACTGACTCAAGGGGGTCGATTTCCTATGGGTGGTCCATAGTGACCATGCGTCCATCTAGCACCGTTATGGAGATATGGCCGTTTGAAGTCCTACCAAGAAGGCTCTTCCAGGAGCAGAAACTGGTTCTCGGTCAGTCATCGGTCCTCAATATTACACTGATCTCATATAGTCCTCTTGCTACATTAGGAACATAGCGCGCAAGGAGTAAAAAATGAGGTGCTGGGAATTAGTTAGAGGCAAAATTGAAATATGAACACCTGTGATCTTCCCCGTTGGAAATTTCAGCTGTCGAAAGTCCAAACAAAAAAAAGCTTCCTGCAGCACTATTATCTCCCCGAATACCTGGTGTTGGTTAGTAGCACGTTATTGTTACAGATACAAGAAATTCTGTCAAAGCAACTACTACTACTACTTGGTCGCCTGTTGGCGACCAACCACGTGTCCGTGCCAGATGCCCCTATCCCTCATCAGTGTGGCCAGCTCTGCCGCGTCTCGCGCACCCGTGTCCCTCTTCAGGGTGTCCACATATGTTGCCTTGGGGCTTCCCCGTCCTCTGCGACCATGGCTGGGCTCCCATAGCACTAGAGGTTGTGCGCTGAGTTCTGGGTGGCGGATGCAGTGGCCTGCAAGCTGTAGTCTTCTGGCGGCAATTGTGTTGCTGACATGAGGGAGGTCTCCATATAGGACCTCGTTGGGAGTGTGGCTGGACCAGTGAATGATGAGGGCCTTACGCAGCATTCTGGTGTATGTTCCGTCCAGTGAGTGCTCCATGGCCTCTGTGAGTGCCCAGGCTTCGCATCCGTATAAGAGGATGGACTCGACAGTCCCTTTGAAGAAGCGAACTTTCAGTTCTTTGCTCAGGCTAGACCTCCAGATACGAGACATGCCACTGAGAGCCTGCCAGGCTAAGGATTTTCGTACGGCTATGTCTCTCTCTGTTTGCTCAACCCATGATCCCAGATATTTGAAGTCATCGACCCATTCTAGTTCTGTGCCATCTGAAGTGTGTAGCGGAGGAGAGTCCTCAGTGTTGATAGGCAGGCCCTTGGTCTTCTTAGCATTTATGCCAAGGCCAACCTTCTTGCACGTTCTCTCCACGCTTGTCAGCAGCTTTTGCACCTTTTGCAAAGCAACACATATCTCAAAAGTGACAGGTGACTGGCATAAGCCAACAACACCATGGAATATTATGCAGTCTTCAAATGCCTGTAACAGCAAACAAGTGACTCACGGTGCAGCATGCAGACACACCACCACCCTAATCAGCCACATCGGGCATTTAACCCCATAGCTTGTAAAACTTCCAACATACACTGTACAGAAAACAAATACCGGCTTCAAAGTGGTAAAATGATTACAGCAACCATGCACGAGAGTTATCAATTTACTGCACCTCAAGCAGCTGTGAAGCAATGGATTTGTTATTGGCTGCAAGAAGAAGCAGCGACGTAAGCTCACTGCCTTTTGCATGCTTCAATGTCGGCAGCTGAGTGGTGATGGAAGGTAAGCGGTGATGCAACCAGCGACGATAGTGCCGTGGTACGGCGACCCGCAGCACCGTCTAAAACACCACTTCCATGACTAAACAGACAGAAATAGAACACAATGCACATTGAAAAATACAAAAAAAATCTCATCACGAAACAATCAAACGTTCCTTGCCACATCTCACCCCTTCTTAAAAATCCAGCAAAATTTGTTCCTAAATTACATCTGCATAACATAGTGGAAAGGGAAAAGATATTCAGATGGGTGAAAATTGCCTCCACCTTCAACAGATGTAACAGAATCAAGGTTTTAAAAAATTCACTAACCTGACAGGTTTTGGGGTTTACAATTTACATAGGGTTTTAAGATAGAATAATCACTGCTAGAAAATGTCTCATCGAAAAAACACTGGTATCCAAAAATTCACAAACTCATAGGTTCAAAAGTTTCAAAAACTTAATCAATATAAAATATTTCATTATTAGTAAATAAGAAAACTGAAAATGCATTGTTTCATGTGAATTTATTAGGTGAATTTGTCCAACAAATCCCACTAAACATTTTAGTTATGTGCCTGAATAAGATACAACCAAAACGGGAATAATATTGCATTCAAGTACACAAAACCAGTCTCGTGGAAACTTGAATATAAAAATCTTCAAAACAACGGGCAACTTCACTTTTTGACGACTTTCACTGAGCCTTAAAGTCTGTACTTAGACCACAGTTCAACTAAACTTTGGTCTAAGTCTGACTTAGACTAAAACGATTAAAAATGGCAGAAAAACGGGTAAACCCAACAGGAAATAAATCAACCATTTATGCTTGGACTTGCTTATTTAATTGTCTGACGTCATTGCATATTCAATACTGCTTTAATTTACTAAACTATCCGTACGCATAGGACTGTAAATGGTCGCCATGTTTTCGCTCAGCTTAAGTTGAAGTGGATTCAGGCTCAGCGAAAGTTAAGCCCTAAGGGCTAAAGCTATCTCTTCCATGCAAATCGAACCGACTTTAGCCAGGTTAGTTCGGCTCAACTGTGGTCTAAGTAGGTACTTTTGGACTCGGTGAATCGCTGAGACTTTCGCCGAGTCTAAACTTTGGTCTAAGTAGGTACGTTTAGGCTCAGCGAAAGTCTCAGCGAAATCACTTCACTTTTTGACTTAAGTAGGTACTTAGACCGAAGTTTAGGCTCAGCGAAAAGTCTAACTCAAAAAGCGAAGTCGCCCAATGGCCCAGGCAGTAAATAATCTCCAAAATACCACACACTGGTTACCAGAAAAACAGATTTATTGTAACAGATGCATTACCGAGACATGCTGAGGCCATTCGTCTGGCAGCAGTTTAGAGACAAGGCATGCAGCCAATATGTACTTGGTGTAGATGAACGTGTCCAATTTAGAGGGATGCTGCAGTGCACGCCTAGCAACAGTCAAAAACCAACCAACATAGCTTAAACCCCTATTACAACTGAAATAACACATGCAACATGCAACTTTTTGCATGTAGCATGCAACTTGCAACAAAAGCTATTACAACTGCAATAAAACTTGCAACACTGCAACAAAATGGGCGGAGTATCACCTGCACGATGTGCACTGGTAGGCCTAATAGTGCACACTGTGCTAAATATGTTTATTCGCCACTCAGGCAGAAGACAAATACAAACACAAATACAGAATAAAAAAAGTACAATAC
>Ga0209367_1001610_pt1 | contig 28204 bp, 10 predicted proteins | sample WorMetLIZISLAND2_FD_187412 | JGI IMG/M metagenome (GOLD analysis project Ga0209367, IMG submission 187412) | Marine gutless worms symbiont microbial communities from Max Planck institute for Marine Microbiology, Germany - Olavius geniculatus... ...
GGAGAGTGAGTGAGTGAGTGAGTGAGTAGGGTTTAACATCCCACCCGACACAGTATAGGTCGTTTTGGGGACGGCCTTTTCAGGCAGAATGCACACAAACACATCATAATGGAACGGTAAGTTTAAACTTTACAATAAACAGAAAGTTTAACCTTTACAGAAACACAAAACAGAGAACAGAACAGCCAGCAGAAAACAAAGAAATTGTCACACAGTGCACCGCTAAAGCTGAAGTAACAGCGCTCCACTTTCAAGGCAAAACTGTCTGCATCTAATTAGTGATGCTTGGATTCGAATATCGAAGGGCTGAAAAACGAATACAAATTCGAACTTGAAATTCGAAGTTCGCAAATCCGAACTTCGTTTAACAACCCTAATGCACACCAACAAATGCCATGTGGTCAGTTTTATGGCTATGGTTGAGAACAGTCACTAAAAACATTCATGGTTGTGCATGTGCACGATTAATTGTTAATGCACATGACCGGCCGTGAATGAAACCAATGCTTTCTAATGGCACCACCAGTGATGGCCAGTGAGTGGTAAATCTATTACAAAATTCTCCTACTGTCACATAACAATACAGAAGAAAAACTATCTAATAGGCACGGGCCTAGTAATATAACAGCATAGCACCATTGAAACTGGCAATACTAAACTATACCTGCAAGGCAGGCAAAGCTGGCGACAGCTATACGGCTGCCTGCATGGCAGGTGTGACAGCCAAGATGACAAGAGCAGTTGGGTAATCGCAAGTTAGGGCAGCTAACACGATTTTTTTGCATCTTCTTTGCCCGGGTTTACGAGCAGGCTTGCTGTGGATATGCCGACCCGTGAGGTTATGGCCGAGGTCAGGCAGCTGATCCAGTGCCGTCGTGTCCGTGCCGACGGCGAGGGGCTCGCCGCTCGCCGTCGGCACGAACAGGGCGACATCGGACACGGACGGCCTTGGTTGGTATTTCCGCCTCTGCAGCATTTTTTTGCAGGGCGGAAATTCCGCCATTCAAGCAAATAAACGGCACTTATCGCAGCGGATTTTCCGCCACTGCAGCATCGTGCAAAACGAAATGACACGCAGCCACAGTCGGCGCGAACCGGCGCATTGTTATCGCACAATGTAACAATAAAAATAATAATAACTACAAGAGGAGTGTCCGGCAACGGATCCGCCGAAGTTCAATTCAATTCAATTCAAAAACTACAATATCCTACTGCACCAACAGCAATGTACGGGCACAAATCAGTTACAGTACGTGGACCAAACAGAAGTGAGAGGGTGCGCGCAGCCCCAGCCGGTAGTGTGACTTAATAACATTTTACTACAAACATTTTTGCCTATAAATGCAAGCATAGCTTTGTTCAATGTGCATGTTCACATAAATGTCAACAGTAACTGCAATAACTCAATGCATTTAACAGTAATACAGTAAAATACACATCGAAACAGACACGATTACCCTTTGTTTACATTCATACCATAGAATATTTACGACTTTTTAGCATGTAGCGAAGAGCCAACCAAATAATTTACACTTTACAGTTTTCAACAGTTTTTTTTCAATCTTCAGTGAAAAGAGTACAAGTATTCAAATATCGGTAAAAAAAATTTTTTTAGTAAATTAGTATGCATATAAAAACAGTCGCTGTTTTTTGTTTAACTGGTATTTGGCCTGTCTAGTACTAAATCACAACCTTCGTCCATGTATTCGCCGTAGATATGATATCTTTTAGAGGTTTTCATTTTTGATCCTTGGCAACTGGCGTTATGGCGTTTTCGTCGTAAATATTAATAATTTTTTTAATTAATTTAAAACTGATACTATTTACTGCACTGTGCGTGTAAGTATTATGCAGTGCGTATAATTTGCGGCATTTCAGTGGAAAGGCTGTGTGCATAACTACTTAATTAATCAAGTCTAGAGGCGCGGCCGGCAACTTAGCCGCGGCAAGCGGCTGGCAGCTGCTATAATAATCTGCTAGACACTCGGCTACGGCAAGCCGCTACGAGCACATTACAGTTTAGGCCAACATCCGGGCTTTTGAACGTATAAGTTTTTAGATGAAAGTTGAAAAATCACTGATCTAAATGTGCTACCGAACAGTATAAAACAACAAAATCGTTTTCTTAATCTTAATTACTATTTTTACTTGAAACTCGCCTCTTACATTTAGTGGACAAATTGACGTCACGTTCGTCTGCGCTAGCCGCTAACGTAGATTAATTGTTGTCTGGCGAAAAGTTGTAGCGGCTTGCAGTGTATCGCAGCTGAAATCTCGTAGCCGCTAAATTGCCAGACGCGCCTTTGATGTTGTGATATCTGTACCGTATTTGCCATAGTGTAATCAATATACTGATTCATTATTTTAGTGTTATCAGAAATCAGTAATGTAGATAAACAGATGCAAGCACAAAAGTTCCTCTATATCCTTATCACGATATAACTGATTCTACTAATAACCTAGTAACTTTTTCGATAAACTCCGATTTTTCTCGGATTTCAGTTAATTCGGTGGTCTAATCATACATAACTTCTTGTGCCCAAAATCTATATTAAGCCACACACTAAATAAATCAATACCAGACTGTACATCAACTACTCAATTAGGTAAACTATTTGCTGTTATAAGTTTTATAGAACTTCATAAACTAAGCCACTATTTTAATAACGTATTTTTGGTTAATATATGACATGAAGAACATTTTTCTGTATTTACTTAAAACTCATTTACTGTTTGTTTTTCTTGTACAACAGGCAGAGTGAAAATCGCTGACGTGTGGCACTTGTCAGTTGTTTCTCTCATCTTAGTTTCGATGCTGCTGCATTTTGGTGAGCAATTAATTTTAATTAATCAATTAATTAACAATAACAACTTATAATCACATGTCTAGTGGTATTTTACATGTATAATCAGTGGTGGTGTGTACACAGTGTACAATACAAGCACTTTCTATCTGCACCCCAGTAATTGATTAGCTCACTGAATAGTGATATTAACTTTTATATATTGTATGAAGTCACAGATTTGTAGAGCTCTGTTAATACTATTGCAAGTGGCATTGATTGATCAGTTTGTGTGAATTATAGATAGGTATAGTGATTTGATTAGGTTTTGTCATTCATGTGAATGACAGGAGTGTGTTTACAATGTCGTGTATGTCAACAAGTTCAGTTGACTCCTGCTTCTTTGAGAAATTTCCATCTCAGCAATCTCAGTGCCATGGCGCAAATTCTCAACGAGCATCAGGTCTCAATTCACATGTATAGTCTTCTGGCTAGAGCTATAATTATTATGTGTGACAGCTCGTAAAGTAATCATATATTTTGCCACTGATAAAAATGTGTCATACTTAGATTTACCTGACAAAATATAAAACGATGAACATCAAAACCATTGCCATAAAGCAGTTGATGCAGTCAATGTTAATGAAACGTATAAAGTTCTCTGCAAGCTATAATTAAAGCGCAGTGCTGATTTTCATTTCCTTAGCTTTCTTTTCACTGCCAGATATGAGGCTTGCTCATCTTGAGGTGTGCCTGTTAATTTATATCCTCGCTATCACAGTAGGCCATTTACTCAACTGCACTTGCCCATGAAAGGATGGCCAGGCTGAGTTGACTTGGGTCAAGACTTTCAGTTTTTACGTCTTGTGAAAAGAGGGTCACATAATTACTTTTATTTCTCATTTAGTGACGTTTCAGTAATTTTTTTCTGTAAAACGTGTTTTATCATTTTTTTTAAATTTTTCCTAGCAATTGTTACATTTGTGTGTTGTTGTTTGCTGTGGCTGTTAAGAGCTGTGGACGTAGGAATGTCAGTCAATCGTGCCTTGATGTCTCTGAATCCAATGTCGACTTTGTTGTTTCCTGTATGAAAACAGACGCCACTTTCACCATCTCCAGCAATGGTTAGAGACTTCTACTGCTGTGGGGCCTATCTGTCAGTTTTTGAGTTTTTTTCAGGTGTGGTTCAGCAGCTGTCCTAATTTAATATATATAACATTAGATGACGAGCGGTGTCACGTTTTATTCTCAAGTTTTTTCACATAATGCAGTATTGTTGCTTCGTCTGTTGAGCCATTCTGAGCAGGCATTTGAGCAGAGTGCAATTGCTAATTTCTAAACTAAAATTCATTTGCAGTTTCAGATCTCAGATAGTGTAGTTGCAGTCATGCTTATAGGCCGCATTACTGCCATTTTACAATATAGGTCTTGTCCATTGGTTTGCCCGGACTCCTAACTCGAACACATCAAGAGGGTGCGGCCGTTGAGGGGCCTCCCGTTATGGGGCCTTCCTTGCAGTTGAGTACGTGCTTTGACTTTGTAATTGGTCCACGGGGTGCTCGTGTCCCAGGGACCCTTCCTACCAAGTTCAATCTTCCTAGGCCATTTCGTTTTCGCTCTAGGTGGAGGCACACGACGGACAAACGGACGGACAGAGTACGATAGACGGACGGAACGGCCGTTGCCATGGCAACGAGGTCACCCGGTGCAAGGAGGCAAGGGATCCTTACGCCGCCTGCCAAATATCAAGTTGATCGGACAACAGGCGGTGAAGTTATGGGGATTTTTCGCCAACAACGCAATTAGCCGCCGTGACCTTGACCTCTGACCCCTTGACCTTGAAATTGGTCCACGGGGTTCTGGTGTCCCAGGGACCCTTCCTACCAAGTTTGGTATTCATAGGCCTTTTCATTTTTCCTTTAGGTGGAGGCACGGGACAGACAAACAGTCAGACAGACGGACAGGATCAACACATGATGGGGCCTCCTTCTAGGAAGGACGGCCCCATAAAAAGGCCAAGAGAACTCGAAATTTCAGTGTATGTTTCACATAACTTAAGAGAGTTGTGCCAGTTTTTAGCTCACAAAGTCAAAGATCAAGCTTACCTTCCATATGGGCATTGAAAAATTATTATGAACCTGTGCGACGTTCGTGGCGTAAACTAATTAGGGCCTAAGTAAGCAAATATAATTATAGCTAGGTGCACGGCTACATAATATATCTGAGTATATGCTGAAATACAACTTACTGTTACTTACTTACTTACTTACCTGTAGTGTTTGTTTTGTTGGGCATGTGCAGACAATACCAGGGACAGTATTCATCTGCTGAGCTATGGCTGTGCTTACAACCCATGGCGGGGGCGCTTTTACGCTCGCACCAGCAGCAGCAGCAGAAGTGATATCAAGACAGTAGACCATGATAGGGTCCCATCAGACGTCTGCGAGGATCTGACTGCTGGGTCACCGATGATTAGCGGTCTGTTTGACACCTGCACGGAACACTGGTCGCTGCTGCGGGGTGGAGGTTCTGACGATAAGCTGCCTACCATCAGCGGACAGACGTGTCACTGTCACACCGATTACTGTAACTCGGCTGCACCGCCAGCAGCATTCACTGCCTACCAGATCCTACTGTTGACATCTATCATCGTCATCATCACTTTGTAGTCAGTGGCAGCGGAAGTATTTTAAACTTGGGGGGGAGAAGCAATGGCATTGTGGCCCATGCGGGAAAAGGGAGGCAGGGGAACACCAATTCTCATCCATCCTAAATTTTGGGCTGTTGGAAAATTGTCGGGACTTTTTTCTTGCCAGAATATTTTTGTCCAAAAATGCTAAATTTTGGGTCACTAAAACCCATTTAGAGGACATTCAAGGGCAATATTGAAAATTTGGACACCCGTGATTTCTTCTGTCAGAAATTTGTGGCCGTCAGTCGGAATTCTGACGGAAATGACCTGCAGTGTCTGTGGAAAAATTGCCACTTTCAGCCCCGCCTACTTTTTAACCCACAACGCGGCAAGTCGTGGGCCAAAGACGCCTATTGCCCGCTCTCCGTCCCATCCTGCATGGACCAGAAGCCTGCAGAACCGGCGCAGTGCCGCCTCCCAATGCGTAAAATTTTGAGTTTTTTTTATCAGGAAGTAGCGTCTTTCACTGTACGCTTATTCTGTGGTGCTAAATTTAACATTTTGGTTACAGTAAAAGAGATCAAGCTGCTGTCAGAAAGAAAACCAGACACTGCTGTTGTCATTTTTACTAACCTCGCCAATGAACGCTAACCAGTAACCATGCATTAAACTGCAGCCAGTCCGTGCTTTAATCAGTTATTTTATTCATGTCTAATGGGGATCATAATTTAACTGTTATGTACCATTTATTTATGGGGGTTATGTGGCGTGAAAAGGACAAGAAAGGCCACAGTTTTTCTATACTTCATTATTTTTACAAAACACAAGTGGGGCATAGCCCTTCCCCCCTCACCCGGTTCTGCAGCTGCTGTTTTTAGTCACTTTATATTTGGTTTGTGATAGTGTGATTGCGAATGATTGTAAGAACTGCAACTGTAACCTATGTATATTCCATTTATGATAATTTATCTTATGACATAGGCATATTGTTGATTTTGTTATTTTTATTATATATTGCACGCATGTGTTATTGACTTGCTGTGTTTATTCAAACTTATTTTTGAATGATCTGCATTCTGCAATTATGACAATGTATTAATTAGCTTTTTTCTTCTAATACCAAGCTGTAGTATAGGCCTAGTATAGGCCTACTGAGCACTCGTCGTGAGAGTGCATATCGCGCGATAGCAGAATGCTTCGCACGTCTTAGCCATCATCTAGGCGTCTGTCCATCTGTCTGTCTGTCTGTTCGTCACACTCGTGATCTGTATCAAAAACGGTGCAAGCTAGGATCACGAAATCTTCACTGTGGGCTGCCCCAAGGACTCTAGTTTATCGTGACAAAATTTCGTGCCTCTGGGTGTGGTGATTCTCAAGCGAGGGCGTCAAAGAGGGGTACAACCAGACGTTATTTTGCCGTTATTGGCTCGTATAGTGTGAAAACGGTTGCAGATATGTCCAGACATGCTGCTTATCATAACAAGCACTGGTGACAGGCTTTTTAGATTTATCAACATCGATGACCTTGAACGTCCTCGAACCCCCCCAAAAAAGGGGTTTTTAGTGAATTTTTTGCAGTTTTTGGATGCAGCGCTCATTTCAACACCAAATTGCGACGAAATGGTTGGAGATAGACCAAGACAACGTACGTATAAAATTTTTAGCATTGAACTTAGATTTAGCAGTCCAAGTCCCGACCCCCTAAGTTCAAGGAGGCCGGCGCATTCGGGCGTCAGACAGCTACCCCCCTCTAAAAAGTGGTTATTTTACTGCAATTATCTCATGTAGCATGAAAACATTCAAAACGGTTGCAGATAGGCACAGCCATGCTGCTTATCATAACAAGTAATAGTGACAAGCTTTTTTATTAGTGTCAACGTTGATGACCTTGAGTGACTTTGAATCTCCAAAGTAGGGAATTTTAGTGATTTTTTGCAATTTCCGGTTGCGACACACATTTTAAAAATGAATTGCGCCAAAATGGCTGGAGATGGACCTGGCACCTGGACAACCTGCGTATCACATTTTTAGCATAAAACGTACATTTTCAAGAATCTAAGTTTTGATATCTTAAATTTACAGAGTCTACACTGATTGCCAGTGACAGGACCGCTGCTATTGCGCATCACGTGAGCTTTGCTCAAATTACTTGTTATGAAATAGTAATAGAGTCACTAATGTGCACAGACAGGCGACAGCCAGACAGACAGTCTGTGATAATAGCAATTTGACCCTATCTCTTACCGTTTCCGAGACGGCCAGTTTTACACTGAAAAACGCACATTTTTCCTACCCCTCCATTCAACCCCAAATTTGAAAATGTTCACCTTGCACTGCATCTCCCAAATTTTGTATGCAAGGAACCTCGACAAAGGGTTATGATTATTTGTGTAAAAAGTTCACTCCTAAGACCCAATGCTTAATTAGCCATAATCAGCGTTTGAATTGCCAGGGGGTTAGGGGTTGAACTCCCCCTTAACTGTTTTCTCAATCCCCCCAACACACAGTCAAATTACCAGGGTCAGCTATATACTACACTGGACGACTTCACTTTTTGACTTAGACTTTCGCTGAGCGAAAGCTAAAGCTGAACGCTAAAGTCTGTACTTAGACCATAGTTCAACTAAACTGTGAGGCATAAAAACAGCAACATTTATTGATTGTAACTTGAAAGATGCATTATCAGATTTTAATAATTTTGGTATGAATATTCCGGACACAACTAGCCATCAAATGACCATTTATGTTCCCACCTCACCAAGTGTCTGTTTCTGCACTACCTGAGAAAAGCAGAACAAGCAAAATATTACATTTTTATTTAATGCAGTATCATTGTTTCATTAAAATAATGCACATTTGGCAAATTTTTCCAAATTTCTAGCACTTTGGTTGAAAGTATATAGAATTTTTTTACAGTTACAGTTACAGGGTTACACCACAGTATACAGAACACGTTCTATATACTGTGGTAGTAAGTATCATCACAGTATATAGAACGAACAGTATATCGACTCTCGGAAAATCTCAGCAGTGTTCTGTATACTGTGGTATCATCTACCTACGCCCGTGAAACGCGAAGTTTGTGTTATGTAAATATATAGGTCATGTCAAATGTCATATCACAGCCTCGTTTTGGATTGGAGTTTATGTGAAAATTATTACGAAATTGTTGCTTTAAAGTAATATAAAAGCGTACGATATAGTTGTCGTTATCACGTAAGTGTTGCTATTGTGCTAATGATCGGTTCTGTGTGGTGAATTTGGTTAACTGTATTCAGTGAATCTTCGTCTGTTGTTGCCGGTCGTATTCTGGGCGTCTGTCCAGTCCACCGAGCAGATTTTTATCTTTCAAACTGTACGAGTTCACGAGAATATAAATACTTGGGCGAAAGGTGGTAAAAATTTACATTAACTCCGCCACCCCAAATTGCTTCAGACAATTTGGGGTGGTGGAAGTCGGGTAGCACTAATTGCTGAATCGGCGCCGATGGAGCGCAATAATTTTATAACTGAATAAGCTGCATCAACAACCTATAAAACTAGACAATTCATTGATTACTGTTACTCCATCAGTAATAAGTATGCTCCGTCAGCGCCGATTCAGCAATTAGTGCTACCGGTCACAGTCTCACAGGGGAAGGTGTACTTTGCGGAATGCAGAATTTTCTGAAAGTGTATTTTGCGGAATGAAAATTTGCGGAAAATGATGCTGTTGTTGTTGTTGAGTTTTGTCATAGTTTGTGACCAGTGCCGGCTTAAGGTAGTAAGCTGATTTGTAGCATTGTTTTGGTAGGCCTACGTTACATTGATTTAGTATTAGGTCTTCGCTAACTATGTGACCCGCGTTTTTTTAGACAGCCGTTTTAGGGGTCTGGGTAAAAGGCAAGGTGCGAGGAGGATATAGTGCGAGGGAGCGTGCGAGGCGGCACGTGATTGGTCGGATATAAATAGATTCCTCGCAGTTTACCCACTATTCTGAACGAACGGGCGGTCGTGCTAAAGAGTGCGCGCAGGGCACGCAGTGCACGGCGACATGAAAGGCACAGCACGCACCGTGACGCGCGCTGCTGCATGCCGAGAAGCAGTCAATAGTGCGATCAGCCAGCACTGCTGCTTACGTAATAACCAGTGATCACCGGGAAGTGTGAACGACCGTTACTGCATGCGGCTACCAGCATGAAGCGGCAGTACTGTGAGAGTCAGCTTCTCACTGTGCTGCTGTTCCTGACCACGCTGCATGCCCACACAAATAAACCGTCGACTTCAAAGCAATACAAGTGTGAACCAAGCATGAATGAAAAGCACACATTAGTAAAACAGAAGCAGTAATTAACTGACCATGAAATGTATATATTGGCCTACGCCATTGTGCGCCACAGTCCTACACAGTGCAGGCGGCCTCGCATGCCGCCTCGCAAATTACCCCGTTCCTCGCACGAATCCTCGCATGCTCCCCTTGCACTATACCCACCTCGCACCTCGCATTTTACCATCATCCCCGTTTTAGCAATAATGTTCTTATAATGAAAGTATTCATGATGTGAAAGTGCTCAATTACAAACAGTGGTGTATTTAGGATTTGGCAAAGGGGGGGCATGGCGAGCATGCAGAGCGCGAGCCTATAATGGAAGTCTAGGGGCATATTGTATCGGTATGAAAAGAGACCATCAAACATTGTTGAATTTTGCAATTCTTGCTGGAAAATGGCAAAAAACGCACCTTTTCATATAAAGTCACCTGTAAAAAATTTTCATGGTCAGGCCAAAGGGGGGGCATTGCACCGTGCCCCCCTTAAATACGCCACTGATTACAAACAGGCCAACAAGAGAAAAAAACAGGAAACACCGATTCTACAAACTGTAAGTGGTTTAAAAGGTGTATAGGCCCTACTTATTATTAAATACAGCACAACATTCATATGTATGTGGAAGAATGTCTTTGTCACATCCCCATCGATGTTGTTCAGCTTCTTAAACACTCCTTGTTATGCCAACGGTAGCCGTTCGCTTTCCAGTCATCTTTCGTTCTTTCGTTGCTCCATACATATTTGTATGCAGTGTATGCCTAGGAGCAGTCTCTGGCTGTAATGTTTCGAATAAGTGAATTATGTTAACTGACATTTTGACGTGTCAAATACGCAACGCCAAATGCAAGTGCTGTACGTTTGTCGTTGCGATGAATGGCTTTAATATAGTGTTTCTGTCTGCTGAGTATAGGCCTAACTATCAGCGAACCATTCACGGGAGTTGCAGTTGTCTTTGATCGTGTGATACAACACAAGACTACATGAGCAGACTTCTCGGCCATCGCAGTGGCAGCTACCATTTTTTTGAGTAGGACTATTTGAGTTGAATTCTTTAGCTGTCTTTGATCATGCCTTAACAGTAGTTCGCCAGGTGACAAATCGCAGTAACTAGGCCTACTTAATAACCTGAGCAAGCGACTAAGTCTTTGTGCATTACCTAATCCGACGACTCGGCCCTCGCAGTGGCGGCAACCCGTTTGTCTTTGTGCTGCGTCAGGAATCGTTTGTAGATTGTGCCTAACTAGGCTATTTGAGTTGATCTCGCATTCTTGTGTGATGTGCCGGCTTCTGTTCGTGAGTTAATGGACTTCGAGGCGTTTCAAGAGTTAAGTTAAATAGGCCTACGTTGATATGTGATTACTGAGTCCATTCGATACTTAAATGTAAGCCTAAACCTACGCTAAGTTGATGATTTGACTTTATTTGAATTTTGCGGGATGAGGAAAAACTCAAGGTGTAATTTGCGGAACGTTCCGCAACGAAAATTCTGCAATACACCTTCCAAAAATTCTGCATTCCGCATTCCGCAAAGTACACCTTTCCATCTCATAGAGCTGTTTTTAGGCAGAACAGTTGTTTTCGGTATTTAGTACCACCTCACCTGAGGCCATGGTTTAATATGGACACAAGCAAGATTTATTCTGTTTGATGTGTTTTCTGTGGTGCGCTGTAGGACATGGACAACCAGGAGCGGGCGTTCAGTCCCGCCAAGCCACTAGCAGCGTCGTCAGATCATTATCCACGAAGTTTCTACGGGGCAGTGACCGATCAGCAGACATATCATGATGACACTTCACATGGGCCTCTGCCGATACAGGTCACTGGTGGGTACGGGATCGGTGGCAGCAGTCACCAGGCGTATCCGATACCACCGGCTGGTTCAGTTCATCCGCAGTCCAGTGGATTTCATCATCAGGTTGGACCAGCACTGCACCCGCAGCCGACGGTTGGATTACTGCGTCCATCGGCTCAGCCGTTACCGTTGACAGTCACAACACCGCAGACTGGTGGTGGCGGTGGTGGCAGCTCCCACATCCCACAGAATGTACCACCACCGGTGCAGGCAATGACGTCACAGTCTCACATAGCTCAGATGTATCCCTGGATCCAGCAGCCCACCAGCGGTGGTGGGGGTGGGGTTCCTCTGGCTCCAAGCACCGAGTCTCAGATGAGCCAGACTGTTCAGCAGCAGCAGCAGTTTCAGCGACTCAAGGTTGAAGATGCTCTCTCGTACCTCGACCAGGTATTCAGGCTGCTGCTATATGTAATAGGTTTCAACACGATCTACACTGTATTTAGTGAGTGTAATGAGGCATAATACACTGTAGACCATGCTGAAACATACTTATTTCATGGCCGTGATTGATAGTGTGTTATGCCTTTATGCATATGTGATATATACAAATGAGAGACACTCTTGAATCATCATGCTTGAGTGGAGCGAAGTTGGAGATTTTGGGGCTGGGCACTTGGTACACGCCAGACACTATAATGAGAGATAGGATGACTAAGTAGGTCATGAAATAATTTATAAGATTACTTATACATGCCTTTTTATTTTGGTTTTTGCTGAATGTCAGAAGCATTAGCTGCAACAAATGTGTGGCAGCAGGTGTCTGACTTCATATTACTGTAACATCGAGGTTCATGTAGACAGATATCTTTTGTATCATAGTTGAATGCCATTATAATTTTGCATGTTCAGATCTATGAGATTAAGGCATGATTTTAAACAACTTTGTTAGGTATGATATTAGTACAAAGAATTTTATTTGCTGAGGTTTTTAAATTATACTTAAAGTCATGTGTGTTCACAATTTCACCAATTATGTCACTGTTTTTATGCGCGAAAGCAGCTACTGCTTTCAGCACGTCTTAGCCATCGCAATTCTGTCTGTCCGTCTGTCTGTCACACGGGTGGATCAGTCAAAAATGGTGCAAGCTAGGATCACCAAATCTTCACTGTCGGCTGCCCAGAAGACTCTAGTTTTAGGAACTGTAAAGCTTTTCCATAAATTTGAAGGGGGTCACCCTGAACAAGGGCACTAAATGAGAGGGGGTGGGCAAAATTTGTGATTTTTGTCGCTGTATCTCAGTAACGGTGCGAGATAAGGCTTAGATTACTATTAATCACTAATAGGAAATCATACACTGGCTCTCGATTGTTACTGAATTCAATGACCTTGGATGACCTTGAACGCCAAAATAAGGGGTTATATAGATTTTTTGGCAATTTTGGGCTGCGACACAAGTCCATATCATTCACAAGGTGGAGCCACAGTACTATCATTATGTGCACTTTGCATGAGTGTAATAAAGGTGTTGTATTTTATCCAAAATTCCAGCAAATCTAACTCAAACAGCGACAGAAATTTTCGTTGTACGATTTCATTGTGTTGTGAGCGCAATAATTTATTATTTAGTACATTTCTGATGCACAGTAGGCCTATTTGGTGAAACGGCTTGCGTGTCTTACAGCATGTGATATTTTGTTCGATGGTGCTTGCACCTCATGAATTGGTTTACAACATTCAGCACTAACTAATGCTAATTGATTGCATTGATTGACTTGTTATATTTTTACGTGCGAAAGCAGCTACTGCTTTCATCGCATCTTAGCCATCGCAATTCTGTCCATCCATCCATCACAGTCAAAAGTGGTGCAAGCTAGGATTACCAAATTTTCACCATTGGCTGCACAGAACTGTCGTTATGCGATCCAGATAGAGAATTTGGTGTTTGTGTATTAACTTAGCGTGAACACCCCAATTTTTAGCTACTATACTGAACCGGAACTGCTATAGGCTTTCACGCGTCTCGTGAGCATTAGCTCAAATTTCTTGTATTGTCTAGCATTTTCTCCTGTTTATGCAGTGTGTGTTCTGCTGCAGTAAACAAGTGCATCTGACATGTGTTAAATGAACTGTTACTTACTTGTGTGCAGGTGAAGCTGCAGTTCAGTGGACATCCACAGGTCTACAATGACTTCCTCGACATCATGAAGGAGTTTAAATCACAGTCAATTGACACTCCCGGTGTCATCAAGCGAGTGTCCCTTCTGTTCCGAGGACATCCCGATTTAATTGTCGGCTTCAATACTTTCCTTCCACCTGGGTATAAAATAGCCGTTGAGGCAAATGAAACTATTAGTGTTGAGCAGCCGGGACAACAAGCAATGTCGCTGTCGATGCTTACCACCACTCTGCCGTCTCAGGTGCCTGTGAAACCGCCATACCTCAGTAATCCACTGTTACCAGACATACTGCCTTCTGCTACCCAGCATGGTGCAACCTCAACTGCTAGTTCAGGGTCGGCTACGACCACTGGGCCACCTGTGGAGTTCAACCATGCCATTCAATATGTGAACAAGATAAAAGTCTGCTACCAGAGTCAACCAGACATCTACAAGTCATTCCTCGACATTCTCCACAAGTACCAGAATGAGCAGAAGATGCTGAAGGAGGGGACGCCATTTCCACAGGGATATCGGCCGCTCACCGAGGTTGAAGTGTACAGCCTTGTCACCAACCTGTTTAAAGACCAGCCGCAATTGTTGGCAGAGTTCAGCCAGTTTCTGCCCGATGCTAGTGGCACTGCGGCTGAGTCCGCACTAGCTCGCTTCAGGAACGATTGTCCCTCGGTGCCAATTTCATCCAAACCACCTCCCACATCGAAAGCCATGCGCGTCACACACCAAAGCCGAGTCCAACAGCCCATGACTGGAAGTAGAAACACGTCCCAGCCACCAACAAAGAAGGCAAAGGCATCAGCGAAAGAGATTAGTTTTGCGGAAAGTGAGAAGTTTGGGATGTCAAGTGACTTGTCTTATTTTGACAAGATCAAGGAAGATCTGGGTGAACGGGATTATGCTGACCTCCTGCATTGCATTGAGCTCTACACAAAGCAGGTCACATCTCCCGCTGAGCTGTTGGTCATGGTCAAGCCGTACATTAACAGATTGCCAGAACTGCAGACTCGGCTCCTGGAGTTTCTCAAGCAGAGGGATGAGAGTGCAGTCATTGACAGCATCATTTACTCAAAACAGGACGTTGTAGATAAATCTGCTCTGAAAGCTACGTATATGGTAGACTTATCGACCTGCAAGGAAGAAGCAGTCAGCTATCGCATGCTGCCGAAGTCATACACACATCCGGTTTGCAGTGGGAGGTCAGAGCTGTGTGACGAAGTCCTGAATGACCAGTATGCACTGCATGCAGCATGGCCAGAGGACATGACCAATCTCGGACCACACCGGAAGAACCAGTATGAAGAACACATGTATCAGTGTGAGGATGAACGCTATGAACTGGACATGGTTCTTGAGCTTAACACCATGGCAAAGATGGCTCTCATGTCCGTCATGTCTCGACTCAAGAATTTCACGAGTCCCGACGATGTCGCTCGTTTTCGACTGGACGACACACTTGGTGGTAACTCCGAGGTGCTGATGCGTGCTGCCTTGAATCGACTTTATGGGGACAAGACGACTGGGATAATTGAGGGCCTGAAATGCAACCCGTCTGCAGCTGTCCCAATTGTGCTGCGTCGGCTAGTAGCCAAGGAAAAGGAGTGGAGAACAGCACAGCATGGTTTTAATCGTATCTGGAGGGAGCAGAATGAACGTTATTATCTCAAGTCTTTGGACCACCAAGCTGCCAAGTTTAAACAGATGGACGTAAAGCAGATCCGGTCCAAGACTCTGATGAAAGAAATTGAATCAGAAATGCACGAAAGTCAGAAAGGAGATAGTTCCACTGTATCCACACCACCAGGTGGCTTGCACATCAACATTTGCCGTGACTCGTCTATTCTCAATGATGCCGGTTTGCTTATCCTCCATCATGTGAGGCGTCAGAGTGCCCTGCAGCTGGATGATAAGTACCGCATCCGCCATGTACTTTTCTTGCTCGCACCCAGTCTTATGCGACTATCCCTACCTCTCCCTCTCAACCTTGACAAGGATGGAGATGACGAGGAAACAATAAAAACTGAGCCCGAGGCGAGTATTGCCATGGAGAATGGAACTGACCATGTCACAAACGGTATTGTTGGTGTGCACGACATCAAACTTGAAACCACCGATCAAGAAACAACGTCTGGTATGGATGAAAATTATGGCTCATCAGTAGCCACAGGTACTATGTTATTCTATGGCAACGACAACTGGTACTATTTCCTACGCCTGTATATGATGCTGTGCGAGAGACTGAAGTATTTTAGCGGAGTGGCAGCACGGCTGGCTGAGGAGGAGCTACATTACAGCTCAGTGCGCTCGGCATCTGTATCAGCGGCCCTCAAACTTCGCAACCCAAACGCCGTGGAAGCACGGGACAGCTACCGGTACTTCCTCGAGCTCGTCTGCAGCCTGCTGGACGGGAATGTCGAGCTGAGCAGTTTTGAGGACCAGCTACGTGATATGTTCAGCATCCACGCCTACGTAGCATTCACCATTGACAAGCTGATCCATAACATCACGCGTCAACTACAGTACATCGCAACGAAAGATGGTTGCTGGCAGCTGGCAACTCTGTATGCTGAGAAGAACATGAAATGTGTGTGGAGTAGTGATAATGAGGACGAAGCGACCAGTTACCAGAAAGAGGCTGAGCAATTCATCTCTGATGACAAATGTTTCAGAGTTTGCGTCAACATAGAACAGATGGAGATGACCATAGAGTGCATAGAGCTGAGCAATAGTTCTTCCTCGGACGAGCAGGAGCAATCGGTTGTGGCAGCAGCAGTGCTTGAAAGTGTCGACGACACTGAAGCCAAGGCAGATGTTGATGAGGACCATTCACATCCGCCGCAGCGCAAGGCCACGTTTCTGTCGAGAAACTTACGGAGAGCTCATGCAATGAGGCGCAATCAGATGCCAGATGGTGAGGAAGCAAAAACGACCGAGTCGAGTGGGTCACTGCCATCATGTGTACAGCTGCTGAACGTGGAGAGTGATGGGGCCTGTCTCTACACATGCGGAGCATTGACTAATGCCAAACAGGTATGTGCCGTAAAAGTATGCCCAGAGTCTTTATAGATAAGCTGAATTATTATTCTCTAACCTTGTTCGTAGCATTATGGATATTGTATGTTTTTCTGTTTGGTCAGTATGAGTTCTTGATTCAAAATCTAAAAGGACAGAAAGTCCTAAATTAATGTGAATATAGCTATGGGCACGAGTCACTGTCGGTTGTCAGTTTAGTAGTTGGTATTGTTTAAAAGTGTCAGTATTATGCCATTATCTATTCTATTGTGTCTAGTGTTGCACCTAAGTACTTACTGTTTTTGGTTCATCTGGTTACATCAGCATATTTTATGCTGTGTGTTGTGTGTTGTGTTGAAAAAACAAACTGAGTGAACTCTTGCACTGATATTGCAGTGGTGACTATTAACATTGTGATGTCTGTTATCGTGTGATCTTTCTATTAAACTGCATATGTTGTCCATCTCTCTGTCTATCTGTAAAGTGTACATCCATTCTATGTGGACTTCTGACTCGTAAAAAAACTCAAAGGTGCAGAAAAACGTAATTGATGTTAACTATACATTATTCCCCAAGGCATGAATAATTATGTCAGTTTTCAGCCAAAATGTCAAAGGTCAAGTGTCAGCACTAGGTTGATGTAGTTTAGTCGGTATTTATCACTGTAAGTTGTGCGAATGTTGCATATGCAGAAACATCAGAGAGTATCCTGTCAGCTCGTGGAGAAGTTCAGTCGCTGGCAGGATACGTGGAAGCAGGACCATGTCACGGCCGAGTCATTGACGAGCTTTGACGACTGGCTGCATGGCCGCATCAACGGACTGAAACCAGGAATTAGCACCGTCACTAATGTGACCGATGATAAGAGTCGACCGCCGTACCGTCTGTACACCAAGTACAACGTCGTTGTGGTGAATGAACAGCCGGCCGAGACTGTAGCTGCCGAGTAACACTTGCGACTTGATTTACTTTTGTGGCATCATTGCCATTGCGAGTTTGTTTCCGTGATTTGCGGTTATATTTAGCATGACCATCACTTGTCTGGACGACAACCTGGAATGATCACGGAATTTCTGTCAGGGAGAAGTCTGAGAAATTGTTCGGGGATTAGTTAGGGAAAAATCATACCAGGGAAAAACTGTTTATTTTTAACTTATTATTTCCGGCAGCACTAATCTTTACTAGCATCACGGTAACACAGCATTTTAGATTGTGCATTTCTGGTGCATTGCACTGGGTTAGTATTTTATACCGTTAATGTGTGGAGCTTGGTAGCTGCAGCATGGGGGAACAGTGCTGTAGAGTACCACGGGAATTCCTGGGAATTTCACAGTGCTGAAGAAAGGACGTCGAGGCTACTTAGTCTAGGGCTGAATCTGTCAAGGGTCATTGGCTTGATTTTTTGTGTGAAATTGCTGGTTCCTCAAAGTCCAATATATGCGGAGCTGTAGCCAAGTATTTGAATTGTTGTATTGTGCTGTTGTACTACAAAGCATTGTTAATACGCAGTCTTGTTGCGCTGTCTCTTACGGAACTGATGTGTACTCTTATAGTATAGTAATAGTTTAACATATAGACTGTGTAAAAAAATAAAAGTTGACTGGTTCATGTATATTTCTGCAAATCTGATTCGTTTCATCTTGCCATTTTTTAATTTTGTGATTTCACAAAATATTTGGTTTAATTTATCGGAGGTTATTACTAGATTACAATGGCATTTTCAGTAGTTAATTAAGTGCTCAACATTCACAACTAATTTATCTGTTGACTAAAAGTGTTGTGTTTTTTGGTTTGTTTATTAAAACTCTGTCAACTTGTTTCATCTTGCCATGTGCATGATTGTGATCATCATCATGGTGTAAGAAAACTTTAGTTTTAGTCGTTTTCGTTTTATGCAAGGTCGACAGAACAAATGTAGTCAGTAAGGCCACGGTGAGAAAACTTTACAAAACACATGTCTTGCTGAGATAGGAGTTAATTTATATCCATGACAACTAATTTCGGATAGTTAGCAACTAGCGTAAACATCTTCAATCGTTGGTCACTCAGTGGGTAACAAATAACCTAAACTTTGTAAATTCACTATTGTTATTAGTTACTGAGCGCTGCAGTTTTTGAAATGTGTTGGGATCCCACCGTTTGTAATAAATTTCCTTGCTACACTAGTGTGTTTTGTAAATAGTTGTAAAATTATGATAAAATGTTCCGCAAAGTGACGATCTACCAGTGTGTCATTAGCAAGTCAAAAAATATGTGGTTGTCTAAACGTGTTGGAATTGTGGATGGGCTATTGAATTAAAAGACTGAACACATCAAAAGTACTAAGGCATAAAAAAATTTTCATGTTTGCAGATGCAATCTTGAAAAAACAGGAATGGACACGTTTTTTATGATGAAATTATTACGCAACAGCTCATAAAACAGTGGCACAATAGTAGGCCTATCCATGAGAACTAGGGTGAACTTCTGCAATATAACAGGCCAGGTGCAAACAGTTTTGGTCCAGTAAAACTTTGAAAATAAACATATACCGCACCAATATATTTCAGCATCCAATAAAAGTTCTAGTTCGGAGATTTTTAGAGACCGGCGGCAACTGGAAGCCCGGGAATTAATTTTGGCAAAAATTACATCAAAATGTCGAATATTCAGGTCATTCGTTATATGTCAAAGTCTTTTGCAACTAATTCTTCCTCTTCTTCCTCCTCTTCTGCTTTCGGCGTTGTAGTTGACCCTTCTCCGGGGGTAGTTGAATTCCCTTCTGTGGTTGAACCGGCGGGAGTGGTTGACTCCATTGCAGTGGTTGACCCGCCGGGTGTGGTTGAACTGCCTTCTGGGGTAGTAGATCCGCTAGTGCCTCCTTTGACGAACCGGACGACGCGATCGTAGATGTTGTCTTCCAGCTGCTTCATCAGCTGTTTGCTCACCGTCACCTGCCAATCAGTTGATCAATTGATGGTTCATCAGTAGTAGGCCTAATTTTAACTCATCGAAAGGCAACAAGATACTGACGTAGAGAAATAATTGGACAAAGCAGCAGACAAGATATACAGTGAATTAAAGCACAGTCGATCAGTCAGTCATTTTTATTAGCCGTCCGTACTTAGGTAACGGTCGAGCTTATGGGACAAGTTGTCATCTGTCAGTCTGTCTGCAGTCCGTCGTCTGTCACGGAAGTATTGTGGCTAAGCAGTGCGAGATAGAACCTAGGTTGCTATTGATCACTAATAAGAAGTCGCATAAGCTTATTGGCTTTCACGTGACATGAAAATCATTGACCTTGGATGACCTCGAAGGGTCATAACGCACTGCGGTATGCTAATCGTGCGGTATTGTGGCTAAATGGTAAGTCGTAGGGGGTCGGCAGTGGTACCATGGGATAGGGCGCTAACGACTTCCTATAGGCTGTCGATAGTAACCTTGTCTCCATTTGCAGCGGTTTGGCCGCAATTTCCAATGAATGTTTCAAGCTATAAGTGACCATATCTTGAAAATGGTGAGAGATAGGGCAAGGTTACTATTAATTACTAATATGAAGTGGCATACGCCCTTTCAGATTACATGAAAATCATTGACCTTGGATGACCTTGAAGGTCACTGACAATCAGTACAGTCGGCTATCTTAGAAACAGCTGGGATTCTTGTTTTAGAAAGTGCCAACAACTAAATAGTTAACAAAATTATCATTTTTCGTCATTGGCAATTTTTGTTCTGAGTTTTGTTAATTAAAAAAATCAAACTGGCGTGGTGGGGTTACGATACCTCGCCTTCCGACGCCCGTTTTTTGTTCGTCGTCTCCTCCTCTTTACTTCGTCTTTCTGACGTTTTCTTTTCTTCTTCTTCTTCTTCTACTTCGTCGACGTCTTCGTTGGCGTTTGCCAACTCTGCGTCCAAGTCCTCGAGTTCCTCGTCCGAAAACTCGTCCTAGTATCAGATCACATCATATCAGAACAATCTTGCTAAGACTTTTCATAATCAAAATTATGAATGTTAGTTATGTTATAGTGCCCTATATCTACATAAGTGAGACCGACAGTTGTGAAAACCTAGAGTTGTGAAAACATACGAGTCTTGGGAGTCTTGCGAAAATTTGAAGCGAAATGGAAGTTTTTGATGGGAGGGACGAATCTGGTTTCAGTCTCCAGATAGCTTATTTGTACTGCAGTGGAGAGTGGAGACGGATCGCTTGCCAGCTTTTTCCGCGACTTCGCGACAAAAGTTGATTCGTTGTAGAGAAGCGGATCTGGTTGCGTTTGAATTCTGCGCTTTTCAGTTAAACTGTTTTGACCTATAAAAACAAAAAATTTGAGCTAATGCTCACGAGACGCGCAAAAGCCTATAGCAGTTCCTGTTCGTAAATTGTCAGTCTATCTCCAGCCATTTCGTCGCAATTCATTCTTGGAGTGTGCGCTGCAGCCGAAAATTGTAAAACCAATAAAAACCCCTTATTTCGAAAGTTTAGGGTCTCCCAAAGCCATCGATGTTAACACGACTGAAAAGCTCGTCCCTGTGCTTGTTGTGATAGGCAGCATGCCCATGCCTGTCTGCAACTGCTTTCATGAAAGACTGGCCAACAACGGTAAAATACCGCTCTTTGATGCTCTCGTGCGCAGGTTTCCTTGAACCTAGAAAATCGACACTTGGACCATTGAAATCTACGTTCAATGTTAAAAATTTCATACGCAGCTTGTCCATATCTGTCTCAATTGGTTTCGGTGCAATTTGCTCTTGAAATGTGTTTCGCAGCCCGAAATCGCCAAAAAATCCATAAAACTTCTATTTTAGCGTTCAAGGTCATCCAAGGTCATTGAATTCGGTGGCAATCGAGAGCCAGTGTACGACTATCTATTAGTGATTAATAGTAACTTAGGCCCTATCTTGCACCGTTACTGAGATACAGCGACTTATTTGCCAAAAATCGCAAATTTTTTCCACCCCCCCTCTTATTTAGCACCCTCGTTCGAAGTAACCCCCTTCAAATTTATGTAAAAGCTTTACGGTTTTTGAAACTAGAGACTTTCAGGCAGCCGACGGTAAAAATTTGGTGATCTTAGCTTGCACCGTTTGTGACTGATCCACCCGTGTGACAGACAGACGGACAGACAAAAACGCGATGGCTAAGACGCGCTAAAAGCAGTAGCTGCTTTCGCGCGTAAAAACTCTAGCTAAAGGTGCTGCTCATTTGTATAGCACAGAGTCGCCAATCCGCGCTATAATAGGCCTATAATATTACGATAAAATAAATAGCATAAAATTATATAAACAGACAGAGTAGACTAAATACATTCGAAAAGTTTTTAAATGCGAGTGGTTTATTTACATCATTCTACTTAGCCTATAAGTGTATTGTACGCGTTTTTACGTTTAACAAACTGGTTATAAACGAACTTCATCGCGAGAATGATGCATTTAAAATTATCGGTTCATTTTCATTAATGCAATGCGTACTGACATTTTATTAACGTATAAAATATTATTTGGTATTACTGATGTTGATGCGAGCCACAGTTTGTTTGTACTACGACCTAACGACAGACCTAAACTGCTTTTGACTGCTGCAAGAACATAGTGTTTACATGACACTCGTAAACGATTTTTTAGCCAGCGAGTCGCAAGTGTCTGGAACATTTTACCTGCGTCGATAATTCATTTAGAAAATTTCAGTGCTTTTAAAACGCTTCTTCGAAACGTAAACTTATTTTTTGAGATATTGAGAGCTTCTCCGTGTACTAAAACCAAACATCTGGCGTCACATAAGTGACCAGTGGTCCTGTAACAGCCAGCGGATAACCAGCAAAATTTGTTAAAGGTTCCATTTTGTGTTATTGTATGATGATTGTTGGTATCCGCAAATAAATGATTTGATTTGATTATAAAAGCGAGGATGAGTTTATGTGCGCTAAAATGACCTCTTGACGTCTGTTGACTTCTTCGTCGTCCTCTTCGAAATCGTCGTCGTCGTCGTCATCATCGTCATCATCATCGTCATCAGCATCTCGTTTATATCTTTCATCATCATCGTCGTCGTCGTCATCGTCATCATCGTCTCTGCTGTGCCTGGAGCTTGACTTCTGAGTCTGTCTGATGTCTTTCCCTGACCTCTTCATGCCGCCGACCGGTGTCTGTTTGCTTGCTGCCGCGGAGCGACGCCGACGTCGACGATCAGAGAAAACGATAAACTCATTCAAATGACGACGTTCCCGGACATCACCGAACCTGTTTCCGGGCTTTCTACGACGCTGGACGCGGTACTTGGCACGCGTTCCTCTGCGTTCAGATCTCACCAGCACAACTGGTGGCAGCTGAAAATGGCCCCGCCCCGAGCTGGCCACCAGGAAACTGTCGTCTGCAAGCTGGGTTATGTCACCGGACGCTATTATGACGTCATCGTCGAGATCACGTGATCTCATTGCTCGGTCACGTGGTAGGGAAGGCAGGTCGCCGTCAGACTTGTGCATGCCAAAGTATTTCGGCCAGCGGGAATTCATAAAGCCCGGCTTCCATGCGGGCAAGATCGGCTTTTTTGGAGCGGATTTGATCGAAGCTGTCCGCCAGAGCTTCAGGAGCGATCTCCACACCGGCGACAATTTGCCATCTAATGTTATGCCTGATTCAGTAATTTGCTTGTCACTTGGCGAAACATCAGCCGAAACGCGCCGGATCTTGATCAGCACGGGAGATTTCTTGATGTAACTAGGTAGCCCGGTGCTAAAGCGCGGCTTCCACTTGGGCGACAGTTTTACGCCTGCAGACTCGTTGATCATCGTCGTTTTGTCAGGCTGACCTGGAGTGCGAAAGTTGTGATTGTGGCGCCAGGCATTAAAGTGCCGTCTCCACGCGGCCGACTTTTTGCCATGAGACCAACTGTCCGGCGAGGGAGCACTCCCTGGTAGATTCCACTTTGAATTCTGACCTCTGTCTTGAAACGCCGATCTAGACGAAATGTGTGGTAAACCGGTGATCGACTCTGCCGCAATGACGTTATAACCACGTGACTTGACATTCGGAGTCAGCTGATTAACTCTCTTTCTTTTGTTTCGCCTGATCATTCTGCGGCGATGCGGGTGAAGATGTGCGTGGGACACTGCATGGGCGCTCGACGTTGATAACTTCCGTTTCTCCGTCGGTGCGCGAGTTTCCTGCGACCCGATGTCACTGCTTGGTATCGGCACATCTCTTCTCTCGGCGTCGATCTGTAACCGTTCACAGCACGACACACACGACGTCACAGACTGACAAAAAAAACCTCTGTCGCTAGGATGGCCGACCGTACTGCCTGGCAATTTGTGAAGCACTATCGCAGTTTGGTGTCAAAGTGAGGATCGGCAGTGGATGGATAAGGCATTCGTAGATGTCAATAGCCTGTTAATAGTAACCTCTCCGCTAATACAGTTTGGCCGTAATGCGCCATGCAAATTTTGGGATTGAGCGTAGGCACCACTATTTTGAAAAAAAACATGAATTGTGTCCGTACTCCCTTCGGGGTTGGCAATAGTACAGTTGAATAGGCGTTGGTCAGTTCTTCTATGCTATCAATGGTAACCATGCCGCTAACGGAAGCGATTTGACAGCAATTCGCAATGCAATTATTTGAGAATGCAGAGAGTACCCTCGTTTGAAAGGATGGATCGAGGTTGTAGGAAATTCGAATTGGTGTTGCAGGCTAGCGGTCGGATCACCCTATTTGCTCGTCAGTTTTTCGATAAAGCGTATCGTTTAGCCACAATACATGTGTTACAGCCAATAGAGGACAAATAGCAGACAACAAACAGACAGCCACATTTTCGTACCCAGAGCTCGACCGTTAGTACAGTCGGCCACAAACGTTCAGGAACAAAAATTAGAAGCACTGTGGGTGATAAAACATCTGCTCTGCCACCTGATGACAACAAACTGACTCAATATAATCCGCCTGCATAAAAAATCAACTCTAAATCCGGATCGTCAACAAATCTGCCAAAAATTCCTGGATCCAGATAAGGTATCGGATACTCACTTAAATCTGACTTGCGTTTGGTCCTTGGGTCATTCTACACCATTCCGTACAATATGCCATCAAATTTATGAATATTGATAACTCTGTATGTAGTTCAGTTTTAGGCTGCGCGAGACGTGATCTGAATGATCTGATATGATTGATATGACTGTTTATATTTAGCCTAGTTTCCGTTTCTTGCTTGTTGTTGTTTTTTTTCTTTGCTGTCATTTTTGAATGACGAATAAAGTTGTATATAAAATCCGTTTATGACTTGCCGAGAAAACAAACAGTCTAGCCTATCGGCAGCAGTCGGTGCTTTCCGAGTGTTTTTATTTTGGTTTTTTGCGACATCAAGTTCAACTGATTAACTTATTGACTGGAAATGATTGATTACGATCTCATTCACCAAATTCAAGCTGACTATAGTCTTAATCGTACTTATTCGCTGAGCCATAGCCCATATTTTTTTCGTTCTAGGTCTAAATCTAGCCAAGGTCTAAACTCGCGTATTCTTATTTTTAGGCTGCATAAGATAGGTCTATATGGAAAGAAATAAACTAAATACATGTGACGTACAGGGTTATAGCGGGCTGGCGGTGGCAGCTGGTCCAATCTCCGAACAACTCTGTTGATGGTTAAAGGTTGCGAGTCGGCAGCGGCTTCATTCAACTGATTCCAGCTGCACATCGCACACGAGACACAGGATACTCAGTTCATCTTATGCAGTTCAGTTCAGTTCGACAATAATTCAATGTTTGACCGTCCACATGGCTTTTTTCCACAAATTTACAATCACATTTATATCAATATAAAAGGCACAGGATATTGATCCAACAGCCGCTAGGCTATTGATTCGGCTGCCGGATCAATATCCCGTTCTAAGCGGGCTGGCTATTGATCCGGCCGCCGTTTTGGATGGCCTTAGCCGGCACGTACAAGCACCGAATGATGCTCATAGGTAGCGGCTAAGGCCGTACGTGTCCGTAGCATCACGGATCGCCTGTCGTCCAACCAGCACCTCAGGCCTAGCAAGTAGCCGATTAGAGGTCTTCGAGTTCGAGGGGACAGAAACTGAGCCCTATACCCACCCGTGACCGTCCAAGTGAACACTGTACCCGTCCACCCCGTCGTCACAGCTTCTGTCCTCAACACCACCCAATCCCCATCACTCTTGCTTTTATCTCACCCCACCCCCCACAGTTTCACATTAAAGTCACTAGTCAACAGGACACGTAATACATTAGTGAGTAGCCCTACAACACGAGAAATCAACAAAAGATCGATTCAAGACTACAAGGTGTACAGTCCATGCAGAAACAACAAGCCGTCAACAGAGTCACTAGACAGCACTGTTCGTCTTTCTTCCAGACAGCACAAAGCGAACAGACGGTTAAGTCTCACATTTTACCGCGGTATTACTGTCGGCGTTGCTGGTTGCTCCCCATCTTCAAGGTAACCGGGTAACCCAGTTACAAGACGTGACTAGATCGACCAACAGAGAGTAGTGAAGCACAATAATACTTCGATTTTTGTGGACTTGCACAACTTTTGTGGATTTATCATTTATGTTGCACAACAATCAACGAACGAACTTTAGTCTGAAGTGGAGTTAGGACTTAATAACGGCATGAAACGACAATGATAGTTTACCTGACAGGGAGACAGGTAACCCAGGTGACGAGGCACGTGAACAGCAGCAGCCGCATCAAGCACATATAAATATGACTGCTATTATTTATCATGTACATCATCATTTTCTTTGCTGTCGTCGATATGCTAATATTCTGCAAAGTGCAAACGTGCAAAAGTATGACGCGTTGCTATAGGCCCTACAAACGCTGTTTGCGACGTCATGACGCATGACGTCATCGCAAAGATGAATATACAAAAGGGGCGGCCAAGTGTACGGCAGACAGACATAAACAGAGACAAGTTTATTTGCCAGGAACACAATATATTAAAAACGTAAACATGTCAGCCCAGTGTCGACATTTTTGCGGCCATCTGTCCACAGGACAACTCCACAACTGTAACCCTAAAGTTTAAACTTTTCGAGCTTGCGTGCATTGCCTCACCGGTTAATAGGCTACTCTTTTCACCGGAAACGTTAATTGCGTCAATTTTGGTTTTTGCGTCTTTGTTTACGAGATATGAGCACGCATGCGCGAGGGAAGTCGGGACAGACAGACGGACGGACGGACGGACGGACGGACAGGCAAAAGCTATAAGACGGCCGCATAAAGTTAAACATTCATAGTAGTAGCCTAGTAAGCCAACTTATAGTCTACTGGCACGAAACAGTTGAGTCTATAAGCTATCAAGCAGCTGACGAATAAATTGGACTGAAAATGTTAGCGCCCAGTGCTCTCGTAATATGCGGCCGTCTGTGTACATCAACGAGAATCTGCAAGCGTTACCAGTTAAGTAGGTCGCTACGTGCATATTTCGTGACGCATCATTTTTGTAGTTTTTGTGGTCCGGACTCTGGAGATCTTGATTTTGACCTTATGAGATAAAAATTATTGACATACTGGTTACTTGCTGCAGTGCATAGGGAAAGTTCACGCCAAGTTAGATTTTTTACGCCTTTTTGTTTTCCACTAAGGAGACCGTATGTGACAGAGGTGAGAGGTCGAACAGATGGAGAGACAAGCAAAGTTGCGCTATTGAGCTGACCGGGAGCTTAAGTTAATTTACAGCAGTTCGTGGATCAAACTTACAAAAAGCCTCAGAAAAGTCAGACTTACACAAATCTCAAGAAGAACGCAAGTCACAAACAAAAACCCCGCTGTCGCTAGGGTGGGCCGATTGTACCGTTTATATCTGAAGGCCAGCGTCCGACTTTCGGTCGCTGAAAGAAAACGGTTTTCCAGAGTGACTGCAGTCCCATACACGCTATGGTGACGCTGCAATATCTGACGCTACAATCAACGCTAGTACACGATACTGTAATTCGGCGCGCATGGTGACGACTGTTGGCAGCAACTTTTCATTTAGAATTGCAACCAAACCGCTGCAGATAGAGTCGTGGCTACTATCGACAGCTTACGGGAAGTCGTCATCACCCTATCCAACGGCTCCACTGCTGATCGCCTACGATATACCGTTTAGCCAAACTACAACACGATTGGCATTTAACAGAGGACTTATACAATTTCGTGTTAGTTATTAATAGCAATTTTGGCCCTATCTCTCACTGTTTATGACATATGGCGATTAATCGGTTGAAAAACGGGCACTTCCTGCCCTACATTTGTTCAATGTTAAATTGGAAAATGTTCGCCTCCACCGGATCACTGAAACCTTGCGTGCGAAAAGCCGTGACACCGGGCTAATTAATCGTGTAATAAGTTTTCTGCTAAGACTTACCGTTTAGCCATAATACACGGCGTTACACGCGTTAAACTGTAAATCACAGGCGTGCGGTAGCACAGCCCTGTGTTAATGGCGACCGGCTAAGTAAAGGGAGAATGGCAAAATTCGACCCCGCGCAGATCCGAAACCCCTCAACCGATCGACACAAAAT
>Ga0209367_1001612_pt1 | contig 28176 bp, 21 predicted proteins | sample WorMetLIZISLAND2_FD_187412 | JGI IMG/M metagenome (GOLD analysis project Ga0209367, IMG submission 187412) | Marine gutless worms symbiont microbial communities from Max Planck institute for Marine Microbiology, Germany - Olavius geniculatus... ...
GTCAGTTTTACATTTAGGACTATTTCTGTTCTCAGTATCTCTCATTTCATTTTTCTTTTAAACATTTCAGTTCTTTTTAGTTTATGTGCTAGATTAAACTGACAGTGTGTTTGTCAGTTTTTGAGTGTAAATTTTTCATTGTATTGTTGTATTGTATTGGAATTACAAGTGTGCCAAGCATTGAAGTAGCTCTGAAGCTCATCGATGTATCCCGGGAGCTCTGCTCTCGTGTAGAGTTACATCTTCACAAGTTTGTGTCAAACTCTCGTGAAGTATTGGAAAAGGTTCCACCAAGCGAAAGAGCAGAAGAAGTACAGCAGGTTAACCTAAACACAGACGAATTACCCATGGAGTCAGCACTAAGTCTGCAGTGGCATGTTGAATTAGACACATTCACGTTTCAAGATCAAACCACACAGCAGCCTAACACACGCAGAGGAATCTTGTCCGCTGTTGCTAGTGTATATGATCCAGTAGGGTTCATATCTCCATTTGTGCTGGAAGAAAAGGCTGTTCTGCAGGAAATGTGTAGGCGTGGAGTCTCGTGGGATGAGCCAGTTTCAGATGAGCTGCTACCACGGTGGGAGAGTTGGAAGGCTGACCTCAGTAATTTAGGCATGATACAGATTCCAAGATGTCATAAGCCAGCAGATTTCAGCTCTGTTACAAGAACGGAACTCCATCACTTCTCCGATGCAAGCACAAGTAGATATGGTACGTGCTCATACTTGCGTTTTGTCAGTGACTAATGCATCCACTGCTGTCTTGTGGCAAGTAAGGCAAGAGTCTCTCCAGTCAGGAGCATCACCATACCCCGCCTGGAACTCACAGCAGCCGTTGTTGCAGTGCAGTTAAGTCAGAAACTTAAACAGGAACTGCAAATGCAGATAGACGATGAATTCTTTTGGTGTGACTCACAGATTGTCCTTGGTTATGTCAGCAATGATGCCAAGAGATTCCATGATTTTGTAGCCAACAGAGTGCAGACTATAAGAGATCACACCAGGGTAGATCAGTGGCAGTATGTCTCCACACAGGAAAATCCAGCAGACCATGCTTCACGGGGCTGCAGCATAGCTAAGCTGCTGGCATTAAATTGGTTCATTGGACCTGAGTTTTTGTGGAACTCAGTCATGCTGAAACCGGCATCAATAGAACCAAGCCTAATGCTCGGAGATCCAGAAGTCAAGAACGTCCAAGTTCTGGCCACAAAGTCTACAGAGGACCATTCCATCATCAGTCGTTTGGAACGCTTTTCTACCTGGTTGAGAGCTGTCAGAGCCTTGACTGTTATGCCGCATCATTCATCGGAAGAGAGAGACAAAGATAGAGGATGGCCTGATGGAAAGAGCAGACACTGAACAAGCAATAATAAAGCTGGTCCAGACACAAACTTTCCCAGAAGACATAGACAGTCTTGCCAGACACAGGCCAGCAACAGGCGTAGAGATATGTATAGAAAAACAGGACAGTAAAATGTCAGCGTGTTTTACAGTTTTTTATAGCTAAATATCAGTAATTGTATTTCAGTGTTGACCAGTCTACCATCCTAGTTATGCTCGCAACACGGTACATTATTCTGCGTGTTCATTTAGCCTATAGATACAGTGTTAGATTTGCATATCACGACTATTTCTGTGGTTGATTCGTCTCTTGAGTAATAATAAGTTAGTTTTTTTGTCATATGTGTGTTGACAGTCTTTACGGTGTTGTGGCATTGTGTCGTGATGTCTTGGCGTAATACAATATCAGTAAAGAATGTGCATGTAACTACGGGTGGCAACAGGAAAGTTTTTGAGGAAATTAGGGGGAAGTTGAAGATTATTATTATTCTGCATTTCTGTTATATTTAGACCCTTACAATATCTTGCAAGCAGAAGTGTTCTGTGATGCTTATACAGGGTGGGCCAAAAAACCGGACCTGTTTGAGTGTTAATAACTCAGCGATAATTAGTGGTAGAAAGATGTGTGATACGTCAAAAGTTTCAGAATGCTGTAAAAAATAAACGACAAATTTGCATAGTGAAGCATTTAAATATTCTTTGCCTAATTTGCGTATATCTTCATTACGTCTGAAATTAGGCATATGCATGCACTGCCGTGTGCAGTTTTTGAGTTCACTGAACTCAAAAACTCACTGCCAAAAAGTCCAGATTTAAATGGTGCGAATTATTCAGTGTGGGGCATTGCAACAGATAGCATGGTCACAAAATTTTAGTAACTGACCAGCTAAAACATGTGCTAATCGAATGCTGGGCTCAGCTGATCCTGAACACATTGACTCCAGCGATCGATCAGCTGCCTAAAAGGACTCATGACGGTTATGAATGCAAAAGCTAAGCAACTGCCTATGTCGAATTTCATCTAAACTCAACGTATGTGTTAATGATGGTTGATATTTCACTGTATGCTAAATGAAAATTAACTTATATTCATGCATTACTGCCAATTTAGCATGATTTTAGGGGTAGAGCAGATTTGTGTAAATCAGGCAAAGAATATTTAAATGCTGAGACATGCAAGTTGTACACTTTTTTGTACACAATTTTGAAACTTTTGGCATATTACACGCCTTGCCATCAATAAACATCGCTAAATTATAAAAGCTCAAATATTCATGTTAAATCCATATGTTACAGTCAAATTTGGCAGAATTTCGTGGGTGACAAATATTTACGCAAATTAGGCAAAGAATATTTAAATGCTTTACTATGCAAATTTGTCGATTTATTCTTTACAGCATTCTGAAACTTTTGACGTATCACACATCTTTCTACCACTAACCATCGCTGAGTTATCAACGCCCGAACAGGTCTGGTTTTTTTGGCCCACCCTGTATATATCAATATATATATGGTGTTTCATAAAAAAAGAACCCCTTTTTCTTCTTTCACAATTCAGTCAAATGATGATAAATTTAAACAAAAGTTTTACCACTTGTAGCTAAAAAATACTAATTTAAAATATTTTAGCAAAATATGGCTGTTGATTAAATATTCTTTGCTAGTCATGTCGTAATACTGACGTCATAATATGTCATGAGTACAAGCTTGCTCGTCTCAACTGGTGCTGTCAGTTGCTGAATAGCTACCTTGCTTCGATAGTGAACTTCATCTGGTTCGCTGATGGCAAATTGTTGAAGTCTTACCATTGCAGCCACAAAAATCGCCCAAAACAATCGCTTTCACGCATCTTTGGGGATATAGCTCGACTTTTGCTGCTGATTGCAGCTTCCAGCAAGACAATGCACCAGCACATGGAGGTTGCGAGATGGTTGAGTTTCTGGCTCGCGAAACACCTGATTTCATGCCCCATGTTATTTAATGCTAACATGATGAACATTTTTCATCAGCAAACCAGATTAAGTTCACCATCGAAGCAGGTTAGCAACTGACAACACCAGTTGAGACAAGCAAGCTTGTACTCACAACACATCACGACGTCAGCGTTACGTCACGACTAGCAAAGAATATTTAATCGACAGCCATATTTTGTTAAAATATCTTAAAATTAGTATTTCTTCAGCTACAACTGGTAAAAAATTTTTGTAAACTGATCATCATTTGACTGGATTATGAAAAAAAACAAAGGGGTCCATTTTTTAAATGAAACATTGTGTATATACAGGGTGGCCTAAAAATAGTAAGCTATTACACTTTGTACATAACTCAGCTATATGGGCAGTAGGCCACACCTCTCCTATGCCGTTACATTCCCAGTAGTGAGGCCAGTACTAAACTATACTGCTTGGTGACAGAGGCACATGTGTGTGAACAACTTGCCAAGGTCATTACCCAATAATGTACAGAAGTAAAATATAATTATAGTAATAATAATAAATAACCTTAACAATAATATTAGCACATTTGTAGAGCGCCATATGCTGGTAATATTCCTACTAATGTTACACAGGCATCCACAAATGCTTAAAAGCATACAAGAAATTTGAGCTAATGCTCACAAGACGCACGAAAGCCTATAGCAGTTCCTGTTCAGTAGTTTAGCTGAAAATTAAGGTGTTCACGCTAAGTTAATATACAAATACCAAATTCTCTATCTGGATCGCATAACAAATATTCTGTGGCGCCAACTTGTGAATGATATAGACTTGTGTCGCAGCCCAAAATAGCCAAAAAATCCATAAAAAACCCTATTTTGATGTTCAAGATCATCCAAAGTCATTGACCTCAGTGGCAATCAAAAGCCAGTGTATGACTTCCTGTTAGTGATTAATAGTAATCCAGGCCCTATCTCGCACCGTTATTGAGATACAGCGACTTGTTGGCTAAAACTCGCAAATTTTTCCCACCCCGCTCTCATTTAGCGAGCTCGTTTGGGGTGACCCCCTTCGAATTTATGGAGAAGCTTTGGTTCCTGAAACTAGAGTCTTCCAGGCAACCGATGATAAAGATTTTGTAATCCTAGCTTGCACCGTTTTTGACTGATCCACCCGTGTGACAAACGGACAGAGAGACAGATGGATGGACAGAATTGCGATGGCTAAGACGTGCTAAAGCAGTAGCTGCTTTCGCGTGTAATAATTAATACAATGGTACCACAATGTGTATAATTTGTTCCAATGCAAGCGCATAAGTACCAATGTCCACAGGCTACAGTAAGTCGAATCAAACAATTAGCCAGTGAGTGATCAATTAGCCAGTGAGTGATACAAGTCTTATCATGCTGTCAATAGCATCGTTTGTTGGATACTGGGCCAGAAAGCAGGAAATTCAATACTTCTATCTTTTCGACATTAAAATATCCAAAACTAATGGACCATCAACTGTTTACTCTAAAAATCAAAACTTAACTGACAAAATTTAAATAAGTGTAGACTATCAAAATCTTATCATATCACTAATGTCATGTATGCAACAGAAATATCACATGTACGCAGAAATTTCTGATAGTGGAACTAGTACTCAGATGAGAGAAATTAAAACATTTTCGAAGATTTATCACATAAGTAATTGTCATTAATATGTACAGCCCTAGCCAGTTCCAATCTGGTACAAGGACGCTGCTGTCATAAAGTAGCAGAAACATTTACGGATGACACACTTCACATATATACAAACTACCAATGGTCAACACAAATAGACAATAATCTGGATGGTGGCACTGGCCGGTATTTACAATTATACATATAAACATACACACACATACACTGTATTCCAAAAAAACATCCCCAACATTTTTGACTGTCACTTGAAAATCAGTTAACAGAGTTTGATAATTTTCGGTATGAATATTCCTGACGCAACTTGCCATAAAGTGACCATTCAGTTTTCCACCTCACCCACTGTCTGCTTCTGCACTACCTATGGAAAGCAGATCTAGCAAAATATACTTTAAAAAGAAAACCCGAAAAAAAAACATTTCTGACATCATCAATTGTAACTTGAAGAAAGATCAGCAGATTTTAATAGTTTTTGGCAAAAATATTTCTGACACAACTGGCTATTAAATTATTGTTTAAGTTCTCACTGCACCCAACGTCTGTTTCTGCACTACCTGGGGAAAGCAGACCTTGCATAATACGTGTTGAAATGAACGAAAACACATCAATAAATTTTATCTATCCAGATCTGTGGGCCCTTACAGCCAGTCTGTTACAAGGACTGACTGTCATGCAGCAGTGTCTCTACCAGATGACGTTTAGGAATGATTATGAATTCAAAAAGTGACTGGTACAGCCTGGATTGGTCTGGAGCAGAACATTACCGATACTGCTCTCAATGAATGGAGAAAGCATCTCCTTGCCTGTGTTCGCATAGTGGGCAAGCACTTCAAGCAATTTTATTGCAGGCAGCCGAAAAATGGACAACTAGATAAAATGTCAAAGTGTCAGAAATGTGAACAAAATGTGTTTTTATGTGTAACATTGATTAAGTGATCATACCGCATTGGATAAAAAGGTAATATTTCGTCGGTTCTGTTTTCCCCAGGTAGTGAAGACATTGGGTGAGGTGGGAAATTAAAAAGACATTTGAAGGCTAGTTGTCTCAGGAATATTCGTACCAGAAATTATTGAATCCGATAACCCTTTCCAAAGTTACAACTGAAAATGCCTGGGATGCTTTTTTGGGGACACAGTGTACACACACAAGAGAAAAAAGTGCCGAGCTGTAACTAATGCAACGTGTACCATATCAACAGAATAAGGCAGACGACAATCAATCCACCTAATATGAGCGTGTCACGACGTTTCCGCACGTTAATTCGAACAATCAGGGAATTTATCACAGGAAACCGATCTGTGGCACAATGCAATGTAAGGAATACACTGAACAAAAACACGAGATAAAAGTGTACATTATTTAGTGCTAACAGCTAGACTTCAAACAGAATTGTTAATAACACAATTGATACTCTTTTGAGTTATTAAATAAATAATTCGTTAAATAAGTACAGTTAAGCATCCAAAAGGCAATTAATAGGCTGCATGTTCAACTTCTGTCAGTTCTATCATGCAACGCCTCAACAAGCTGCAGCGAAGCAAACCTCAACTTACGTGGCACATTTATCACAGAATTATACGATAAAAATTTGTCAATGCAATGGTATGAGAACACGAAAAACGTATCAAATGTATTCAGATTAACTAGCAGATAACTGGTTATTATTACTATTATTATCAAAACATCAAACCAAAACTAAGAACAATTAGAAACATACTACAAGTGCATAATAAAACAAGCGACAATGCATCTGATCATGATCCTATCAGCCAATAGTTCACAGTTTGCATGGTCTGCGCATAATCCCAAATTAATCAGATGAGATGAGAAAGGATACTCGCAAGGAAGTTCATGCGATGTGTAATAGCATACAGTGCACCGCGCTGTGACTGCATGTTCTCCTTGGTCGCCATAGCGATGCTGCAACAGACATCATAACATGGGCTCAGAGCAAAAACGCATCTTGAATGCAGCTAAAGCGCAGAAAATCGAAAAACAAAGTTTACAGCATGCTGTAAATTCAGCGAGGGCAGGCGACAAAAAAGACGAAGCATTCGTAGTACAGGCCATTAACTATAATTCCTCACACAATCTTAAGACCAAGTGATGTTTTTAAAATGCAGTGCACATTTATTTGTGCTAACTTAAATGCAAACAAAGTGCGAACACTCACGCTGTTGCAAATTAACATTAGCTGAAAACTTCATTATCAAACTAGCAACACACTGTAGGCCAACTCTCAAGTGCTGTTAATGTTATCCTAGAATTAATGCACAGTGAGTGCACCAGTCATCCACTGCAGCTGCTGCAGCCGCACTTAATGCGTTCTTGCTCCAGTAGAATCCGATGACCACCAAGATAGTGCAAAAGCGACAATTTTTGAATGCGCAAAAAGAGGGTAAAGGTGCGAATTTTGACGCAGGGAATTTTTCCCAAACAGAATTTGAAGTGCTGGACATGATGCCATCAATAACTCATTTTTGACAAATTTGTGAGATAATGCGTTCTTGCTCTAAGCCCACGATATAGCCTCTGACGAATCAGTGTACAGTGTTTATCTAGCCTCAGTCTCGGTTTAGTCAGCCAATTAATGATAGGCATTAGTTCTCCCAAGAAGCAACCTTTGGAAATGTTTGAACAATGAACAAAGTTCCTGACCTGTTTATTAAACTTTTTGTTGCACAACCAACAACATCAAAACAACTCAAAGGTAACTAAAATGCGACATTATGTGATATTAATGTCGCCAGTCAAAAACGATACTAAGTGATAAGCGCAAAGAAGAACTGTAGTAGAAATATGACTGCAAGACATAAGCCTACCTGATCTGTTCATCAACCAGCCTATCAGCACTGCAAACAAACACACGTATTGATCTCAAGTCATTACATCTAATTTTAATCAGGTTTAGGCAAGATAATCTGTATCACTAAGCAAAGCACATAGCAAAAGTGAGATAGCATTCCAAATGACTATAACTACATAAAATCATTGCCCTCTGACCGATCAATGCTAGCAAATGATCTTTTGCATCATCAGCCTCAGAATGTAATCTAATACAAACTGATTCAAAAACGCCACACCCACCTCACGGAATGACACACTTAGAAACAAAGATGCAGAAAGAACATACCTAGTACAAATGATATTAATGGAGGACACGGCACTTCTACGTGCTACATGTTTTTCTTTTCATCAAAAACGATGCAAAGGAGTCATGGTGGATAACCTTTAGATTTTTTCCATGATTAGGAAAAACTGCATTATTCTTATACAAAAGCAAAATGAATGTTGAACTTGCAAGTGCGTTAAGACTGAATCTAGTTCACACATCTTCCAAAAACTCTACACGTACAATAAAAACCCAAGAAAGAAACAAAAGCTACTACTACAAGCGAAAGCAAATTGCATATACATTACTTCGTTAAGTGTTCATGTTCTTTCAAATACATGTCGACTTGAGTTGAAACTTTGTGTGAACTACAACGGAATGTCAGAAACCCAATTCAGTAACCAGACTGCATTGAGTCATCAAGTAAGAAGTGACATCGCACTACTAGCTAAGTCTGAGTGACAACACGGAGTGAGTGAGTAGGGTTTAATGTCCACCCAACACAGCATAGGTCATTTTGGGGGTGACCTTTCCAGACACAATGCACACGTAAACACATAACAAAACACAAAACTTAACCTTTACAGAAAAACAAACAGATAAGGAACAAACAAAGCACAGAATATCAATCATAACCTAAAATTGTAAGAACTGACCATTATAAATGTGCATATGTAAGAATAATGGTAGTTCTAATAATCTTCCAAGCTGTTATCCTCCAGTCATTAATTTCAGAATGCTCTCCATTAGAAAATAGCAGTAAAAAAAGAAACAAAGAAACATCGGTAAATTTAGAATCTGGAATAACAGAGTTTGCAAACACTACACGCATAACTACTGCTGCTGGTACTTCTTCACTAACACTGCTGATACATGTGATTACTATCATTCTGGCCATTTTTACGCAGTTACTCACAATACTCAGGTTAGTTATATACCCCCAAAAAGTAAGCTTTTTTTATTAGGGCACAATTTTTGTGTTTTACAGCCAGGAATCCCTTCCGGAAACTAAACAAACAGCATAAAAATATCACACAGCAAGAAATTATCAGAGTAAAATGTTGCGCAACGTGCATGACAAACTGTCAACGCTTACATTTATTTGAAAAATGCATCAGTTCAATCTGTTATTCAGATGCATTGTTAATACTTATAATAAGTTAATAACTGTACATTTTTGAGGAAATGGGCAAAACCTAAAGTGAATCTGGAAAACCTGGCAAATTAAACGAAAAACTACTAGATGTTGGTTACAACTCCGTTGACTACTATGCCACCGCCAACATGTGACAACTACAAGGCCAAGAAGTGCATATTGGGGCATACTTGACCCCACCGTGACCTTTACCCTTGATTGACCTTTTGACCTCCAAAAATTGAAGCATTCATCCTTGCCCCAAAGTTCGTTAGTGACGAAAGATTAGTCAAATTCCATCATCAAATATGCAAGATATCTTGCTAACAATGTTTGTTAAGAACTCGCGCATTCCTGAACGAATGCACGCACGGATGCACGAATACTCTGGAAACATAATACCCACAGCCGCTACATTGGCGGAGGCATAATGAGTACTGGAATATGTTTATATTCAATTTGGTGCATAACATTCACAAAGTCTGAAATGATGTTTACCTGTTGTCACGGTAGACGGCTCCAAGTAGCTCCTCACGCTCTTTTACAGCAAGAATGTTGTTCTTTGTCTTCTGGAACTCGTGTGAATAGTCCTGTAGAATGTCCCGATGACGCTGCACCATGTGCAGCAACGTCGGGTTCTGGGCATTAAGTGTGAACTCCGACATTCGATCGTTCACCTTTGTCAACTGCGTAACACAACCACAGAAACTGCAAAATCGACAGAATATCCATCCAGTAATAACTTTAAAAATATAAACTAATTGCAATCAAAAAGCACCATGAGTCTTGACTGAGCACTGCAAATTTTCACTAAGCAATGAAACAGCTGGTTACGTAACATCCCAAAAGTGACACAATCATCTGCTAGGGGACAGGAGGCCTGGATAACTGTGAAGGCTGCAAAGTGCAACAAAAAGGTAAAAAAATAAAGGTAAAGGTTGTAATTTGTATAGCACATCGTCGCGTAGGCCTATACACACCTCTAATGCGCTTTTCGTCACTAACCAGAGCCGCCGGTCGCACAGCCACCAAGTGCAGCCTGCAGACACAGGCTGGCGCAGCAGCCGGCCAGGCAGCCGCAGTCAGCTGTACCAAGGTTCCCACCTTCCATAACCTATATAACGGGTTACTACTCATTTAACCGACCCCTGAGGGATGGCAGGCTGAGTTGGCCTTGTTGGTTGACTGATAGCGGACGCTTTATCCACAAAGTGGTCAAACAGCCATCCATCAGTCTAGCGCAGGATAGGGAAAGTTCGCCAGCCAGGACTGATGTTCTAACAACTATGCTACGCCACCAACAGTCCACCACTGACTATGCGTTCCGATGATGACGATGACAATGATGAAATAAATATTAACTAAAGCGGATATGATAGTTTCCATAATTGCGAAAAACGGTTTTCAAAATTATGAAGTTTCGTTCAGTGAAAACTAAAATCAACCAACCTTCTGGTTTTCCACATAACCCTAACCTTACTGTGCCAGTTTGCAAACTTACATTCAATTCAGAAGTATTCAATTAAACAAAAGTGTAAGCTAGCTAGCTATATTTACTGGTGCGGCGGTGCCACCAACAACTTCATTCATGCAATAAAAAATAAGCCAATGGCTAGCCAGCCATGTGGATTTAAGAGAGGCATGTTTCTTCCTAACACGTCCCACTTGGAAGGCTAGCAGACTGAAGCAAAAACACGTTCTCGAGGTGGGGGAGGCAAAAGCTGTAGAGCAGAGTATTAGCAGTTGTAGTAAGCAGGAACAAAAAACCTGTGCAAGAAGTTGCTCGATCTCCATTGCCATCGCCTCGAACATGTGAGTGCTGGACTTGTTCACCAGACCACTACCACTACCATTATCAACACCACTGCAATAGCCACACAATATATTATTAAAAATGCTATCAACCACAATCAGCACCCGATGCTACACAAAACTACAAACATTAGATACCGGCAGTAAATTACTTATGCACTATTTTATTTATTAGCTTTGAAACTTTAATACTGTACAACTGCAAGGTACAGTTACAAAGCATATATCTTGATATCTGGCAGAAAACTCTATACTGCAAGTAAGCCAACTAAATCCACTGACTTGTAAGGTGACCTGTGAGCAATAGACTGAAATGGACTGTACTCGCGCACGCTTCTGTAATTCGTACCCAGCTTACTGAAAGACACCAGTTTCAGGTCAATTTCATTCTCCAACTGACATGCCTGCTTCCGCAACTCTGCAATACAAACAATAACAGTTCAATCAGGCTTGGACTTTTGGAAATTTAAGCTGTGGTGTCAAGATGTTCCAAGATCTGGTCTCTGTTTTATATATCATAAATATATATTTATATATCATAAAAAAATAATCTTTCTAGCACATGCAACATATTCAACTATATTTCTCGTTTGTAACAGACCTATGTAATGCAACATCACAACCTTTTGTCAAACACAGTATTGATCAATTAAACATAAAAGCAATCTAGTCCAAGTTTCTGATACCAAATACTTGGGCTGATAAATTGGGTTGTGTGCCTCCCTTATCAAGATCTCGAGTTCCTAAGCCAGTAAATGTTACAATATTCCAAGTGTCTAGAGAGTCAACAGTCGGTCCTCTGGTATGCAGCCTAGAGGACCGACAGCAGCAGCCACCAGCATTAGAAAGGTGGTGCCAGTGTTCAGGGTTAGTGTTTACCTTATGATAGATTAGGGTTTAAGACTAGGGTTGGGGTTAGTGTTAGAGTTACGGTCAGAGTTAGTTATTGCAGCTTATTCAGTTTTGTTAGCTATTAAATTTTAGTGTGTGAATTAAGGATATTTTATACAATTATGTGGCCACAGATGTACACCAAAATTAAGGTTGCAAAATTGGTTATGTATTCGAATCCAGTGCTGCCGGGCTTGACAGGCAACTTAGGCCCACAAGAACGAAAACCCATCGGAACAAATAAGAAATTCGTTTCATTGGGGAAAATGGTTTCGTTCTAGTGGAATTCGTTCTAATGGGATTTTGGTTTCTTGGCCTTAATAAGCAAATGTTATTTAGTCTTGCTTATAGAAGTGCAATTTTTAATTTGATACCAGTTTTGCTTCTGCTGTGTCCATGTAGGCATAGGGTTTTGCTGAATGCAATAAGCAACGATAGTTAGAGCTTAATTTTTTCGTTTTTTTTAGTTATGTATATCTCTGTAGTTTGGTAAGTTATGAAAAACAGAAAAGTATAAAACTAAAAATGTGACTAAAAATTAAAACAAATTAAAATTGTGGTCCAATGAATATAATGTCTTAAGTTACAAGCCAACGCAACCTCAAATAAGTTTAACTTAAATTACTGCACATAACAGTGAACACAAATATAAAAATAGAAATGTCACGGAACTAGTACACATAAGATTATACACAAATAATATAAAACTAAAAATGTCACTGAAATTTAATTACGTGGCTTGCAAAACAAGAAGCCCATCTGTCTCTAGGGTGGGCCGACCGTACTTTCTCTACCACATGTTCACGGTGTTACATAAAAAAGACCCTTTTTGTGAATTGTGATTACCCCAAATTGCTCAGCTAAAATGTTTTTCACAGCATCAAAGATTTCTATAACTTTAGTCAAATGCTCAGAAGTAATTAACGGTAGCAACATGCTACGTAGCATTACTGGACAAATTTGACAGCTTTCATTGCCAACCTGTCCTGGAATCAGTGTGTTATAAATTACTTTTTTGCATACTACTTTGTCTTAATAGTTGACATCTAAAACAAAGTTTGATTACTATAGCTCTGCATTTGGGCTAGTGAGGATTAGGGTTAGGAACATTATTTTGCATAAAAGTAACAGATGCACCGGAGCCGTGTTTGTTACATTTATGGCAGGTATTGTTCAGTCTGGAGTAAGATAAAAATAATACCAATAAGGTTAGAGGTAGAGATAGAGTATAAACTAATGTTAAGAGTTTGATTTAGTAAGAGTTACATACGTTACTAGACATAGATGCACCTAGATGCACTAGACACATTTTGCCCACACCCATAGCTCGCACTTGTAAATACGTTACGATACTTTGTGACATTCAATGTTTTTCCGGTTCAAATGTCGATGGTGACAGATTCTGTTTCGCTTGCATAAAAACTCGAATGATGCTAAGTGAAAACGATTAAATCAATGACTGCAACGCCAAACCATCAAAAATGTACGATTAATACGTTACATCAAACAGAATTTCACTAAAATCATACATGACGTCGCATTGGCTATCGAAAAGCATAATGCCATGTCTATGTCAATTCTTGCTGTTTTACTGTAAAAAAATCTCTCAACAAAAAATTTAAAAAAAACAAGAATTTTATTACAGATAATAACTAATAAGACGTAAATCTTTGCAAAATGCTTTTTTAAATCACTACAATTTGAGGACAGGTTGATAACCTTTTACCCTAGTGGGATTCGTTCTATTGAGATTCGTTCTGAGGGGATTTCATTCTGATGGCTGCTAGCTGACTAGCTGACTGGTACCTTGGCACTGTACCTTGCTATGGTTGATCTCATCAGTGGCTACTGTCTGCAGCAGTGTGATGGGTTCTCGTACTGCCGTAGGCAGTCTCTTACGACAGTGTACGGGCCCTCTAGTCGTCGGCCCTCTAGTACGGCCACGTACTCGACACGGCCAGTGTCGATGTCGGCCCTCTAGTACGTAGCCTAGAGGACCGACTGTCGGCTCTCTAGACACGGCGTAAATATTTCAGTCAGCCTCTCTGTCATCTATCAAGATGCACAGTGTTATTAACGAATCCAGTGTTCTTTTATGGATCAGTTTGTACACGTCACCTAGAGCTCTCATTATCGCTCACACTACTCTATCACTAACCTACACAAATCCATGCACTCCAAGAATACAGCACAGACATTACAACCTTCCCATGCGTTTCCTAACTCCGGCATCTTTGTTCTATTCATAACCACAAAAAAAATAATATCATTATATTAAAACGAAAATGATCCTATCTATACGCAATAAAAGTGTAATTCCTATTCTATGAATGTTGTTGATGTCGAATAGAGCTGCAAGTTACGATCATTTTATGAATCGATCAATCGAATAATCGATAATAATCGATTAATCAAAGCAACGCAGGGGCCTAATTTACAAAACATCCTATGACAAATATACGACAATGTTACGACGTGCGAAAGGTTTACGACAAATGTACGATAAAACGCGATTTAGAAAAAATTGTACGACAAAGTTACCACAAAAGCAAAGATTATATCTGCCGTGAAAATTCACAGCAGATAGCCACAATCGACTAATTTTCCGTGAATTTTTACGGCAGCATCTTTTCAATTTTGGATATATGCCGTAAAAATTGATGCACAGAAAGGCATATATTGAAGCTGAGAAATAAGCGAATAATCACACAATTTGGGCCTTATAATAGTTAACAATTTGGCACGATAAAAAATTAGCATGTTAATAAAGCTTAACTTGATTTTTTCACCACATTTGCTGCCAGCCTTACGCAACGTATTTGGTATCTTTAGGCAAGATGAAAATTTCAATGCTGTTTTGTTGCAAATTGTCTGCCATGGTCACGAGTCTGACTGATTTGCAAAATTCTTTTTTTTGCCAATGTCCGGGCGAAAATATAGACAAAAGTTTAGTGCCATGTTTTTAAGTCATTGCGTATAGTTTATACATTTTAGAAATACATCAGCTGGAAACTGGAAAGCCACGGCCACGGCCGCTTACCAGTGATGTGATCAATGACATAGGTTAAGCCTACAAGCTACAGAAGTTGCTAACTTGCTATTATTGCTTGCATTATGCATAATAACAACAGCTCGACCGTTACCAATACTAAAGTACGGTCGGCTAAAAAGTAAAAATCGATTAGGTTATTCGATTAAAACAATGATTCAATTGATCGTTGCAACCCTAATCTGTTGAGTTGACAGCGACGGCAACCGGAAGTAAACAAGTTGTGATGTAGATTGTAATTGCTTTAATTCGGCTTTTTATTTTCAAGTAAATTGGATTGTTAAAGCGTACGTGGATTGCGGTTTATGTTTTGATTATATGGTTACAAAATTATGAAGATTTTTGCTTTCTTTTATTTGGACCGGTATCTCTAGGTTAGATACCGGAAGTACTTGCGAATGGTTGGCACTAAAGTGCAGCCGGCCGGCCGAACTGCAGCCGGCCAACGCTTTAGCCCGGCTGCAGAATTCTGCTAAAATGCAGCCGGCGCCAATGCATTAAAACGCAGCCGGCAGCTCTACGATACTGCTGCGTGCTGTCCAAGTTAGCCAGGGGGCGAAACGGCAAAGGGGCGGAAAAGCCATAAGTCTAATAAAAGACGATTTGTTTGATGTTTAAGTCTTAACTGAAACTTCTCTTCAGGCAGTTAAGCCTACAATCCAGTCAATAACATGCCATTTTCTGCCATTGATCCTGAAGATGTTTACAAAATTTGCATCATAGTTTTCCGAATAGTTTTCGCTCGCTCGATGCCTCAGCTCAGGAGTCCTTTGAGTGAATTGGACGTGGTTTTGGTGTTGGAATGGGGAAATTTTAAGGACCCACCTACGGTATTGGGGTACCTATAGCTGCTTTACTAAGGAAATTTTTTTTCACGACCTCTATGCATTAACAATGCAAAAGCATCTAGTGATGCAGTGATGCCTCTTTCCATTGTTGAAACCTCTGTTCAAATCAATAACACGGTGACAAAAAAGCAATATAATGGAGATCAAGACTCTAGTAGAGATATGGATAAGGAAGTCTTGCCCTGATTTTTAATAATTTGTTCAATGTTTTTTGAAAAATGTTTTTAAGGTTTGATTTTTATTTTAGTGAAATGGACTTGGGGAAGACAGGAACAGTGGGTGCAATGACTAAAAACTGGTTTGATGCAGTTAGCAGTGGAAGTGTAGAATGGATGCAACAACTCATCAGTGATAGAATACCAGTGGATATTGTCAATGAGGTAATACTAGCTGTTTGTTTGACTGTAAATATAGACTGTAACTTCATCAATTTTTGCATTTATTGTGCACAGTCAAATTTCGTTCTGTGTCTCACTGTTCTTATCAGATTTTGTTATCTAATTCTCAATAAATTCTGAAATGTAAAATTTTTGATTTGAGTTTTATTTTTCCACATATTGCAGTCAGGTCGCATTTGATTGTTAAACATATATAAAAAATAAACTTTACTGTAATGGTTAAAGTCGTTTGAGGTTTGTGTGTAATATTGCATAGTGAATTTCTAAATATTAAGCGCTCATTTGTCAACCTTGCCTCTGCTTTTGAATTGCGACATTCACTGCCAGTTGCACTAGCATCATCTGTTTCAGCAGACGACAGTGAACGTTTGCTAATGCGGCCGTGATGCGTCAACATGATGAGGACGTTTATATGACATCACAGCTCTTCTGCAGCTGAAAAAGGCATAGCTGCAGAATTTTAGAAATAAGTGAATTTTTTTCAACCGGACGACCCCTCAGCGATATCTGATCTAGCCTATCGCACGGCGACGTTTGACATGAGTCTGCATGCAAAATTTCCAAGCCATACGCTGTGCTGTTTGGGAGTCAGATCCGCTGGTAACTCTCAATTATTATACAGATAGCATCGATCATGTTTAATTAGCTTTTAGCATGGCGTTTGACTAAAAAGTGCAGTCGGTTACTCATTTATCTAGGGTGAAATGCTCATTTTTGACAGTTGTTTTACTTTGTATGGTGTGTGATGTTTTGGATTATGCTTGCTAATGATGATGCTGTGTATCAAGTCTGTTGTGTTTGTTGCATTTTTTCAGCTTGGTCAGACAGCACTTCATATTGCTACTGTCGTACAGAATGTGGACATTGTTTTACTGCTGATCTCTGCCGGTGCTAATATCAATCAGCCTGGTCCTTGTTTGTCTACTTCGCTTCATCTTGCAGCTAATGCTAACAGTCGAATGCTGGTGTCTTTGTTGCTGAATTATGGTGCAGTTGCTACAGCAGCATTAGACGATGGAACAACTGCGCTACATTGTGCATGCCAGACCAGTGACGGCTCTAATGTGGCTAGTATTCTTCTAGAGCATGATGCGTCTCTGTTATGCAAGACACGCGAGAATAATGCAGGGATAACAGGCGTCACGGCACTGCATGATGCTGTAGAGTTTGCTGATCTGAGGACAGTCCGAGTTCTGCTGAAGCATAAAGTTGACGTTGATGCTGTGACCAGCGCCGGCACCACTGCCCTGCATCTTGCGGCAAAGCACGGATATACCGACATTGTAACGGAACTCGTCCGACTTGGTGCAAGGGTGGATGTATTGGCAAGTGATGTGAAGGGTTCTTGCCTTTGCCCTCTGCATTGCGCAGTGGAGAATGGTCACTTGGCAGTTGCCAGCAGACTTCTACATGCTGGAGCTGATGTTAACTTCGCGTGTAGTTACTGTGGCCGGGAGCGTGTGACATGCTTGCACATTGCAGCAGTGAGACAAAACGTTGAGATGGTTCGGCTGCTGCTGGCTGCTCCAGGCGTTGATGTCAGTGTGTGTGATAATGATGGTGCAGCAGCTCTACACGTAGCAGCACGAGGTGGTTTTACTGACATCACGGAGCTGTTACTGGCACATGGTGCGGATGTTAATATTGGCATGACGTCGGGACAGTCCACTAATCAGACAGCGCTACACTGCTCTGTACGCTATCGGCACGTCGAACTGGCTTGTTTGTTGTTAGCTGCTGGCGCTGATGTCAATGCCACTGAGAAGATGGCTGCATCTACACTGCCTTCAGGTAACAAATAACGTTAGTTATACTCTATGCTCAGTTGTTTTCATGTACTTTATAGTAACTAAGTTTGAGTTTGATGAGACCAGTTTGTGAATTGCTGGAGCAGGTTTATCACAAGTCATGTCCTTTTCTTGTCACCAAACTGGCAGTGTGGCTGGTAGAAATATTTACGGTAGTGTTTTCTCTGATTGCTATCGGTTACAGCTTAGAATTGTTGATTTTTAGCTGACCGTACTCAAGTAACGGTCAAGCTATTGGCATGGTTGTCGTCTGTCCATCTGTAACGGGTGTACCCTGGTTAATGGGTAGGTCGTAGGGGAGAACTTTTTCACGAATAATTAGCCATGTGTGTTAAACTTGGGCATACAAAATTTCAGCCCTCTAGTGCAAGGAGAACATTTTCAAATTGGGGGTTGAATGGAGGGGGGTAGGAAATTTAATGGAAAACTGCCCGTATCTCGGAAATGGTGAGAGATATGGCCAAGGTTACTATTAATCATTTATAGGAAGTGGCATATGCCCTGTCAGACGAGATGGAAATTATTGATGTTGGATGACCTTGAAGGTCACTGACAACCAGTATGGTTGGCTCTCCTAGCGACAGCTGGGCTTCTTGTTATTAAGTGCATTGAGGTCGGTTACTGGATACAATACGTTAATTGTGTTTTAATTGTTTTTGTGATCAACTGTTGCATCTACCGGTGTGTTGTACACAGAAGACACTGAAGACGGTGATGAGGAAGACGGTCGGACACTAATGATGGGTGGTTATACTTCTCTACACTGGGCTGTGGAAAACGGAGACTTGGAGAGTGTCCGAATGTTGTTGAATCACGGTGCAGATGTGAACATCGCTGCATCATTTGATAAGCATAGTGACGTCACAGTTCTACATCTTGCTAGTCAGGTTTTCACTGCTTGGACTGCTTGTTTGGATCCACTTGATAGTTGAGCGTTGCCGCTGTTGCTATTTCTTGGAATTGTGTTATTACCTATGTGAATCCTGAGCATAGGGTGCCACGTATTTAGCTATGAATAATCTTACTTAATGGGTTTTGATACTTGATAATGTTAAACGAGGCCAAAAGTGTTTGACAAATAGTACATATGTACAAGAAATTTGAGCTAATGCTCACGAGACGCGCGAAAGCCTATAGCAGTTCTGGTTCAGTAGTTTAGCTGAAAATTGGGGTGTCCACGCTAAGTTAATATACAAATACGAAATTCTCTATCTGTATTGCATAATGATAGTTCTGTGGCACCACCTTGTGAATGATATAGACTTGTGTCGCCACCCAAAATTGCCAAAAAATCTATAAAACCCACTATTTTGGCGTTCAAGGTCATTCAAGGTCACTGAATTTGGCGCCTATTGAGAGCCAGTGTACGACTTCCTATTAGTGATTAATAGTAACCTAGGCCCTATCTCGCACCGTTACTGAGATACAGCAACTTATTGGCCAAAAATCGCAAATTTTGCCCACCCCCTCTCATTTAGTGCCCTCATTTGGGGCAAACCCCTTCGAATTTATGGAAAAGCTGTATGTTCCTGAAACTAGAGTCATCCCGGCAGCCGACGGTGAAGATTTGGTGATCTTAGCTTGCACCGTTTTTGACTGATCCACCTGTGTGACAGATGGACAGACAGACAGACAGAATTGCAAAGGCTAAGACGCACAAAAGCAGTATCTGCTTTCGTGCGTAAAAATGTCTATATTAAAGTGTTAAAGTTAAGTTTAGAAGCAGATTTGTGTAGCAGGATAAAACCAAGCAAGATATTGAGACACTTTTAAGCATTTGTTGAATGTAGTAATGAAATGACATCATGAATCTCGCTCTCAGGGAAAAAGTCAAATGTAAAATGCAGTTGTAGAAAGCAAGCCAAAACTTGACGAGGAAAGAAACCTAGTTAGTTATTGTACCTATTCGGTAATTTTTACTGTAACTAGAAATTTGGGCAAAGCCCAACGTGAGTCTGCCCGGCTCCATAAATCCAATTAGGGGAAATTCATGGGTGTGAAATTCCCCCGGTGGCAGTCACATGACCCAAACTCAAATGCTACACAGAACGCCCAATGTCGACTTAGGGTAGGTCAACATGCGCGCCTATAACTTTTTTGTTAGTGGACCAAAGTTCACAAAATTTGTTTTGTTCAACGGGGGATGAATTGCCGTTGATAACGCCATAGATCGCTTGTTGATATCTATGCGCTCCAGAGATATTCGCGGTCAAAGTCGAAAGTTTTCCTACATTGTCCCTCATTTGGGACGTTTTTTGCCTTCCAAAATTTTAAGGGGGCAGTGCCCCCCAAAAATTATACTTGCGTTATCACCCCAACTTAGAGGCACGTCAAATGGCAAAGTATCGTCCAGCTACTCCCACTACTGCCAAAGTTATAGGCGCAGATATGCTGAATTTTAAGCCAATTTTGGACCTCCCTTTGAAAAAAATTGTAACGGGGACCATGATCCTCAGTGGGGGGGTGCGCTAGTAAGACTTTGTCCTTCTCTAGCACGTGTAAAAATTTGGGGGCACAGCACCTGCTAGGGGCCGAAATATGGTCTTCCAAAAAAGTCGATTTGGGTGGGTGTGATTCCACATAGAGATCTCTGCAATTAGTGGACCAATGTTCGTCAGACTTTTTTCGCCGAACGAAGGAGGAATTGGGGTAGATCAAGTAACTTAACCATTTTGAATATGTTCATCCGTTCCCGAGATATTTACCGCCGAACTTTGAAGTTGTCTGAAATCAGGCATGTTTTTGGCTCCTAAAATATTTTGGTTGAGGCCCCTCAAAATTTTGGACCGGGATTGTAAAATTGAACGCACTTCGAGTATCGTGCAAAATTTTGCGGCGATCAGCCGACGGAGCTCGGAGATTACACGAGGAAAAAAAGAAATAAACCACAGCTTCCGCGTGGACTAATTATTAGTCCAGTTTCTTCTACAATGGCTTGCATACTGTTAATGTGTTTGGAGCAGGATGGCTACACTGAGATCGTGCAGGAACTTCTACGGGTTCCCGGTTGCAAGCTGGACCCACAGAAGCGGACAGAGAACCGAGACAACATCACGCCGTTGCACCAAGCCGTCTACAACGGACACGTCACCACAGCTCGGCTGCTGGTTGAGAGTGGGTGTGACGTGAACTGGCAGGCTGGCAATGGATACTCGGCGCTGCACTATGCTGTCCAGCAAGGCAGTGGTGAACTCACGCGGCTGATGCTACAGCGTGGTGGCAACGTACGGCTTGAAGCAACGGCGGGTGATCAACGACGAATCACCTGCCTGCACCTGGCTGTACAGAGTGGCAACATTGACGTGCTGAATGCACTTTTGGACGCCGGGGCAAGCATCGATGCCGGTAAGATGATGGGAAGTGTGAGCCGAGTTACGGCTCTGCATCAGGCTGTGTACCAGGAGAGACTCGACGTAGCCTCAGCGCTGCTGGAGCGCGGTGCTGCCGTCAATGCTTCCATGGCAGGCTGGTATGCACCTCTACACATTGCTGCTGAGAGAGGATCTGCTGCCATCGTGGACCTACTGCTCAAGTACAATGCCAACGTGAACGCACTGGCACGCCTGAATGACCATGTCAATCTGACACCGCTGCATGTAGCGGCCCAGCACGGTCAGTCCGAGATTGTAGTGCTACTCCTCTCTGCAGGAGCTCACATAGAAGCGGTTCGCTCTTTCGGCAATCGATCACAAATCACCGCGTTACATCTGGCAGCCGAGAATGGATACCTGAGCACTGTGCAGACCTTGCTGGACCTCGGAGCCGACATAAACGCACGCGATTCTCTCAGGTTCACGGCACTGCATCTTGCAGCGCAGTACGAGTTTCCGGATGTCATGCGGACGCTGATTGCTGCCGGCGCAAATGCGCGGGTCAAAACCGTGTCGGGTCTCACCGTTTCCAGGTTAGCCAAACGGAATGGGAACGTCCAAGTGCTTCAGGCATACATGGACGAGAAGAAAAAAGCAGCTTCTTCTAATAGGTCGGTGCAGAATGGTCAAGCAGAACTGGCAGAAAAGAAACACATCAAGAAGAAACGCCATTCCAGTTTCATGAGCCTTCTCTGTGGCCTGAAGAAATCATAAAACATTTCAAGTGTATACAGTTAGCATTTTGCATTTGCAGCATGTGAGTGGCCTACATTTTTCTTAACCATCCGTCAACTGCTGCTTTTGTCTGTTGTATATAGGTTACAACGCTGTGTCCCAAAAAAGCATCCCAACATTTTCAACTGTGACTGGAAAATCAGTTATCAGATTTTGATAATATTTGGTACGAATATTCCTTACAACTTCAGTTCAACACAGATGCTGAAGTGCGTTGGGCCGAAATAACTAGGCACGATCGTTTATTCGTTTTGCTAATTCAGTTTAATATTCTGTATTTTGTTTATGTTACAGTTGAAAATGTTGGGGATGCTTTGTTGGGGGACGCAGTGTATTTTTTTTATATCTTTTGAATGCATTGTGATATACTGACATCTGCTTCCAAAAGATCTCCTGGTTCTTTTCTTTCACAGCTTGTGATTTCATTTTACATTTGTGCAACATGTATTGCCAAATAATTCCAGTTATATGTGATATAACATTTGGAGATTGCACATTACTTTTAGGTTCACATTTTTCCATTTAATTATCATTTCGTCAAAAGTATACCAACATGACATATTTAGCTAGCAAGCATTGAATTGTATATTTTGAGTGGCAGGTCAAGTTAAGATATTATTTTTTTCGGATTGTTTAGCAGACATTTCTATGGATTGGATTAAGCGAAATTGTAGCATTCATCATTATTTACAGATTGTTATAATACTGTTTTGTGAATGCTGCTTAACATTGGGCATTTGGTGAGAGTGAACCTTTTTTGTTTTGACAATTCAAGTTACAGTTACTATTGCCGTAAGTGATTAACTGAGTTTGATTTGCGATTCTCATCATTCTGTAGATATATTGCGTTTCTGTGGTCACATTAGAAAGTAGCCTTAGCAGTTGATTCATTTATTTTCTCGCAGCAGAGTAATGTGAATTTGGGTCTGTTGAATTGACGTCAGTATTTAGGTGTTGCAGCTGTGTGGCGTTTTTGTCTAGTCGTCATTTATTGTGTGATATGCAATATTCTGCTGTTGTCTCAGTAGTCTTTTGTATGGTTTCAGTTAAATGGTTAATGGTTAGGCCTAAGAAAAAAATTTGCGAGCTTCCGGTCGCCATCTGTCCCGAGAAAACACCTGCATCCCTAAAATTTTTATTGGACCTTCAAAAATATCACCACAGTTTTCAGTATATTTTCAAAAAATTTTCTGAAAAAATACTGCTTATGTCTAGCTTAAAATATTGCAGTATCTTCACTTAATTTCTCGTGAGCACTATTTAGCATGTCAGTTTGTTTTTTATGAGTTACTGGGTAACATTACATGACACATCAAGATACAAAAATAATTAGTAATAAAAAATTTTCAGCACACCCCATCCCTAATTTTTTTGCGCCGGAAGCACAAAATTTTTATTTTACGCCTTAATATCTTTTTTACAATTCTGATGACAGCTGCTGAAATGGAGATCGTTGCTGTATTTTATTTTATGCATTGATCGCCTTGATCTGATGATGTGCCTCAACTTTTAGCTGTTCTGTTCTCAGTGAGCTCAGCTCAGTGTCCATAGGAGTGCAGCTGTTGAGTCGGTTATTTATCTAGAAATAGAATGCCAGATAGAGCTATATGGCTGTTGGCTACGTAAGTAAGTAAAGTGTACATTTATATAGTGCATACTCAAAAAGATCTCTAATGCTACGGCTGGTCGGTGGTGGAAAAACATGGAATGTATTTGTGATCTAGCAACATCCTCTTTCCAGTAACCTGTGATGGTTGTGAAATGGCCTTTCCACGAGACATCTGCAATTTGCCTTTATATGTTGTTGCCGTCGCCAACTCTAAGCATTTTCCACATCCTAGGTTTTAAGCCATCTTAGTCTTCCGTCCCACCCTACCTGACTCTGTGCCTCAGATGCAGCAGGTTTCCAATTGGCATTGTGCTGTACAAATTTAGTTACTTTCTTGTTCAAGAGTCGCTTGAATGATTATGTCATAAAATGCTGACTGTCTTTTGAGTACAGCACTAGAGGTATTGCTAGTGCAGATGCATAGCAGTGCTTAAGTCACCCCTAGTCTTCCAATAGACAGCATTCTGACATTACTGTCAGGAGGATAAGAAGGAAGATTATTAGAACTGCCATTGCTGTTACATATGCACAATTAGAATTGGCCATTCTTACAGTTTTAGGTTTAGGCCACTGCTTGTCATGAGATTTGTGCTATCTGACGTTTCACCAGTTTGCACGTTATTATTTATAAATCACAACATGTTTTTCTGCAGTGCTAAAGATTATGCAGCCGGAGCTATGGCCACTATTGGTTAGCAGTGTCTGCACAAGTTGTCGTTCATTTCTTGCAAAACCAGCATGCAACATGCCATATTGTGTTATTGCTGTCTATGATTACATTATATTACATTATTGCACTTCTTTTCTATGCAGTAATTGTAGTTTTTTTTCATTGCATACAGTGTATGTCTTGCGTTTCCTTTTCACGTTTGCACCAGTGTACAGTGCATTTAATAAATAATTTTAACCAGCCACTAATGGCTTTCAGCTTCTCATGCTTTTTATGCCTCCGCCAACAGTTTGTCCATGTTCGTGCATCCATCCGTGCCTGCGCAAGTATCGTACGAACGTTGTTAGCAAGATGTCTTACGTATTTGTTGAGAGAATTTTACCAAACTTTCACCACTAACGGACTTTGGGGCAAGGATGAACGTGTCAAATTTTGGGGTCTAAAGGTCAATGGTCAAGGTCATGGTGGGGTCAAATATGTCCCAGAATGCACTTTCTGTCTTGTAGTTTTCACCTGTTGGTGGAGGCATAATAGTCGACGGAGTCGTAACCACCATCTTGTTCTATTATTAAGTCAACTAAACTCATTACTGTGTCAATATCATTAGTATGGGTGCAATGAGTTTAAAAGTGTACCTGACTTTGACAGCATGTTTTACCTCACTTGTCTCAAAATTATGGCAGTGCAGCCAAACAGATAAGCTGGACAGTGGGCATATACTTTTAATGTCTTTTTTTTCTATTTAGTAATCTAGGCCCGTAGCAGTGTAGTTTGGATTGTCACTCATTGAATAGACTCAGTCTGCATCAAAATAAAAGGTTGTATTTCGATAAGTTGGTATAACTTATTAAGTAGTTTGAACTGGTCTGACTTTTGTGGCGACCATGGGAGTGCAAGCCTGCATTAGGGGTCTGGCAGCTATGCCCCCTTTGGGGCACATGAACAAAGCCCTGGCGGAGGTACCAAGGGGCAAGCACCAAGAAGTCACAAAAATTGGCACCAGTATTTTGCTTCGGTCAAATATAGTTGAGGAACAGTTGATATATACAGCAGCACCGAAACATTGGTCTGGCAGCTGTTGGACCAGATGCTACGGCGCTGTTATAACATCAATGGAAATGTGGAAGTTAAAAAATTAAAAACACGCAAAGAAATGTACATACTGTACGATAATATATTAGTCCTTGCACATACAATTAGTATTACAAGCATACTGATCACATTTAACGTTGGGCATTCCACATTGAGCAAACGTTCAGTTTTAAGCCAACTCAAGCAGTATCGTATGCTCGTGCTCGACAAATGAATACTAATATGGATTAATCGACAAAATTAGCATATCAACAGAAATACTGTGTTAGTTGACGACAAAATGAGTCAGCCATGAAAACATACAGCTACTGAACAAAACGGGTGCTACTTAAACAAAAAACAAAGTGCAAACTTAACAGATTTTAGCTCAATAATGTCAAAATAAGCAGCACAGCAAAACCTGAACAATAAAATACAAGAAAAATACAGCCATATAATGTGAGGCAAAAGATTATATATTCATACTTTTTAGCTAAGAATTCTAATGTGCCACAAAAATGAGAGAGTGAGTAGGGTTTAATATCCCATCCGACACAGTACAGGTCATTTCGGGGACGGCCTTTGCAGGCAAAATTGCACATGCACATAATAACAGAACATAGAGTTTAACCTCTACAGAAAATTCAACCTTTATGAAACACAAAACAAAGAATGACATAAATCTGAAATTGTAAGAACTACCGACTATAATTGTGCATATACAGAGTGGGGCATAAAAACCTTCCCCCAACATGTCAGCTAATTATGTCTTTCAAGTGTAATGTACATTTAGTGAATAACACACGTTGAAAATTCTGAGTAACATGTGCAAATTTTGTGCAAATATTTTCTCACTCACTCACTCAATAATTTTGTGATGGGATAAAATAAATAAAAGCAACCCAACTCTACAGGAAGCACAATGGGGAAAACAGTGTAACGTCATTTAACGTACGAGGATAAACTCGTTCGCCAACAAAAGGGATGGGGCGCTAAACGCATTTGTAAAGAGTTTCTTAACAAGAATTGGGTGGTCAGTTCTGTTAAAGATCTTCTGCTCAAAACTGACAAGACGAGCTCAATTTCTCGAAAGGTCGGCAGTGGACGGAAGCGGACTGTCTGAACAACACAGAATATCGACTGTGTAGCAGAGCTGATATGCACCCAGAAAGGCAACCCTGGGTCCAGCAAAATTCCGAGAGAGATTTAGAAGGGCACATTGAACAGTTGTTTACTTGACTGTCTTGTGTATGAAGTTCTCGCTGTTTACACGCAAGCACGTATTTCCGTTTGTGTTTCTCCATTGTGATATAATGCAGTTGGGGTGCTTTGATTCTATTGTATTATTTTTATCAACATTTTGACATACTCATAAGATTTTAATATCAATATGTGCAGAACAATCTAGCAATTTATACGGTGTGTCATTTTTTCCATATAAACAAATGCAGTAGCATTTTAAGCAGAATAATATAGAGGACAGTTTTTTTATGGCCCACTCTTTATATAGATAATGGCAGTTCTAATAATCTTCCCTGTTATCTTCCAGACAGTCATCAATCTCAAAATGCTGTCTATTGGAAGACGGGGGGACCACAATGATGGATATAGTGTTCATAACAGAAAAATCTAAACATTTATGAGCATTATATGTAATATGGTATCCACATTAAATCAGCAATACATCGTGTCCAGAAAAAGGAACCACTATTTTATTGTCTGTATGTTCGCCAAATGTTAACAGATTTTCAAAATTCGTTTACCGGTGCATTCCATGGGCATTTAACAATAAACTGGTTATTAAATAACCTACCACACTGTATCTCTATAAAACACAGATTTTCACAAATCACTAAGATCAATGTAATACATATGCAAAACATCATCTTCTGAAAAATTTTTACTAATTTTTGTACAAAAATTTAACTATGTTTAGTTTCAGATACATTTCTGACGCTTGCAAACAATAACTTTTTACTCCTCGAGCACTATGTTCCTAATGTAGTGAAGGGAGTATATGAAATCAGTGTAATATTGAGGATCGACCAACGACCGACTTTCCTTCCTGGAAGAGCCTTCCTAGAAGAACTTCAAACGGCCATATCTCGATAACGGTGCTAGATAGATGCATGGTCGCAATGGACTACCCATAGGAAGCTGCCCACTGTGAGCCAAATGGTCACGCAACCGATGACATCACGTGACCCCAAAAGGTCAAGATCGTGACCCATTATCTTTGAGGCGTCATATCTCCATAATGGTGCTAGATAGACGAATGCGTTGCGTTATAAGCAGACAAATGGCAACTTGCCTCATCGACCATTATTGGAAATTTTTCCCCTAAGTTCAAAATTTGGCAATATTTTATGAACTTCTTGCAGAAAATTTTGCAATAACTACTTCAACGCCAGTCACTATTAGTTTAATATTAGACGGGTCTCTAATTGATGCTGGGTCTCTACTACAAGCTGAAAGAAACGAAAAAGCAGCTAGAAGAATACAGGAGAAAATAATGCACACGAGGAGTACATTAGATTGGTCACAATCTAATAATATTTCTTGTACCTCTTGTACCTCTCATACCTCATTTTCTTTCTGTCTAATCTTCTCTCGCTCACGTATCCAGTACTGTCGTAATCCTCTTATCTTTGCCTTTATTCTTCTCTCTGGCGACATTGAATCTAATCCTGGACCTACTAACTTCAC